>Ga0105243_10000866_pt1 | contig 28626 bp, 26 predicted proteins | sample KBSM34metaG_FD_81525 | JGI IMG/M metagenome (GOLD analysis project Ga0105243, IMG submission 81525) | Miscanthus rhizosphere microbial communities from Kellogg Biological Station, Michigan, USA - KBS M3-4 metaG | ecosystem: Host-associated > Plants > Roots > Rhizosphere > Soil | place... | reverse complement strand
CGACATCTTGCGGGCATTCTGTCCCCGCCCGGCGATCACCTCGGCCAGGCCCGCCAGTTCCGCGTGCCGCTCCTGCATCGGGGCCAGCGCGCCGACCTCCTTCGCCAGCTGCGCGACAAGCCGTTCGAGGTCCGCCAGCCTGCGGTCGGCCTCCGACGCGACGGCGATCGCCGAGTTCACCACCGCGTTCGCACCCTCGACCTCGGATTCGGCGACCGACGGGTCGACGGGGTCCATCCCGGCGACGGCGGCCACCTCCGCCTCAGCAAGGACCGATTCGGCCCGCACCCGCTGATCCCGCGCCTGCTCGAGCGCGGCCTCGATCGCCGCCACCCGACGCTCGTCCCTGGTGGCCGCGGCCGCCTCGTCCACCGACTCGAACCCGGCCTCGGCCGCCGCCCTGGCGACCTTCGCGGACAACGCCTCCGCGCTCTCCTGCGCGGCGGTAACCTGCGCGCGCAGGTCTCGCAGTCGCGACACCGCCGCCGCGAGCGCGTCGAGCCGGTCGCGGCGCGCCTGCGGGCTCTCGTCGACGCCCGAGGCCTCCGCGATCCGCTTGCTGATGGTCTCCAGCTGATGCACCGACCCCGCGATCCGCTCGTCGAGGGTCGCGAGTTCGGCCGTGGCGACGCGTGAACGTTCCTGCAGGCCTTCCTGTTCGGCTCGCAGCCCGGACAGGCGATCGGAGAGCGCCTGCTCACGCGCTGCCGACGCCTGCGCGGCCGCGTGCGCCTGGGTGGCCGCCGACAGTTCTGCCGCGAGCCGATCCCGGTCGCGGTCGCCGCCCCGCTCGAGCAGGACCTCGATGGCCTGATCGATCTTCGCGAGGCGATCGGTCGCGACATCGACCTCCTGGGCGAATCGCTGCTCCGACACTCGGGCGGCGTCCTCGTCGGACCTGGTCACCATCGTCTCCGACGGCTCGGCCGGGTTCGGGTGCTCGGCCGAACCGCACACCACACACGGTTCGCCGTCGGCGAGTCCGGCCGCGAGCTCGGCCGCCATGCCTGCGAGGCGGCGTTCGCGAAGGTCGAGCAGCTCGCCGCGCGCGTCCTGGTGTCGGCCCCGCGCCGCCGACAGCTGGTCCGCGGCGTCCGCCCGGAGCTGTCGCTGCTGTGCGAGGGCGACGGCGGCGCCCTGCACGTCGGCGGCCCTGCCCCGCGCCTCGTCGAGGGCGGGCAGCGCCGCGACCGCCTGCCGCGCCGCGGCGAGATCGCCCTCGGCGGCGCGTAGCTGCTCGGGCAGCGCGGTCCGACGGAGCTCGAGTTCCGCTGCGGCGGAGGCGAGCTCGCGGCGCCGCTCGCCGAGCCGGTCCACGGTCTCCTGCAGGGCGTCGGCGACCAGCGATTCGGCGATGAGGTCGTCGAGCCGCGCGACCTCGTCGGTCCAGCCGCGGATCGTCGCGGCGATGACGCCGCGGTCCTCGGCGACCTCGGGCCAGGACAGCCGCTCCAGCAGCGCCCTGCCCTCGTCGACCGCGCCGACACCTCCGGCCAGGGTCTCCATCAGCTTCAGTTCCCGCGCAGCGGTTTCCGCCGCCGCGGCGGCCTCGACACGGATCTCGGCGATCGGCGCGGCCCGCACCGCCCTGGCGAGTTCCTCGGTCTGCGCTGCCCGCTCGTCCGCGCCCTCGGCGTGGGTGCGTAGCTCCGCCGCTGCCTTCGCGGCCCGCTGCTGCAGGCCCCGGATCCGGGTCACCTCGGCGAGCGTGGCGGTGGCCCGCGCGGCGACCGCCCTGGCCGCGACGAGTTCCGCGGTGGCGGTGTCCCTGGCCTCCTCCGCGTCGGCCCGCAACTTGTGCGCCCATGTCAGTGGATCGGCGTCGGCGCCCGCTTCGATGCCCGCCGCCGTGGAGACGCGAGCGAGCATCAGGTCAACGGACTTGCGTCCGGATTCCAGCGTCGCCGCGCTCTCGCGCCTGCGTTCGGCGAACCAGTCCTCGACCGTGCCGAACCGGGTGGTGTCGAACAGCCGCTCCAGCAGGTCACCCCGCTCGTCGGTGTCCGCGCGCAAGAATCGCGCGAACTCCCCCTGCGGGAGCAGCACCACCTGGAAGAACTGGTCCGCGCTCATGCCGAGCAGCCGGCCGATCTCCTCGCCGATCTCGTCGAGGCGGGTCAGGTTCTGACCGTGACCGTCCAGCCAGGTGAGCGTCGCCTTCGCGTTCTCCTTGGTGGTACCGGTGCCACGGAGTTTTGCCCGTTCGTATTCGGGGCTGCGGGTCAGGCGGAGCCTGCGGCCTCCGATCGTCGCCTCCAGCACCACCTTCGGCACCGAACCCGCGGCGGCGTGATCCGAGAGCAGTCGCTTGCCCTGCTGCCGGGCACCAGGGACCGTGCCGTACAGCGCGAAGGCCACCGCGTCGAGGATCGTGGTCTTGCCCGCGCCGGTCTGGCCGTGCAGCAGGAACAGGCCATCCGCGCCGAGGGCGTCGAAGTCCACCGTCGCGGTGTCGCCGAACGGCCCGAACGCCGAGACCTCCAGACTGTGCAGCCTCACGCGATCTCTTCCAGGGCCGCCGGTTCGCCGAGCTCGTTCTCGCGGACCGCGGCGCTCAGCGCGCGCTCGACCAGGCGCAGTTCGCTCGCCGTCGGCTCGCCCCGCATATCGGTGAGGAAGCTGGTGGCGATCTGCAGGTCGCTGCGCCCGCGAACGCGCTCCCCGTAGTGCAGGTTCGCGCTGCCCTCGGGTCGCTGCCATTCGAGGTGCACCATGTGCGGGAACCGGGTCTGCAGGGTGCGCATCGGGTCCTCCGGCCGGACCGGATCGGTGAGGATCGCCGAGACGTAGTTGTCCTCGTCGGCGGTGAACCGTTCGTCGTCGAGCAGCTCGTCCACGGTGCCGGTCAGCTGGCTCAGCCCGCGCACCACCGGCAGGTCGACGCGGCGCACCTCCGCGAGACCCGCGGCGTCCAGATCGGCGATCCACACCGCCTTGCGGTGGGTCCGCTCGCCGAACGAATACGGCAGCGGCGACCCGGAATAGCGCACCCGATCGGTGAGGGTCTGCGGCGAGTGCAGGTGCCCGAGCGCCACATAATCGACGCCGTCGAACGCGGAGGCCGAGACCGTCTCGACCCCGCCGACCGAGATGGATCGTTCAGAGCCGGTCGCCTCGGCCCCGACCACGAAGGCGTGCGCGAGCAGGACCGCACGCGGCCGGCTGCCGTCGACGGCGCGGCCCCCGAGATCCGCACGGACGCGCGCCATCGCCGCATCCAGGATCTCGGCGTGCGAGCGCGCAGTCGGCACGCCGAGCTCCGCCCGCGTGGTCTCGGGCTCGAGGTACGGCAGGCCGTAGAAGGCGACCTCGCCGTGCTCGTCCTCGAGCAGCACCGGACGGTCCACCTCGGAGACCCGCGTCATCAGGTGCAGTCCGCCAGCGGCCGAGAACGCCGAGCCCGCGCCGAGCCGCGCCGGGGAGTCGTGATTGCCGGAGGTGGCGACGATCACCGCTCCCGCCGCACGGATGGCCTCGAAACCGTTGTTGCACACCGTCACCGCATCCGCGCTGGGGATCGCGCGGTCATACACGTCGCCGGGGACGACGACCACGTCCACCTCGTTCTCCGCGACAAGGGCCGCGATGGCCTCGAGCGCGCTCGCCTGATCGGCGAGCAGGTCCACGCCGTGGAAGGTGCGCCCGATGTGCCAATCGGAGGTGTGCAGGATTCGCATGCGCCGACCGTAGATCACGGCGCCGACACGATCGGTGACGCGCGCCGAGCACAGGCACGAGGGGCGCCCGAGGTCACTCCAGGGCGGAGCGTGTCGGTGCCCTCGTGCACCATCTGCCCCATGGACCCCGTCACCGCCTTCGGACTGCTCGTCGCGCTCGGCCTCGGCATCGCCGTCGGCTGGCTCTGGCACGCCTCCCGGTCCGGCCAGCACGCGGCGCGGGCCGAGGCCCAGCTCGCGGCGCTGCGCGAGAACGAGAGGACGCTGCGACAGTCCCTCGCCGCGGTGAACGAGGACTCGGCTCGGCGCACGTCGGGCGCGGTCGGCGAACAGGTCTCCCACCTGGTCGGCCCACTGCACGACGCGGTCGACGCGCTCGCAAACCAGGTCCAGCAGGTCGAACGCAGCCGGGTGCACGCGTACGCGGGGCTGTCCGAACAGGTCGCGGGCATGCATCGCGCCTCCCAGCTGCTCACCACCCAGACCGGCCAGCTCGTCACCGCGCTGCGCGCCCCGCAGATCCGTGGCCGTTGGGGTGAGATCCAGCTCGAGCGGGTGGTCGAGCTGGCGGGAATGGTCAAACACTGCGACTTCGACACCCAGGTCAGTGGCGAGGGCGTCCGACCGGACCTGCTGGTCCGGCTGGCAGGCGGCAAGCAGATCGTGGTCGACGCCAAGGTTCCCCTCGCCGCGTACCTGGACGCGGCACAGGAAGAGGATCCCCGCATCAGGGACGGTCACCTCACCCGGCACGCCCGACAGCTGCGCACACACGTCGACCAGCTCTCCGCCAAGGCCTACTGGGCCTCGTTCGATCCGAGCCCGGAGTTCGTGGTGCTGTTCGTCCCCGGCGACCCGTTCCTGGACGCCGCGCTCACCGCCGACGCCGAGTTGCTCGAGCACGCCTTCGCGAAGAACGTGATCCTGGCCACCCCGACCACCCTTGTCGCACTGCTGCGCACCATCGCGCACACCTGGCGGCAGGAGACGCTCTCCCGTGAGGCCGCGACCATTCACCGCCTGGGCCGCGAGCTGTACACCCGGCTCGGGGTGGTCGGCAGCCACCTGGACCGGCTCGGATCCCAACTGGGCAAGGCCGTCGACTCGTTCAATCTGACGGCCGCATCCATGGAGTCGCGGGTCATCGTGACCGCCCGCAAGCTCCACGAACTGGAGGTCGGGGACGGTGAGGTCGCCGAGATCGGGCGGATCGACTCGTGGCCGAGGGCCGTCGGCCTCGGCGAGAACTTGCCCACTAACGGTCGCGCCAACGAGGCGATCGGATCGTGAACGGCTAGTGTCTAAGGGTGTCTGCAACCCAACGTGCTCGCTCTGGGGTGCCGCTCGAGATGCGGTCTGTTCTCCCCACTGTGCCCGGCGTGCCCGCAGCGGCAGCCGTTCTCATCGCGGTGGCGACGACCTTCGTTGGATTCGCCATTGACGCGGTCCGTGGCAACGAACTGACGTCCGCGTTCTCCGTCTTCTACTTTCTTGGCTGTGTCGGCGCGGTCCTCGCGGTTCGCAGCCGCGGCCTGTTCGCCGCGATGGTCCAGCCGCCGCTGATCCTGTTCGCGGCCGTGCCGCTGGCCTACCAGTTCCTGACCACGGGATCCAAGGGCGGGCTCAAGGATCTGATGTTCAACGTGGCGATCCCGTTGGTCAATCGCTTTCCACTGATGTTGACCACCACCCTCGCCGTGCTCATCATCGGCGGGGTCCGGCTCTACCTCGGCCAGCAGGCGGTCCGCCCCCCTGCCCGCGCGAAGAGCAGGTCCGCGGAGGCAGGCGCCGCCCGCGGCACCGATCGCCCCGCGACCCGGCCGCAGCAGGCGGCACGACGAACCGATCAGCCGCGCACGGCGGCCCAGCGCACCGCACCGGCGCAACGCCCGCACGGGGCTCCGCAGACCCAGCCCGGACGCGCGGTGTACCGGGACCCGGCGCCGACCCAGGTCCAGCGTCGTCCGGTCCCCCCTCCGCCTGCGCAGGGGAACTCCGGCCGCAGGCCGGAACGCGCGCCGACCACCGCGACCGCCCGGGTGCAGCCCCCTCGCGGCGCCGCCGACCCGTACACGCCCGTGCACCCGATCCCGCAGGTCCGATACCGGGACCGCGAGGACTCGGCTCACGATCAGCCGCGCGGCAGGTACTGACGCCCGAGGACCGGCTCCATGTGGGCCGGGACCGGGGCGTCACCGCCCGCGCTAGGAACCGGTGTTGCTCGGCTTGCGCAGCTCGCGCGGCAGCGAGAAGACGAGCGTCTCGTTCGCGGTGGTCACCGGCTGCACATCGTGGAATCCGTGCTCGGCGAGAAGCTCGATCACGCCGCTGACCAGGATCTCCGGCACCGAGGCCCCCGAGGTGAGACCGACCGTGGTGACGCCGTCGAGCCACGCGGTGTCGATCTCGCGCGCGTAGTCGACCAGGTAGCTCGCCCGCGCGCCCGCGCCGAGGGCCACCTCGACCAGCCGCACCGAGTTCGACGAGTTCCGCGACCCGACCACGATCACCAGATCGCACTCCGGGGCCATCGCCTTCACCGCGACCTGCCGGTTCTGGGTGGCGTAGCAGATGTCGTCGCTCGGCGGGTCCTGCAGCAGCGGGAACTTCTCGCGGAGCCGGGCCACCGTCGCCATCGTCTCGTCGACGCTGAGCGTGGTCTGCGACAGCCAGATCACCTTCGTCTCGTCGCGCACGGAGACGGCGTCGACCGACTCGGGTCCATCCACCAACTGGACGTGGTCCGGGGCCTCGCCCGCGGTGCCCTCGACCTCCTCGTGGCCCTCGTGCCCGATCAGCAGGATGTCGTAGTCGTCCCGCGCGAACCGCTTGGCCTCCTGGTGCACCTTCGTCACCAGCGGGCAGGTCGCGTCGATGGTCTTGAGGTTGCGCTCGGCCGCGGACTCGTGCACGGCAGGCGACACCCCGTGGGCGGAGAACACCAGCAGCGAGCCCTCCGGCACCTCGTCGGTCTCGTCGACGAAGACGACGCCGCGGTCCGACAGCGTCTCGACCACGTGCCGGTTGTGCACGATCTCCTTGCGCACGTAGATCGGTGCGCCGTGCTTCTCGAGGGCCCGCTCGACCGTCTCGACCGCGCGGTCGACACCCGCGCAGTATCCGCGTGGTTCGGCGAGCAGGACGCGCTTGCCGGAGCCGCCTGGAGCAGGGGCGCTGGAACGGGCGATGCCCAGGTTCAGGGGGACTGCGGAAGACATGACACCAGGGTACGGGCAGCCTCGACGGGGCGCCCGATCAGGCACACCGCGCGCCCAGCTACCAAAAGGGGCATTCGTCAGGCAGTCTTAGGGCCATGATTCGTCCCCCTTTCGCTGCGCGGGTCGCTGCCGGGATCGCCGTCACGGTTGTCGAAGAGGTGCAGAAGCTGCCGAACACCGCGGTCGCGCTCCCCATGACCACCATCAGCCACATGCTGCAGACGACCATGCGCGTCCAGCAGTCGATGACGGCGCTGGCGATCAAGGGCGATCAGGCGTTCTCGATGCTCTTCCATCAGGACGAGGAACAGCCGGAGTGGGCGGTCTTCGACGAGGACACCGCGCCCGCGCCGTCGGGCGGCGACGGGGCCGCGGCCAAGCCCACGAACCAGGGCCGGTTCGCGCTGTACTCGATGCAGCCGGAGTCCGAGCCGGACGCACCCGCGGCGACGCCCGCGAGCGCCGCACCCGAGAAGGCGGCCGCGAACAAGTCCGCCAACGGCACGCCCGCGTCGACGAAGGCAAAGCCGGCAGCGACGCGGCCCGAGATCGCCGAGTACCTCGACTACGACAACCTGACGCTCGCCCAGCTCCGGGCGCGGCTGCGGACGTTGTCGGTCGAGGAGCTCGATGCCCTGCTGGCCTACGAGAACGCCGCCCGCGCCCGCGCCCCGTTCCAGACCATGCTCGGTAACCGGATCACCAGCGCCAAGGCAAAGTGAGCTCCGTCCAGCCGAGCCAGACGGGCGCGCCGACCTCGAACTCGCCCGAGCACCCGTGGCCGGTCCGATCCGTCGCGACCAAGGTCTCGCAGTGGATCGATCGCCTCGGCAGCATCTGGGTCGAGGGCCAGATCACCCAGATCAACGTCCGTCCCGGCACCCGCACCGCGTTCCTGGTGCTGCGCGACGCCTCCGTGGACATGTCGCTGTCGGTGACCTGCTCCCCCGCGCTGATCCGCGACTCCCCGGTTCCGCTGACCGAGGGCAGCCGGGTCGTGATGTTCGGCAAGCTGTCCTTCTACACGGGGCGCGGCACGGTGTCCCTGCGCGTCACCGAGATCCGGGCCGTCGGGATCGGCGAGCTGCTCGCCCGGATCGAGCGGCTGCGCGCGCTGCTCGCGGCCGAGGGTCTGTTCGATCCTCGGCTCAAGCGGCCGCTGCCGTTTCTCCCGCACACCGTCGGCCTGATCACCGGGCGGGCCAGTGCCGCCGAGCGTGATGTGCTCAGCGTCGCCGGAAAGCGTTGGCCCGCTGTTCAGTTCGAGATCCGCAACACCGCGGTACAGGGTCCGACGGCAACCGCCCAGATCGTCGCGGCGCTGGCCGAGCTGGACTCGAACCCGGCGGTGGAGGTGATCGTCCTTGCGCGCGGTGGCGGCAGCGTCGAGGACCTGCTGCCGTTCTCCGACGAGACCCTGTGCCGCGCGATCGCCGCGTGCACCACCCCGGTGGTCAGCGCGATCGGCCACGAACCGGACAACCCGCTCTGTGATCACGTCGCGGACGTGCGCGCCGCGACGCCGACCGACGCCGCCAAGCGGGTGGTCCCCGACGCGGTCGCCGAGCAGGCGCTTGTCGCCGAATTCCGGGCGCGCGGCGCGGCCGCACTGCGGAACTGGGTGGCACGCGAGGCGCGGTCGCTGGCCGACCTGCGCAGCAGACCGGTGCTCGCCGACCCGCTCGCCGCCGTCGAGCGGCGGGCCGAGGAGATCGCGCGGCTGCGCGAGGCGGGCAGGCGCGACGTCAACCGGCTGGTCGCCGGTCAGGCCACCGTCGTCGAGCACCTCGCGGCCCGGCTGACCACCCTCGGGCCTGCGGCGACGCTGGCCCGCGGGTACTCGGTGGTGCAGAAGGTGGTGCCCGGGTCCGATCCGGAGGTGCTGCGCTCGGTGGAAGACGCCCCGCCCGGCACCCAGTTGCGGGTTCGGGTCGCCGACGGCGCGGTCATCGCCGCCGTCATGGGCAAGGACAAGTCAGGAGAAGCACAGTGAGCCAACCGGTATCGGAGCTCGGCTACGAGGCCGCGCGCGACGAGCTGGCCGACGTGGTCAAGATGCTCGAGCAGGGCGGCCTCGACCTCGACCACTCCCTCGCGCTGTGGGAGCGCGGCGAGGCGCTGGCCAAGCGCTGCGAGGAGCACCTCGCGGGGGCGCGGGCCCGGGTCGAGAAGGCGCTCTCGCACGCCGACGACGAGGGCGACCCGCGCTAGCGCGGAGCAGGCCTCAGCCGCCCGCCGAGTAGGTCGCGCGGCCGGCAAGGTAGGTCGCCTCCACCGTGAGATCGGCTATCGCGGCGGGTTCCACGGCGCGGGGGTCGGCGGACAGCACGACCAGATCGGCATATTTACCGGGGGCCAGCGTCCCGATGATCTCGTCGGCGAAGAGTTGGTGCGCGGGCCAGAGCGTCTGGGCGCGCAGTGCCTCCTCGACGGTGATGCGCTCCTCCGGCGCGAGGACCCGTCCGGTGCGGCTGGTCCTGGTCACAGCGACGGAGATGTTGCGCAGCGGCTCGACCGGCGTGACCGGCGAATCGTTGTGCAGGGAGACCCGGATGCCCGCGTCGAGGGCGGATCGCGCGCGCATCCAGTGCGAGCCGATCTCGTCGCCGAACAGCCCGTCGACGAGCACATCGCCCCAGTAGTAGAGGTGGTCGATGAGCAGGCTGCAGGTCACGCCCAGCCGGGCGGCCCGCCGAAACTGGGCCGCGGTCATCGCCCCGCAGTGTTCCAGGCGCAACCGGTGGTCGGCTCGGGGATGCTCGGTCAGCGCGGCCTCGTACACGTCGAGGATCGTGTCCACGCCGCGGTCGCCGAGGACGTGGCAGGCCATCTGCCACCCCAGCGGGAAGTACGCGCCGACGATCGCTGCGAGCTGTTCGCCCGTGTAGTTCGCCTGGCCACGGTGGTCGTGTCCGAGGCCGATCACGTTGAGCGTGGCGTCGGTGTTGAGGTACGGGAACGAGGTGTCGATGTTTCCCACCCATGGCGACCCGTCGACCCACAGCTTGATGCCGATCTGCCGGAACATGTCGTCACCGTCGTCCGGGGAAGACTCGGAACGCATTTCGGCGGTGGACATCTCGTACGTCCGCAGCCGGACGAGGGGGTGATCGCCCGCGTAGTGGGCGCGCATCAGCGGCAGTTGGTGCGGTGAGAACGCGAGGTCCGCGATCGTGGTGATGCCACGCGCGGCCAGCCCCTGCAACTCGGCACGCCACAGTGCCGCCGGGTCGACGTCCCGGCTCTGCATGGGGCCCGCGAGGGCGAAGATCGCCGGGACCTCGTACGCCTTGCCGGTCAGTTTCCCGTCGGCGTCACGCTCGAAATGCGCGCCGGTCGGATCCGGCGCATCCTCGGGCAGACCCGACAGCCGCAGCGCCGCCGTGTTCGCCCACGCGAGGTGACCCGAGTTGTGCATCACCAGAACCGGCCGCTCCCCGGCGAGTTCGTCGAGCCAGGGCCTGGTCGGTTCTGGGAACCCCGATTGGAGCAACGGGTCGAGTCCGCTGAAGACGAGCGGCACCGTCGCGGGTGTGTCCGCCAGGGTGTCGCGCATGAGGGCGATCACCGCGTCCGCGTCCGGAACGATGACGGGACGGATGTCGACGACGGTGTCCGCGTAGCGGGTCATGTCCATGGTGGGGTGGCCGTGTGCCTCCACGAAACCCGGAAGCACCGCCCGTCCGCCGAGATCGACCACCTCCGTGTCGGCGGTCCGCAGCGCGAGGATCTCGTCCGCCGTCCCCACCGCCGAGATCCGCCCATCGCGCACCGCGAGCGCTTCCGCAACGGGCAGAGCCTCATCCATCGTGACAACGATTCCGTTGGTGAAGATCAGGTCCATGTCGCCTCCGAGGAAATTGACACTTCCGGATTCCTCTCACAGTCTGCGGCGTCGATGCGCGAAACCTGTCGAATCGTGCGAAGAGTGTGGGCACTGTTCCCCGACAACCCGGTGCTGGTACCGGTCGTGCGCTGAACGAACTCCCGATGAGCGGGAGCGCCCGCTGCCCACGTCACCGGCGACTCCCTAGCCTCGGCGCATGGCAGGCGAAAAGGTGTACGTCATCGACCGGGTGGTCACCAGGCCGGGGCGCGCACGAGAATTCGTCGACGCATACCTGGCCGAGTACGCCCCCGGAGCCCGCGGGCGGGGCATGACCCTCGAGCACGTGCTGGTGAGTCCGCCGATCTGGTTCGACGACGAGTCGAACACGATCACCGTCACCTGGACGCTCGACGGCGCGGAGGGCTGGTGGCGGATGACGTGGCAGGGACGCCCGGACCCCGGACTCGGGCAGTGGTGGAAGCGGATGGACGAGCTGGTGCTCGAGCGCACCCGCACGATGGCCTCCGCCGCACAGGACGTGGACGGGTTGACCGATGTTTAAGATCACCAAGCTCATTCACCACCGCCCCGACGTCGATGACGACGTCCGGGCCCGGCTGGCCGACGACCTGCGCCACACCGTGATCAAGGCGGGCGCGCACCGCGCGCTGATCCAGCCGACGCTGCCCGGTGTCCGCAACGGCGGCGACTTGCTCGCGCATCTCCAGTTCGACGCCGAGGATCGGTGGCGCGCGGCCGAACCCGCCGTCGATGCGCTCCTCGATCCCGCGGCCGTCGACCACGTCGACGGCGTCGAATACCGCGGCGAGCCCCGCGGACAGCTCGGCGTCGGCGCCGAGGGCGGGGTCTACCGGACGCTGCTGTTGCGTGTCGATCCCGGCGCGGCGGACACCGTGGTGGAGCGGTTCGAGGCCGAACTGCTCCGGATGCCCCGCCATGTCCCCGCGATCCGCGCCTGGCAGCTCAGCCGGGTGTCACGGGCGGAGGGAGCGTCGCCGTGGACGCACGTGTGGGAACAGGAGTTCACGGACCTGCAGGGACTGATGGGCCCCTACCTCGCGCACCCCGTGCACTGGGCGTACATCGACCGATGGTTCGACCCGGAGTGCCCGGACGTGATCGTCCGCGACCGGGTCTGCCACAGCTTCTGCACGCTCGACGGTTCGGCCGTCTAGCGGACCGGACGGAGGGCCCTGATCAGGGCGTCAGCGGCTGGGCCGCGTCGATGGCCGTGGCGAGCTCGGTGAACTCCTCGGTCGTGCCGCTGCCCTTGATGAGGACCCGGACATCGCCGAGATCGGTCACCCAGATCGGCTCGCTGCCCTCCTCGGCGTACTCCACCCACCGATCACCCGCGACCGGGGCGACACCCGTAGGGCTGCGCAGGTCGCCTGCGACCCAGGGCACCAGCGCCTCCTCGGTCGCCGCGCTCTGACTCAGCTGCAGGTAGCGGCCCTTCGGGGTGATGTAGCCGACGGTGGTCACGTCGCCGCCACTGTCACCGCCCACCACTCCGCGGCTGCCGGAGTTCGGCTGCCAGTCCTCGGGCACGGCGGGGTCGCGGACCGGGAACCCGAGCACACCGGCGTCGTACTTGAGCGACGCGTCGACGTCGAACTGCGGCACCGGCCCGGAGGTGGGACCGCCCGGGCTGAACGAGCAGCGACTCGCGACCCCGGCGACGATCAGGCACAACAGGACCAACGGGATGATCGACCACATCATGTCTTTGTTGTTCTGCAGAATCCGGGGTTTCTTCTCGGCCACGCAGCTAGTATCCCAGCCGCGCGTCAGCCGAGGTCCGGCGGTTCCCACCGGCGGACGTAATCGCCCACCGGAAATCAAATATATGTTGTTAGATGTCCGGCATGCGCTCGAGGATCTGCATCCGCCCGCCTGCCATTCGCACCGCCGCGATCCGCGGGGTGCTCCTCGCGCTCGGCCTCGCCGCGGTCACCACGGCCGCGCCTGCAGCGGCAGTCGCCCAGCCCGCCGGCTACGCCACCCTGCTCGACATCGCGCCTGCCAACGCGAAGGCCGAGCGGGCGGGCGGGCTCGACCCCCGACTGCCGACCGACCCCGCTGTCCTCGGCAACGCGCTCGGCGAGGCCCGGGCGGCAGGCGTGCCTGCCGGCCGCTATTCCGCACTGCTGCACCAGTACTGGCTCGCCCGCGGCGCCCGGTCGGCGGGCATCGACCTGGCCACCTGGGACCCGAACACCGGCCTCGCCGCCAACGCCACGCTGGTGGACCGGGTGTACGAGAACTACGGCCGGTACCAACGCGCCCGCGCCGAGCTGTACTGGGCCGGGATGGCGGGGATGGCGGGCGCGTCCTTCACCGGCGGCTTCTGGGACCTCGACATGGGCCGCATGGCGCTCGGTGTCGACGCCGTCCGCGGCCTCGCCGGCGCGGTGGCCGCGGCCACCGGCGCGCTGCCCGAGGCGGCGACGACGCTGCTGCCGCCGGACGCCCGGGTGCTCACGACCGTCGGCCCGACCGTGACGGCGCAGGATCTGGACTGGTACCAGAAGCGCCTGCTGATCATGCAGAAGCACATCTTCTTCGACATGGTCCCGATGCACGAGGCGTACCTCGCGGGCGGGCGGGCCGCCGTCGACGAACTCGACGCGGCCGGCTTGCTCGACGACAACGCCAGGGCCGCGTGGGCGGGCATCTACTCCGGCACCCCGGCCGGCTACGCCGATGCCATGGTCCGTATGGCGGACCGGGAACAGAACCAGGTCGTCGCCGACCAGTGGGACGCCACGTCGGCGGCGCGCGGCGGCGTCGGGCGGGCCCTGACCTATGTGACGACCATCGCCGCGAAGCCCTCGGTCCCTGGCTCGCTGGCCCCTGGGGTGTTCGCCCCGGTCTCGGTCACCGGCGAGGTCGCAGGCGCCACCTACCGGCTGCGGGCGCCGCTGCCCGACTTCAACTGGGCGGATCGTGGACCGCGCTGGTCGTACATCGCCGGAGACATCGCGGTCGCCTATCGGCGCCTCGCCGAGGATCGACCGGGGGTGGCCGCCGCGCTGCTCACCCAGCCGTTCCGTCAGTTCGCCGACCAGCAGCGAGCCGTCCACCGCGCCCCCGACCTGCTCCGAGATCTGAGCACGGGATGGTCGCTCGAGCGGCTGCCTAGCCCAGCCTCATCAGCGGGCCACCGGTGATGAGACAATCACGCTCGAGTCGAACCCTGACTTCCCCGACGGAATCTATGGCGGCGCCGCATGCGCCGACCACTAGGAGGCACCGCACATGACGGCCAGCACCCCATCGAGTCGCCGCGAGGCGCCGGACCGCAACCTGGCGATGGAGCTGGTCCGCGTCACCGAGGCGGGCGCGCTGGCCGCGGGCCGCTGGGTCGGCAAGGGCGACAAGGAGGGCGGTGACGGTGCCGCCGTCGACGCCATGCGTCAGCTCGTGAGCAGCGTGTCCATGCGCGGCGTCGTGGTCATCGGCGAGGGCGAGAAGGACGAGGCGCCCATGCTCTACAACGGCGAAGAGGTCGGCAACGGCGACGGCCCGGACTGCGACTTCGCGGTCGACCCCGTCGACGGCACCACGCTGATGTCCAAGGGCATGCCGAACGCGATCTCCGTCCTCGCGGTCGCCGAGCGGGGCGCGATGTTCGACCCGTCCGCCGTGTTCTACATGGAGAAGATCGCCGTCGGCCCCGACGCCGCCGATGTCATCGACATCACGGCCCCGGTCGCGGAGAACATCAAGCGCATCGCGAAGGTCCGCAAGTCCTCGGTCTCCGACGTCACCGTCTGCATCCTGGACCGGCCCCGGCACGCCCAGCTGATCGCCGACGTCCGCACGACCGGCGCCCGGATCCGGCTGATCTCCGACGGCGACGTCGCAGGCGCCATCGCCGCGGCCCGCCCCGACTCCGGCACCGACATGCTGATCGGCATCGGCGGCACCCCCGAGGGCATCATCGCCGCCGCCGCCATGCGCTGCATGGGCGGCGCGCTGCAGGGCCGGCTCGCCCCGACCGACGACGCCGAGCGCCAGAAGGCCATCGACGCGGGCCACGACCTGGATCGGGTGCTGCTCACCGAGGACCTGGTCTCCGGCGAGAACGTCTTCTTCACCGCCACCGGTGTCACCGACGGTGACCTGCTGCGCGGCGTCCGCTACAGCGGCGGCGGCGCGCACACCCAGTCGATCGTGATGCGCAGCAAGTCCGGCACCGTCCGGATGATCGACGCCTACCACCGCCTGTCGAAGCTGCGCGAGTACTCCTCGGTCGACTTCGACGGCGACCCGGACGCCCAGTTCCCCATGCCCTGAGGCGCTCCGCGCCTGTGAGTCCTTTTGGTCCGTATAGGGGCCACAAGGACTCACAGGCGGCGCAGCCGCTCGAGTGGCAAGCTGCTAGGTATGACTGAGAACGCCGAATCGCAGTTCCGCATCGAGCACGACACCATGGGCGAGGTCAGAGTCCCGATCGACGCGCTGTGGCGGGCCCAGACCCAGCGCGCGGTGGAGAACTTCCCGATCAGCGGCCGCGGCCTCGAGCGCGCGCAGATCCGGGCGATGGGCCTGCTCAAGGCCGCCTGCGCGCAGGTCAACAAGGACCTCGGACTGCTCGATGCCGTCAAGGCCGACGCGATCATCGCGGCCGCCGAGGAGATCGCCGAGGGCAGGCACGACGACCAGTTCCCGATCGACGTGTTCCAGACCGGCTCGGGCACCAGCTCCAACATGAACGCCAACGAGGTCATCGCGTCGATCGCGAAGGCGAACGGCGTCGAGGTGCACCCCAACGATCACGTCAACATGTCGCAATCGTCGAACGACACCTTCCCGACGGCAACCCACCTCGCGGCCACGGAGTCCGCGGTGAAGGCGCTGATCCCCGCGCTCGACCATCTGCGGCTCGCGCTGTTCGACAAGGCCGCCGCATGGAAGTCCGTCGTCAAGTCCGGACGGACCCACCTCATGGACGCCGTGCCGGTCACCCTCGGGCAGGAATTCGGCGGCTACGCCCGGCAGGTCGAGGCAGGTATCGAGCGGATCATGTCTGCCCTCCCCCGGCTCGGCGAGCTGCCGATCGGTGGCACCGCGGTCGGCACCGGGCTCAACGCCCCCGACGGGTTCGGGCCCTTGGTGGTCGCCGAACTCGTCCGGACCACCGGGATCGACGCACTCTCCCCGGCGCGCAACAGCTTTGAGGCTCAGGCCGCCCGCGACGGATTGGTCGAGGCATCGGGCGCACTGCGGACGATCGCGGTCTCGCTCACCAAGATCGCGAACGACATCCGCTGGATGGGGTCGGGCCCACTGACCGGACTCGGCGAGATCCGGCTCCCCGACCTGCAGCCCGGCTCGTCGATCATGCCCGGCAAGGTCAATCCCGTTCTGCCGGAAGCGGTCACGCAGGTAGCCGCGCAGGTCGTGGGCAACGATGCGGCCGTCGCATGGGGTGGCGCGGCAGGCTCCTTCGAGCTCAACGTGTACATCCCGATGATGGCCAGGAACCTGCTCGAGTCATTTCGCTTGCTCGCCAACGTCTCCCGACTGTTCGCCGACAAGTGCGTCTCGGGCCTTGTCGCCAACACCGATCACCTCAAGACGCTCGCGGAGTCGTCGCCCTCGATCGTGACGCCACTGAATTCCGCGATCGGCTACGAGGAGGCCGCCGCCGTCGCGAAGGAGGCGCTCAAAGAGCGCAAGACGATCCGCCAGACGGTGATCGACCGCGGGCTGGTTCCCGAGAAGCTGACCGAGGCGGAGCTCGACCGCCGTCTCGACGTCCTCGCGATGGCGAAGGTCCAGGAGTAGCGGCTCAGGCAGGCGGCGACTTCCGAGCGCGACTCCTGGCCCACAGCATCCGCACCAAGTAGGCCGGGCTCGGCTGCAACCAGCCGAGTTGCTCGGCCATGCCCAGATCATCGCGGTTGGCCCAGTGCTCGATCACCAGGCTGTCCTCGAGTCGTACCCAATGTGATTGGGTGACAGCGAAACTCCGGCCGGTCGGCGGGAATGCACCGGCGACGGCGCCGCCCTCGTCGAAGTTCAGGAACAGCCCGACGTGGCGACCGCTCATGGTCACCTCGACCGCGACGAGGTCGCCCTCCGCCACGATGTTCCCGATCTCGAAGTGCAGGTCCGCGAACGGCCTGCGCAGCCACAGCGCGGTCGCATGCCAGGATCCCGGTCCGCGGACCCGGGTGTGCGGCGGCTCGGTCTTGGTCTCGTGGTTGACCGCGTCCGGATGGATGATGGCGTCGAAGTCCTCGCGGCTGCCCGCGGCGACGAACTCGATGCTGCGCACGGCGATCGACTTCGCGTCCGCCGAGGGGGTGGATCGATCGCTGTTCACTCCGGCCTCCCGGCAGTCGACGAGCCTTGCTCAGTCCGCGATGGCGATGACCGCACCCGGCTGCAGCCACCGGATCAGCCAGACCAGGGCGCCCTCGCTCACCGCGACGCAGCCCAGCGTGGGTTCGCCGTTCGAGACGTGCAGGAAGAAGGCGCCGCCACCGCCGGGCACCCGCTCCTTGTTGACGCCCATCACCACCGCGTAGCGGTAGGCGGGGATCTCCAGCTCCTCGCTGGCCGACTCGTCGAAGGCGCAGGACCCCGGGGCGCAGACCTGATGCGTGTTGTAGGTCGCGCTGTCCGGATCGCCGTCCCACCAGTCGTTGGCACCCACCTTCCGGTACGGCAGGCCGCCGCCCGGGTTCCCGGCGGTGCCGAACGCCGCGTCCAGGCTGAACACGCCCTCCGGGGTCGCGGGCACGCCGTCCGCGGCCGCATCCGTGAACCCGTCCGCACCGACCTGTGCGGGCAGGCTCGGGGAGATCCGGTGCCAGCCGAGCGGGGAGCGCTGCCAGGCCTCCAGAGTGGCATTCGAGCCGCCCGACCCGCGGACGGCGATGACCTGGGTGGCCCCTCCGACGGCCCCGTCGAACCAGGGCCCCTGAGCCAGAGCGTGCGGCGCACACAGGAGCGCCAGCACCGTTGCGATGACGGTCGATAGGATCGCGCTCGCCAGTTTGCGCACACCACATGGTGTCCCGCGGGGCCCGCGCGGTCAAGCACCTGGCCGGTACGGTCGGGATACCGTCACCCCCGACCACACGAGCGATCGGACCGACATGAGCCCTGCAACCATCGAACCGAGTTCCGTGGACACACCGGCCGACGTCCGGGTGGTGCGCGCGTTCCTGGCCGCCCTGGCCAGGGCCGATGTCGACGCCGCGGCCGAATACCTGCACCCCGAGATCGCCTGGCACAACGTCTCGCTGCCGATCCTGCGCGGATACCCCACGGTGACCCGGGTGCTCCGGCAGCTCGCCCGCCCCGGCCTGCGGTTCGACGTGATCGTGCATCACGCGGCGGGCGAGAACGGCGTTGTCCTCACCGAGCGCACCGACCTGCTCGGCGCGGGTCCGGTCAACGCCGAGTTCTGGGTGTGCGGCACGTTCGAGCTGCGCGACGGAAAAATCGCGGTGTGGCGGGACTACTTCAGCGTCCGCGATGTCATCCGCGGCATCGTGGTCGGCGTTGCCAGGGCCGTGACCGGCAGGCGCGGCGGACGCGGCACGGGCTACCTCAGTGAGGCTGCTGCGCTGGACGCGTGAGAAGTCGGCGGCCGAGCAGCTTCTCGTCAGCCGTAGAACGACGCCGGGTCCACCTCGGACAGGGTGATCCAGTCCGACGGCTCCAGCGAGCCGGGGCCCGCCGAGCCGACCGAGTCGTCGGATCGTAGCCGGACGGCCAGCGCCGGTTCCTCGTCGATCAGCTGGACGAGGGCGTACACGGTCGCCAGGTGGTGCAGGCACGGCGTCCGGCGGCTCGTGCAGGCACACGTCGCCCCACACTCCGCCGGTGTCGCCGCCACCGCGATGCCCGCGCCCTGCAGCTCCGCCACGGGCGCATCCGGGAGATCACCGGACGCACCTGCGTCGCCGAGCCCGGCCGCGCCGAGCACCTCGCCCACCCGCGCCAGCGCGGCATCGTCCCAGCGCGGCACCTCGATGGTGACCGCGTGGGACTTCTGCCTCGCCGCCACCTCCGCGCACACCCTTCCTGCGGACACACCCGTGACATTCACCGCGCCGCCCCTGGCGAGGCGCCGGGCCTCGGGCAGCAGCGCATTCGGCGCCGAGGCCGCCGTCGACTCGATCGTGCGGAGCCAGGCCCGACCCCACGCCGTCGCTCCGAACTCTGCCGCCGTCATCGAGCACCGACCGCGTCGAGGTCGAGCAGCGAGCGCAGCTCGTCATCGGCCAGCTCGGCCAGCGCAGCCTCCGAGTTCCCTGAGATCGATTCCGCCAGAGCACGCTTCGATTCGTGCATCGAGGCGATGTGGTCCTCGATGGTGCCGCCGGTGACGAGGGTGTACACGTTCACCGTTCGGCGTTGGCCGATCCGATGCGCCCGGTCCGTGGCCTGGTCCTCGACCGCGGGATTCCACCATCGGTCGTAGTGCACGACATGACTGGCTCGGGTCAGGTTCAGACCGAATCCCGCCGCACGCAGACTCAGGATGAGGACGGGGGCCGAGTCCGGGTCGTCCTGGAACTCCTGGACCATCCGATCGCGCGACCGTGCGCTCAGACCACCGTGCAGGAAGGGGATCTCGCCGACCCCGAGCTCGGTCGTCAGGTGCGTCGACAGCAGCTCCCCCATCGTGCGGTACTGCGTGAACACCAAGGCCCGATCCCCGTCTTCGACTATCTCCGAGAGCATTTCGGTGGCCCGGTCGAACTTGCCCGACCTGCCGCGCAGCGCGCCGCCGTCACCGAGAAACTGTTCGGGATGGTTGCAGACCTGCTTGAGGGTGGTCAGTAGCGCGAGCACGTTGCCGCGCCTGGCGATCCCACTGCCGAGCCCCGTATCGAACGCACGCTCCACCGCGTGACGGTACAGCCGCGCCTGCTCCTCGGACAGCGTGCACGCGACCGTCGAGTACTGCTTGTCCGGCAGCTCGGTGGCGACCGCGGACTTGGTACGCCGCAGCACGTGTGGCGCGATGAGGGCGCCGAGCCGGGCCGCGGCCGTCGCCGATCGTCGGGACTCGATCGGCACCACGAACCGCTGACGGAAGCGTGCCCTGGTGCCCAACAGCGCCGGATTGGCCGCGCGGAAGATCGACCACAGCTCGTCGAGCCGATTCTCGACCGGGGTACCGGTCATCGCGACCCGAATCCGCGCGGACAGCCGCGCCGCCGCCCTGGCCGCGAGGGAATCGGAATTCTTGATCTGCTGCGCCTCGTCGAATATGACCACGTCCCAGGCCGCTTCGCACAGTCGGTCGACGTCCGAGCGCAGCAGACCGTAGCTGGTCAGCACCACGGTCCCCGGAATCACCGTCGCAGGCAGCGCCCTGCCCGCACCGTGATGGACGATCACCGGGAGGTCGGGGGCGAACCGTGCGAGCTCGCGACGCCAGTTCCCGACAACCGAAGTCGGGCACACCACGAGGTGGGGACCCAGCTCGTTCCGGGTGGCGAGCGCACAGATCGCCTGCAGCGTCTTACCGAGCCCCATCTCGTCGGCGAGGATGCCGCCGCCCACCTCCTCGAGAGCCAGGAGCCAGGCCACACCCTGGACCTGGTACGGCCGCAAGGTGGCGCGGATGTGCGCCGTCGCCAGGTCTTCGGTGGTCCGCGCCGCCGAGGTGAAACTGTTCAGCAGGGCGGTCGCGGTATGGATCGCCGACTCGTCCTCGTTCAGCAGGGCGTGGGCCGCGGCGGGCATCTGCGCGGCGAGCTCGTCGCTCGCCGCCCGGTCCCCGTTCGCGAGGTGCGCGGCCGCGCACCACGACCGGACGGATCCCCCGGCGCCCCCGTCCGGGTCCATCGCCCGCAACGCGGGCAGCACGTCCACCAGATCGATCAGTCGCGCATCGACCGTGCGAGGCGCGACGGCGCCGCCGACGGGAACCGCGAACCGGCAGCTCGCCGCCCGCCCCTGCGGCAGACCCAACCGAACCAGCTCGGCGGCAACATCGTCTGTGCCCCACCACGCCATCGCCCCGTGAACCGGGATGAAGGTCGCCTGCAGCAGCCTCGGGCGGACCCAGTCCGAATTCGCGTCGATCACTTCGCTCTCACCGTGCACGTCCGCCGATGGTACGGACGCCCCGGCGGTACGCGCCATTGACAGGGGCCTCGAAAAGCCCTGGTGAGGTGTGTTCATCCCGACATTGACCGGTGTCGATCCGGCGTGTCTGTCGCCCCATAGAATTCACCGGATCGACTCACCGATCCGGTACCGAAGGGACCCATGATGGAAAAGCTCCGCAACTACGGCCTGCTCATCAAGTACGTCGCCACCACCCAGTGGCGCAAGCTCCGCGGCACGGACAAGACGGCCCAGACGCCTGCCCAGGACCAGGCTCCGCAGCAGTAGCAGATGGGGAGGCCCGAGCGACCGGGCCTCCCCACCCCGCGCCTCAGGCGGTCGGGCCGAACTCCTCGAGCATCTCGGTCACCAGCGCCGCGATCGGCGACCGCTCGCTGCGGGTGAGCGTGATGTGGGCGAAGAGCGGGTGCCCCTTGAGCTTCTCGATCACCGCGGCGACGCCGTCGTGCCTGCCGACCCTCAGGTTGTCGCGCTGGGCGACGTCATGGGTGAGCACCACCCGGGACCCGGTGCCCAGCCGGGACAACACCGTGAGCAGCACGTTGCGCTCGAGGGACTGCGCCTCGTCCACGATCACGAACGAGTCGTGTAGTGACCGGCCGCGAATGTGGGTGAGCGGCAACACTTCCAGCATCCCGCGGTTGATCACCTCGTCCATCACCTCGGGGCTCGCCAGGCCGTCCAGGGTGTCGAACACCGCCTGCGCCCACGGACCCATCTTCTCGCTCTCGCTGCCGGGCAGGTAGCCGAGCTCCTGTCCACCGACCGCGTACAGCGGCCGGAAGACGACCACCTTCCGGTGGGTGCGACGCTCGAGCACCGCCTCCAGCCCTGCGGTCAGGGCGAGCGCCGACTTACCGGTACCGACCTTGCCGCCGAGCGAGATGATGCCGATGCTCTCGTCGAGCAACAGATCGAGGGCGATCCGCTGCTCGGCCGAGCGGCCGTGCAGGCCGAAGGCCTCCCGTTCGCCGCGGACCAGCTGCACCCGCTTGTCCGGGGTCACCCGCCCCAGCGCGCTGGAGCTGCCACCCATCAGCCGGATTCCGGTGTGACAGGGCAGTTCTCGCGCCTCGTCGAGATCGATGATCCCCTCGGAGAACAGCTCGTCGATCCGGGTCGAGGCGACGTCGAGTTCGGTCATCCCCGTCCATCCCGACGGGACCACGTCGTGCGCGTGGTACTCGTCGGCGGGCAGACCCACCGCGCCGGCCTTGACCCGCAGGGGAATGTCCTTGCTGACCAGGACCACCTCCTTGCCGTCGGCGGCGAGATTGAGGGCGCAGGCCAGAATCCTGGAATCGTTTGAGTCGGTGCGGAATCCGATCGGCAGGACCGAGGGGTCCGTGTGATTGAGCTCCACCTGGAGCGTGCCGTCGTCGGAGCCGATCGGAACCGGCTGATCCAACCGTCCGTGCTCGATCCGCAGGTCGTCGAGCATCCGAAGCGCCTCGCGGGCAAACCATCCCAGCTCGTGGTGGTGGCGTTTGCCCTCCAACTCCCCGATGACCACCAGGGGCAGCACCACCTCGTGCTCCGCGAAACGCGTGACGGCCCACGGATCCGAGAGCAGAACCGAGGTGTCGAGTACGTAGGTGCGAACTGACCGTTCGGGAGACTTCGTGGTTGCGGACCTCGGGGAGTTCCCGGCATGTCCGGAATGGGCAGATACGGAGCGAGTTGCGGTCACGTGAGGCTCCTACGTCTGCGCGGCACCCGCGCAAACTTCAGTTCGCTGGGCCGGTCCGTCCCTGGTGCGTCAATCCGCACGAGGGCCGGGCGCCGGCCCTCTCGTACTGAATACTTCAGCCACGATCAGAACCTCCCGGACAGGCAACTAGGTCCGCTGCCTGTTACCGGGGACGCTACTGCGATCGGCGCCCTGCTGCACTCGCAACACGCAGGGCGCCGATGAACACGTCGTTAACTCCAGCTCAGGCGCTAGACCGTCTTGGAGAGCAGGCCCCAGTCCTCGAGGCCCTCGTACAGCGGCAGGTCGAGGGCAAGCTTCGAGACCCGGGCGCGCAGCGCGGCGAAATCGGTGTCCGAGCCCTGCGCCAGCGCGGTCGCGATGATGTCCGCGACCTCGGTGAACTCGGCGTCGCCGAACCCACGGGTGGCCAGCGCGGCGGTGCCGATGCGCAGGCCGGAGGTGACCATCGGCGGACGCGGGTCGAAGGGCACCGCGTTGCGGTTGACGGTGATGCCGACCTCGTGCAGCAGATCCTCGCCCTGCTGGCCGTCCAGCGCCGAGTTGCGCAGGTCCACCAGGACCAGGTGCACGTCGGTGCCGCCTGTGAGCACGGAGATGCCCTTGTCCGCGACGTCGGCGCCGGTGAGGCGCTCGGCCAGGATCCGGGCACCGGACAGGGTGCGGGCCTGACGGTCCTTGAACTCCTCGGTGCCCGCGATCTTGAGCGAGACGGCCTTCGCGGCGATGGCGTGCATGAGCGGCCCGCCCTGCTGGCCGGGGAACACCGCGGAGTTGATCTTCTTGGCCCACTCCTGCTTGGCCAGGATCAGTCCGGAGCGGGGGCCGCCGAGGGTCTTGTGCACGGTGGTGGACACGACGTCCGCGTAGGGCACGGGCGACGGGTGCAGGCCCGCGGCGACGAGCCCGGCGAAGTGCGCCATGTCGACCCACAGGTAGGCGCCGACCTCGTCCGCGATGGACCGGAACGCGGCGAAGTCCTGCTGCCGCGGGTACGCGGACCAGCCGGCGACGATCACCTTCGGCTTCTCCGCCACCGCGATCTTGCGGACCTCGTCCATGTCGATGCGGTGGTCTTCCTTGCTGACCCCGTAGGACGCCACGTCGTAGAGCTTGCCGGAGAAGTTGAGCTTCATCCCGTGCGTCAGGTGGCCGCCGTGCGCCAGGTCGAGGCCGAGCAGCTTCTCGCCCGGGTTCATCAGCGCCATCAGCACCGCGGCGTTCGCCTGCGCGCCGGAGTGCGGCTGGACGTTCGCGAACTCGGCACCGAATAGCTCCTTGGCACGGTTGCGCGCCAGGTCCTCGATGACGTCGACGTGCTCGCAGCCGCCGTAGTAGCGACGGCCCGGGTAGCCCTCGGCGTACTTGTTGGTCAGCACGCTGCCCTGAGCCTGCAGCACCGCGCGCGGCACGAAGTTCTCGGACGCGATCATCTCGAGGGTGTCGCGCTGACGGGCCAGCTCGCCGTTCATCGCGGCCGCGACCTCGGGATCGAGTTCGGCGAGCGAGGCATTGTTGACGTCGGTGCTGGGCACAGCGGTCATCGAGGAATCTCCAAGCGGGAGCTACGGCAGGGGCACGCTCAGTCTAGGCAATGGCTGTCAACGCAGCGCAGACGGGATCAGCGGCTCGTCCAGCAACCGCCGGAACAACTCGGATCGGCCTGCCGCGTCGGCGCCGCGGTCGAGCCAGCTCCCGAGCAGCCGGTAGCCCTCGACGTAGGTGCTGATGTAGGCGCGCCACAGCGGGTCGGACAGGAACCGCAGCGTCTGCCGGGCCCGCTCCTGCGTGGACAGGGTCCACCGCTGCAGGAACGCGGCGACGTCGTCCTGGCTGCGGCCGCGGTCGTGCAGCAGCAGGGCCGCGTCCTGCCGGACCCCGAGTAGCGAGGCCGACGCATTCGCCAACCGCTCCGCGCGTTCGCCGTCGAAGCGCAGTCCCAGGTCCGCGTAGATCTCCTGGGCCCACGGCCCCCAGCCTGCACCCATGGGAGTTCCGCCGGCTCCACTCCACCCCACGATCGAGCCGAGAGCGTGGTCCGCCAAGCCCTCCGCCATCAGGCACTGCGGCGTGTTGACCAGGAACAGGGTCTGCTCGGCCTGCCCCGCTCCGACCAGTCCCGCCTCCTTGCGGCAGTGCTCGGTGTGGTGGCCGGGATACGACTCGTGGGCGATCAGGTGCGGCAGGTTCGCCATGTGCTGCTTGAGGTCGGAGTTGATCGCCACCTTCGACCGGTAGTCACCGAGGTAGTAGTTGAACCCGGACCAGGGCTTGTCCCCGACCACCTCGTACTCGACCCGCTCGGTCTCGGGCAACGCGTACTCCGCCCGCACCCGGTCGCGCAGCGCGCTGGAGAAGGCCTCGACGCACTCCGGCAGCCGCTCCGGCGGGATCTCGTCGGCGGCGCGGTGCGCCTGCAGCCGCTCGGCGAGCGGGCGGGCGGCGTCGCCCGCCAGCACCTCGTCCATCGCCCGGTGCGCCGCCCGGTACTCGTCCTCGGAGCCCGGCTCGATGCGCACGTCGAAGTAGGCCTGCACCTCGTCGACGAAGCCGATCTGCTCGCCCGCGAACTTCCGGGCGGAGCACTCCAGCGCGCGCAGGTGCACGTCGAGGAACGCGGCCCGTTCGGCCGGCAACCCGGAACCGGCAACCTCGTCACGCAATTCGGCGGCGCGGCGCGCGAGCAGGCGCGGATCGGGCGGCGGCGCGTTCTCCACCTGCCTGCGCAGCGCCTGGTCGCCGGTGAAGGCGTCGACGAAGCCCTCCTCCAACCGGTCGAAACCGAGTCCGAGCAGCAGGTATTCGCGGACGAGTTCGACGGGGTCCATGGTCGTCCACCCTAACCATCGGCGAGTTGTCCGACCCGCCGCCGCCGCGCACAGTGGTGTCGAGCACAATCCGACTATGCAGAGCGAGATCCAGGTGCGCGCATGGCACGAGTGAGCGAGAGCAGCCCCTACGTCGAGTTCGACCGCAAGCAATGGCGAACCCTGCGTAAGTCGACACCGCTCGTGCTCACCGAGGAAGAGCTCCTCGGCCTGCGCGGCCTCGGCGAACAGATCGACCTCGACGAGGTCGCCGAGGTCTACCTGCCGCTCTCCAGGCTCATCCACCTCCAGGTGGCCGCTCGGCAGCGCCTGTTCGCCGCCACCGCGACATTCCTCGGCGAGAAGCACCCGGATCGGCAGGTGCCCTTCGTGATCGGCGTGGCCGGCAGTGTCGCGGTGGGCAAGTCCACCACCGCCCGCGTGCTGCAGGCCCTGCTCGCGCGCTGGGATCACCACCCGCGCGTCGACCTGGTCACCACCGACGGCTTCCTGTACTCGACGGCCGAGCTGACGCGCCGGGGCCTCATGCACCGCAAGGGTTTTCCGGAGAGCTACGACCGCCGCAAGCTGCTGCGCTTCGTCACCGAGGTCAAGTCCGGCGCGGAGGAGGTCGCGGCGCCGGTGTACTCACACGTCTCGTACGACGTCCTGCCCGGCCAGTACCACCTGGTGCGGCAGCCCGACATCCTGATCATCGAGGGCCTCAACGTCCTGCAGACCGGACCGCGGCTGATGGTCTCGGACCTGTTCGACTTCTCCATCTACGTCGACGCGCGGATCGAGGACATCGAGCGCTGGTACATCAAGCGCTTCCTGGCGCTGCGCAAGACGTCGTTCGCGGACCCGACGTCGCACTTCCACCACTTCTCCGGGCTGTCCGACGAGCACGCCGTGCTGGCCGCGGACGACATCTGGAACTCGATCAACCGGCCGAACCTGGTCGAGAACATCCTGCCGACCCGCCCGCGCGCCACGCTGGTGCTGCGCAAGGACGCCGACCACTCCATCAACCGGCTGCGGCTGCGCAAGCTGTAGGGCGGCTACGCCGCCTGTGCGTGGTTGACGAGTCCTGAGACTCGTCGACCACGCACAGGCGCGAAGCGCCTATGCGCCGAATCGGCGGTGCCGGGCCGCGTAGTCACGCAGCGCGCGCAGGAAGTCGACGTGCCGGAACTCCGGCCAGTACGCCTCGGTGAACCAGATCTCGGAGTACGCGCTCTGCCACAGCAGGAAGCCCGACAGTCGCTGCTCCCCCGAGGTGCGGATCACCAGGTCCGGGTCCGGCTGCCCGGAGGTGTAGAGGTGGCCGTCGATCCCCTTCACGGACATCGCCCGGACCAGTGCGTCGCCGGACAGCCCCTCGTCGAGCTTCTCGCGCAGCAGCGACTTCACGGCATCGGCGATCTCCTGCCGACCGCCGTAGCCGACGGCGACGTTGACGTGCGTGCCGGTGCGGCCCGCGGTGCGCTCGGCGGCCTCGCGCAGGCGGCGCGCCTGCTCCTCCGGGAGCAGGTCGAGGGTGCCGACTATCTTGACGCTCCAGTTCTGCCCGGGACCCGAGATCTCCTCCACCACATCGGTGATGATCTCGAGGAGGGTGTCGAGCTCCTCCGGCTCGCGCCGCAGGTTCTCGGTGGAGAGCAGGTAGATGGTGGCCATCTCGATGCCCGCCTGATCGCACCAGCCGAGCATCTCGGCGATCTTCAGCGCACCCATCCGGTGACCGTGGCTGACGTCGGTGAAACCGTTCTCCCTGGCCCATCGACGGTTGCCATCGCACATCACCGCGACGTGTCGCGGGTGCTGGAGCCCCTCGAGCTGACGGCGAAGGCGTCGCTCGTAGATGCTGTACAGCAGGTTCGGGACCTTCACCTGGACATCACCACGAGAGCCCACATTACGCGGCCCCGGTGCGGCCCCGACGGCCGCGGCTGTAATCGTCGTCTCACCCCGTTTCCGGCGGTTCCGGCGGCCGCTACAGTGGCGACCGACGCCCGAACCTACGCAACCGTAGGTTCACGACCGCCCGGGAGCCGCAATGTCCGAACTCGACCTCGCAGCGCCGCCGGTGAAGCCGCGGATGCGGGGCTGGATCCACCTGTGGGCATTCGTGGTCGCGGTGATCGCGTGCGCCGTGCTCGTCGCCGCCGCGGCGCAGGAATCCGGTCGAGCCGCCGTCGCGACCGCGATCTACTCAGTGACGGTCTGCGGAGTGTTCGGCGTGAGTGCCACGTACCACCGGGTGCACTGGGCGACCACGCGCGGCCGGATCTGGATGAAGCGCGCCGACCACTCGATGATCTTCCTGTTCATCGCGGGCAGCTACACCCCGTTCGCACTGCTCGCGCTGCCGCCCGAAACCGGCCGGACGTTGCTGGCCGTGGTGTGGGCAGGCGCACTGGCCGGGGTGGCGCTGAAGATGCTGTGGCCCACAGCTCCGCGCTGGGTCGGCGTCCCGCTCTACCTGATCCTCGGCTGGGCGATCGTGCCGGTCGCGGGACAACTCGTCGACGAGGTCGGCTGGCTGCCGCTGATCCTGCTCGCGGTCGGCGGGGTGCTCTACAGCGTCGGCGCCATCCTCTACGCCACCAAGTGGCCGAACCCCTGGCCCGACACCTTCGGCCACCACGAGTTCTTCCACGCGGGCACCGTGATCGCGGCACTGTGCCACTACATCGCGGTATGGCTCGTCGTCCTCGGCTGAGCACGCCCGACCGCGCCCGCGGCCCCCGACCGGGCACCAGCGACCCCATCGAACCCGGCGACCCGATTGGGCAATTGTGACCCCAGGACGGCGCGATGTGCTTAGCCTGGGACACGAACCGCGGCGGGCCCTGCACCGGTCCGCCGCTCCGCACGCATGGGAGGGAGAGCGGTGAGGGTGTCGGGGGCCGGGGTCACGCAGCTGGCACCGCAGGATGCCGAGTTCGTGTACAGCGAGTCGTCACGTCACCGCTCGAACATCGTCGTGGTGTACCTGTTCGACACGTCCGCCGAGGCAGCGCCGCTGACCGAACCCGAGGCGATCGCCTGGATGCGGGCGCGCCTCGGCCACGCCGGGATGTTCACACGCCGGCTACGACGGGTGCCGCTCGACCTCGACCTGCCGTACTGGGCACCCGACCCCCGGATGAACCTGCGCGACCACGTCCACGTGTCGCCGGCCGAGGCCCCGGGCTGGGATCCGTTGCGGCGACAGATCTCCCGCATCGCAGACGCCGCGATCGACCTG
>Ga0105243_10000859_pt1 | contig 28797 bp, 22 predicted proteins | sample KBSM34metaG_FD_81525 | JGI IMG/M metagenome (GOLD analysis project Ga0105243, IMG submission 81525) | Miscanthus rhizosphere microbial communities from Kellogg Biological Station, Michigan, USA - KBS M3-4 metaG | ecosystem: Host-associated > Plants > Roots > Rhizosphere > Soil | place... | reverse complement strand
TTCATGGATTGCCAATCACCGTCAAAGACACTATCGATACGGCGGGACTGCGCACAACCAGTGGTTCACGCGTTCGGGCGCGACATATTCCTCAGCAGGATGCCGCTTCAGTCGCGCGTTTGAAAGCCGCAGGTGCGATTGTCCTGGGCAAGACCAATGTGCCTGAGATGGCAATCCCCTACGAGTGTGACAATCGGATCTTTGGCAGAACTAACAATCCTTACAATCTGGAATGTACTGCAGGCGGGTCAAGCGGCGGCGAGGCGGCGGCGATCGCTGCATGTCTTTCGCCGGCGGGAATCGGTAGCGACCTTTCCGGATCGATTCGTGTGCCAGCGCATTTCTGTGGCGTCGCCGGATTGAAGCCGACAGTTGGACGCGTGCCGATGGATGGCCACATGCCGCCGGCGTCAGGCATCGTGGGACTTGGCGCGTGTATCGGTCCGTTGGCGCGACACGTCAAGGATCTCGCATTGCTTTTTCGGGTGCTTGCTGATCCCGCTGATGTGGAAACGATGACAGCAGATGAAATCCTGGACGCGACAAGACTCCGCGGTACGCGCGTAGCCTGGTATGGGGAGGACGGAACCATGCCGGTCGCTGATGAAATCAAGCAGGCCATCGCATCAGCGGCTCGTGCGCTCGCCGCCGCTGGACTTGAAACTTTCGAAGCGTTGCCGCCGGGAGTCTCGAAGGCGCCGCAGTTGTGGATCGAACTCTTTTCACGCGCGGCCAACAGCGAAATTGCGTCTCTGTATCGAGGACACGAAGATGAAGCCGGACCGCAGGTCTCCCGTTTTCTTCTTAACGAGGATCAAGCAGCCGAGTTCGAAGATCGTATCGATAACGCGGAAAAACTGGCGAGTGCCGTCGTTGAGCGCGAACGCCTCCGCGAAGATTTGTTGCGGTGGCTGAAAAAGACTCCGTTGATACTCGCGCCGGTCGGTGCGACTGTTGCTTTCGAACACGGTCGCCAGCGCGTGGACGTGAACGGCACGTACGTAAATGTATTTCGGGCGTTCAGCTATTCGCAGACATTTAATGTTTTCGGACTTCCGAGCGTAGCCGTTCCGGCGGGAAAGACCTCGAGCGGATTACCGATCGGCGTGCAAGTGATCGGTCGCCCGAATGAAGAGTCCACGGTGCTGGCCGCTGCGTCGGTGATTGAAGAAGCGCTTGGCGGCTGGGAAAAACCGGCGCTGCTCGGCGGAAGTTAGACTGACTTTTGCACTGCAGAAGCCGCGGCGGCTTTTGTTTCTCGTCCCCCTCCGCGAATAACCTCTGCGAAGAACACCCGAGAGTATCCCCACATCGAATAGATCGCAGACAACACGACCACCCAAAGCAGCGCCCGTCCCATCGTGTAGAGAAGCACCTGCCAGTCAGCCCAGGTCGTTGTGCCCGCGCCGGTCAAATGCGCCCACGCAGTTTGCAACTCAGGCACCGTCCAAAACTTGATCGCGGGAAAAGGTTTGCCGAAATTTGAAACGGGCGCGCCGCCACCGTTGGGCGGCAGCGACAGGATCAGGAGACCGACGGTGATTACCTGCGCCACCATCTTGAACTTGCCCATGCCTGAGGCCGAGATGATCACGCCTTCGGTTGCCGCGACCGATCGCAACCCGGTGACGGCAAATTCGCGGCCGACAATGATCACGACGGCCCAGGCAGGCGCGAGATGATTTTCGACCAGCGCAATCAGCGCGGCTGAAATCAAGAGCTTGTCGGCAATCGGATCGAGAAGCTTGCCGAGTTTCGAAACCTGTTTGCGGCTGCGCGCGATCCGTCCGTCAAAAAAGTCGGTGAGCGCTGCTGCCGCGAAAATCGCAACTCCTAAAATGTGAGGCGGCACACCCAAACTTTGTGACAGAGGCGTGAGCAACACCACCACCAGGATCGGCACGATGAAAATTCGCGAAAGGGTTAGCGCGTTCGGAAGATTCACTTCAGCTCCGTGTTCGCAGTCTAGGTTGCCGGTCTGGTGGCGTCAAGCGATGCCTGGCTGCGGTAGTGGTTCAGTTTGAGGTCGCACGCGCAGCTTGCGCGTGATTCATGGGCGGGACGCCCGTGCCCCTTTTCAAAATGAACCGGCAGTGTCCTGAATTGAACTTTGCGGAACTTTGCGTCTTTGCGCCTCTGCGTGAAACGCCACATTGAGTGGTCACAAGTTCACGCCAAGACGCTAAGTTCGCAAAGAAAAATCGCAAATTAGACACTACGAAATGCACCACCAGCCTTGCTGGCGGTTCTTACGTCCGCTACAATGTCCGGTTCTGCGCCACGCAAAATTCTTGTCTGTGGCGCTCGACTTTCTTTTTACGGCTATGGCAATCGATCGAATCAGTGTCCGCGGAGCCCGCCAGCACAACCTCAAGAACATCGATGTCGACATCCCCCGCGACAAATTGACCGTAATAACGGGACTTTCCGGTTCAGGCAAGTCTTCTTTGGCGTTTGACACGATTTATGCGGAGGGCCAACGGCGATACGTCGAGTCGCTGTCGGCATATGCGCGCCAGTTTCTTGATCAACTCGAAAAGCCCGACGTCGATTCGGTGGAGGGCTTGTCGCCGGCAATCTCGATTGAGCAGAAGACGGTGGCGCGTAGTCCCCGTTCGACGGTCGGCACTGTGACCGAAATCTACGATTACCTGCGGTTGTTGTTTTCTTCAGTCGGCCTGCCCCACTGTCCGCAATGCGGCGCGCCGATTACGCGCCAGAGCGTCGATCAGATTCTTCACGACGTGCTTGAATTGCCGGAAGGTGAGCGCGTGATGGTGTTGGCGCCAATCGTCCGTGGACGCAAAGGCGAGTTCAAAAAGGAACTGGCAAAGCTTGCGCGGGACGGCTTCATTCGCGCGCGCATCGACGGCGAACTGCGGGCCCTCGACGAAGACATACGCCTGGACAAGCGGCGCAATCACACCATCGAAGCGGTCATTGATCGCCTTCTGATCAAGCCCGGCATCAACGAACGATTGGGTGAATCTATCCGGACAGCTTTGAAGTTGACGAATGGTGCGGTGTTGGTCTCGGTCGTCGACGGAGAAGAAAAACTGTATTCCGAAAAGATGGCTTGTGTGATTTGCGGAATTAACGTCCCGCCACTCGAGCCGCGTTCGTTTTCGTTTAACTCCGCGTATGGTGCGTGCCGTAACTGTCATGGCCTCGGCACTGTTCTGGAAGTGGATCCGGCGAAATTAATTTCCAATCCGGAGCTACCTCCTCATGAGATTCCGTTTGCGGAAGCTGATAAGTCCGGGTCGGCCTACCTGCGTAGTGCACTGCTCGCAGTGATCGCGCATTTCAAAGGTGATGCGAAACTTCCATTCAAAGATCAACCGACCGAGATTCGCGAAGCATTCTTTAGCGGTGTTCCGTCTCAAATAAAGTTTCAGCAAGGGCTCTACGCGTACAAGGGCCCGTGGAAAGGCGCGCTGCCATGGTTGCGCGAACGGCTCGAGGAACCACCGAGTGAAAAGATTCGATTGGCGTTGGAAGAAATGGTTTCTCCCGTCATTTGTTCGCTGTGCGGCGGCCATCGTTTGCGCGCTGATTCGCTTTCGGTGCGTGTCGGCGGCCGCGGCATCGCTGACTACACGAACATGACGATCGAAGATGCAATCGCCGCGTTCGATCAAATCACGCTCGATGCTCGATCAGCGAAAATTGCGGGATTAGTTCTCGAAGAGATTCGCAGTCGGCTCCGCTTTCTTGAAACGGTGGGGCTGGGTTACCTCACGCTCGATCGGCCGTCGGCGAGTCTTTCAGGTGGTGAAGGGCAGCGTATTCGTCTCGCGACGCAAATTGGATCGCAACTGCGCGGCGTACTTTACGTTTTGGACGAACCGTCGATCGGATTGCACCCACGAGACAACCGGCGACTGCTGGACACGCTGGCCGCGCTTCGTGATCTGGGAAATACAGTCCTGGTAGTCGAACATGACGAAGAGACAATTCGCCGCGCTGATTTCGTTGTGGACCTCGGTCCCGGCGCCGGCACCCACGGCGGCTTCGTCGTCGCGCGCGGGACTCCGGACGACGTGGCCCACAACAGCGATTCGGTCACGGGCCTTTACATCAGCGGCGCACGCAAGATTCCCGTTCCCGACACGCGGCGTTTACCAAACGGCAAAGCCATCACAATTCGCGGGGCGAGGTATCACAATCTAAAAGAGATCGATGTGACTTTTCCGCTGGGATTGTTGACAGTCGTGACCGGCGTTTCCGGGTCCGGAAAATCAACGCTAGTGCAAGATATTTTGTATCGTGCTCTCGCGAAAGAACTGTACGGGTCGCTGAGCGATCCTGGCGCGCACGAAACGATCGAAGGACTGGAACATCTCGACAAAGTCATTGAAATCGATCAATCAGCAATTGGCCGCACACCGCGATCGAATCCGGCAACCTACACCGGGCTGTTCACCCCCATCCGCGAGCTGTACGCGATGCTTCCCGAGTCGCGGGAGCGTGGCTACAAACCAGGGCGCTTCTCTTTCAACGTCAAAGGCGGCCGCTGCGAAGGCTGCGAAGGCGAAGGACTCAAGCGCATCGAGATGAATTTTCTGCCCGACGTTTACGTGCTGTGCGATGTTTGTCGCGGCGCGCGCTACAACCGCGAGACGCTTTCGGTGAAGCACAAAGGCAAATCGATCGCGGAGTTGCTCGATACGACGGTCGAAGAAGCACTGCCGATTCTGGAAAATCATCCGCAAATCAAACAGAAATTGCAGACGCTGCTCGATGTCGGCTTGGGTTACATCAAGCTTGGCCAATCGGCCACAACCCTTTCCGGTGGCGAGGCGCAGCGGATCAAGCTGGCGAAAGAGCTTTCAAAGCGCGCGACCGGGCGCACAATTTACATTCTCGATGAACCAACCACGGGGCTTCACTTTGCTGACGTTCACAAACTGCTGGATGTCTTGCAGAGGTTAGTCAGCGTTGGCAACACTGTGATCGTCATCGAACACAACCTCGACATCATCAAAAGCGCGGACTTCATCATCGATCTTGGTCCGGAAGGTGGCGCGCATGGAGGTCGCGTGGTCGCGTGCGGTACACCGGAAGAAGTTGCCGCCGTGCGTCGGTCGCACACGGGGCAGGTGCTCAAGCCGCTTCTGAATGGAAATGGGAAACGAAATGGCGTGAAGCGCGTGACTTCGGGTCACGAGATTGTCGAAGAAACCAAGAAAGTCGCGTGATATACTCCGCAACGCTCATCGCGCCCTGCCCATGACAGAACGCATCTCAGCCATCGTTTCCGACAGCCTGAAAGTAAAGCAAGATTTCTTTTTAGCACATGCTGATGATGTCGAACGCGCGGCCAGGCTGGTGTGCGATGCGCTGAAATCCGGCGGCAAACTTCTCGTCTTCGGCAACGGCGGTTCGGCCGCCGACGCGCAACACATCGCCGGTGAATTGGTGAATCGTTTTCTGCAGCAGCGGCGCGCGCTTCCGGCCATCGCCTTGACAACCGATGGCGGGGTGCTGACTTGCATTGCCAACGACACGGGATTTGAAAGCGTGTTTGCGCGGCAGATCGAAGCGCTCGGAAGCGAAGGAGACGTTTGCCTGGCAATCTCGACGTCAGGACAATCACCGAACATCGTCACGGCGTGTGAGCAAGCACGGTCACAAAAGATCAAAGTGATTGGCTTGTTAGGTCGCGATGGAGGCAAGGTCGCGCCGCTTTGCGATGTTGGGCTAATTGTTCCGAGCAACGACACGCAACGAATTCAAGAGACGCACAATCTGATTGGGCACATTCTGTGTGAGCTGATCGAAACGAACGTGTTTCCGCAATAGGCCGGCAGGATGCCGGCGAACCGCACGCAGGATGCGTGCGCTCCGATAACGCGCTCCACATGTCAATCTACGACGCGAAACCAATCAGCCTCGACAAAGTGCGCACTTATCCGCTTGCTTCGCGCCCCAGCAAAGTCACTATTGATGATTTCGCGAAGCCTATCAGTGAAGTTTCATCGCTGAGAGATTACCTCGCTTCACTTCCTAATATCTTAGCCGTCCAAAATCTTCGGGAGCTGGCACGCCACATCTATCGCGCGCGCGACCTGAACAAGCCGATCATCTGGGGGATTGGCGGCCACGTGATCAAAACTGGTCTCGCACCAATCATCATCGATTTGATGAACCGGGGACTTGTAAATGCGATCGCGGCAAATGGATCAGTGCTCGTTCACGACGCTGAGATCGCCACGGTCGGTTCAACCTCAGAAGACGTCGATGCGACCCTTGGTGAAGGGGTCTTCGGCGGCGCGGATGAGACGGGAAAGCTGTTGAATGACGCCGCTCGTGCGGGCGCGAGTGAGAGTCTCGGGCTCGGTGAAGCGGTCGGGCGAGCATTGGTTAATGCGAGTCCTGCGCACCGTGAATACTCATTGCTTTGCGCGGCCTACGCCGCGAAGGTTCCGTTCACTGCTTTCATTACGATTGGCGGGGACATCGCTCATTTTCATCCGGGCGTTGATGGCGGGGCGCTGGGAGCAACTTCGCACACAGATTTTCGTTTGTTAGCTGAGATCGTGCGACAGATGAATGGCGGGGGCGTCTATCTAAACATTGGTTCGGCGGTGACCCTGCCGGAAGTTTTCTTGAAGTGCGTGACGTTGGTGCGGAATCTCGACCATGAACTGCGCGACATCACGACCGCGAATTTCGACTTCATCCAATCATATCGTCCGCTAACGAATGTCGTGCGGCGCCCGACTGCCGATGGCGCCGGTAAGGGCTATGCAATAACGGGTCATCACGAGCTCACCATTCCGCTGCTCGCGGCCGAACTTATCAGTGGAGCAACAGCGAAATAACTTCGCTCAGAAGTTTTAATCCCGCGACTACCAGCACCACCGAAAGCCAACGACGAATTCCCGCGATTGGCAATCGCCGCGTTCCCAATTCAGTTCCGATAAATCCACCGACAAGTGCGGCCGGCCCCCAAACCAGGGCCGCATGTGGCAGCGTCGACATCGCCGTCACATGCGCAACCAGCCCGTGCCCGAGCAGGCCAGCGACAGAATTCACCAGAATGAAAGTCACCGACACGGCGGATGTTTCTTTTGTCTTCGCCCAATGCATCAGCAGCAGTAAGGGACTCAGAAAGATGCCGCCGCCGACACCGGTCAAGCCCGAGAGCAATCCGATCGCCGCGCCCCACAGAAGCGCCATCGCGATCGGTGGTTTTCGCGTCGGCTGATCATCGCCAGTTTGCGCGCTGAAGAAGATTCTGACTGCGCTGTACAACAAAACGACTCCGACAATCGCTTTGTAAATAACTGCCGGCAACGTCAGCCACCCACCGATAAACGCCGCCGGGATGGAGGCGACGGCGAATGGCCAGAACGTCCGCCACGAAAACAATCCGGCCCGCAAGAACCTGATTGTTCCAACTGTCGCCACGATGATGTTGAGCGTCAGCGCCGTCGGCTTCATGACTGCCGGAGCCAATCCGAAGAGCGCCATCGCAGCCAAATAGCCCGAGGCTCCTGCATGTCCAACGGTCGAATAGAGAACGGCGACGACAAAGATTAACGCGCCAATCAGTAGTGTGACGGTAATCGTCATTGGGACCGCGCACAAAATGCAGGCGCGATTCAAACATAACTTCAGCGACGTGCGCAAAGCGCCTCAAGCTTTGGTAGTGGGCTAAGTCTTTGGTGCTGGTATTAAAGTTTATTTTTTTGCGGTTGCTGGTGTTTTTTTCAGGGCAGAATTGAGTAGAAGGTTCAGGAAGATTCAATTGAGTAAAACCAAACAGCCGGCATGAGGCCGGTTGGCGGACACCTGGAGCACCAAAACAAAGGGAGTTCTTGCAGACCCCCCCTTAAAGCGAATGTGCGCCGGCTGGATCGGTTAGCGGTGCTTGTCCAGTACTAGCCTGGTTCATTCCCGCATTGGGCCGTGCCGGTGCATTGCATTTGGATCTTTAGGAGATGGCGGTGCTGGTTTCAGACGCACCGCCGGATCGATCTGCCTGATTCCGTCCACCGATCCCGTGAGCGGGGCATCCGCTTCTGTCTGAATTACAGTGGCAATCCATTTCGGATCGGCCCCACCCTGGCACATGGCCCAACGCATGAGAGGTTCAGTGCCGACTACGAGCATGCCGGAATGGTTGTTTCGATCAGCGTCCTCTTTGGGATCGTCGTAGAAAAAGCCGAGCGACTTGCGCAGCAGCAGAATGTCGTCCGGCTTGCCGGTTAGAAACGTCCAGCCTTGCCCTACTCCGTGCATCTTTGCGTACGTTTTGAGGTCGCGCGGGCTGTCTTCTTCGGGACTAAGAGTGATCGAATAAAAGAAAATGTCCCGACCGACGCGATCTTTTAGAATCTTCTGTACTTCAACCAGGTGATGGGTGATCACCGGGCAGATGTCCTTGCATCGTGCGAACATGAACTGGATGACGACGCGCCTGTCCTTCACGAGATCAGTGTAAAAGTGAACCTTCTGATTGTCCTGAGTGATCAACTCCACGTTCGGTAAGTGGCGTCGCTGGATCAGCTCACGCGGCGAGATTTTCTGGAAGTTGTAATTGTGCGTGCTCGCCGGTGTCGGCTCCTGCGCGAGCACACTATTTGCTCCCACGGCAGCCGTAGTCGCTCCCGCGACCGCCAACCAATTTCTTCTGGTCATCTTTGCCATGATCTTTAGCTCCCTTCTCGTCGGGTATCGGCTCTGTTTCTTTGCACCCTCCGTGACGGTCGGGTTTCTGATTTCCGGCCGCTATGGGTTTTGGTTGTTGTCAATCACGCCCGGCTGCACCTGGAAGAGCAGCATCATCGCGTGGTCCTCGTGAACGACATTGTGGCAGTGCATCGGCCAGTCGCCCTGAAAGTCGCGGAAGCGGAAAAAGACCTTTACATCTTCATCGCCCTGAAGCCTGGTAACATCCTTGCGCGACACTTCCACGTTGGGCACACCGGAGCGGGTGGTACTGATGCCGCCGCCGCCACCGCCAAAGGCGCAATCACCGTGGGAGCGCCAGTCGGGAGAGCCGAATCCGGCGCGCCGGCTGTGATGGCTGTAACTGAAGCGACGCCCTCCGTTGCTGGACCGGCTTAGGATTTGGTGTTCTTCCAGGTGGACGTGGATGGGGTGTTGCCAGTCGTTGCGCGGGTTGCTCCAGAGCCAATTCTCCGCGCTGTTCTGCGTAACTGTGAAGCGAAGCTCGTTGCAGTTCGCAAACCTACCATTGATGACCCATTGTCCATTGTCGCGATCAAAGTTGAAGTTCCGGGTGATGCGCGGCGTGATGACGCTTGGCAGTTGATAGAAAACCGGGTGCGTCGCCGGGTTGACACTGTTGTCGGTGACGGGGCTGCCGATTCTGAACTCTACGCAGGACATGCCTTGGCCGGCGGAAAAAAGGTCACAGCTTGGGCCCTGGCCGTCGTCCTGAACCAGGCGGTTTTCCAGACGAACTTTGGTGTGACTGCCGATCAAACTCTTGACCGTGTTGAAGTCGATGATGATGTCATAGCGCTCGGCCACGCCCAGCCGAATGCTGGTCACCTGAATAGGCGTCGGCAAAAGGTTGCCGTCATCGGCAATTACCCAGAACGGAATCTGCGTACTGGGAGTGAGGGGATCGGTCAGGAACAATTCATAGAAACGCGACGGTCCGCCGTTCAGTATGCGGAAACGATAGCGCCGCTGGCTGACGTTGAAGAACGGTTGAATGATGCCGTTCGCCAACTGAATGTCGCCGAGCAGCCCCTTGAAATTGAAAGTGTCAAAGCAGAGCAGCCCGGTGCTGGGATCCAGCAACTTGTCATTGAGCATGATCGGGATGTCGTACTGCGGATAACTCGGCAAACGGAAGCCCGTGGTTTCATTGCCGGTATCGAACTGGTTGAAGATCAAGTGAAAGCCTTCCAGACCCTTGTAAGTATTTTCGGCGGTGTGATCGATGCGATGGTCGTGATACCACATCGTGCTCAATGACTCGTTGATGTCGCCGTTGGGCTGATGGCTTGAAGCGAAGCCGGCCTGTTGTCCGGTGAAGTATTGATCGAAATACTGTCCGCGGAAAAAGTAGCGACAGGGACCGCCATCGCTTTCCGGCGCAGTGTGGAAATTATGCAGGTGTGTGGACATCTCGGGAACGCCAAAGCCACCGTTCTGGCTTTGCGTTGGCAGCTCGTTGTAGCGGCGAATCAGCCAGGGCTCCTGGTAGTGACTGACGATCGTAGGGCCCGGCATGGTCGCGACATCACTCGTTGCTGAACCGCCCAGATTGAACCCCCAAATTGTTTGTGCGGGGATGTTCGTGTCCGAAGTGAATCTGAAATTCGTGTTTGCCCTCATGCGCTCGACGTAATATTTCTGTGTCGGGTACTGCGTAAAGAACTGAAAGAAATCTGATCCCGGCCGCAATACGCCGTTGTATTGGCCGCGACCTTCGTAAGGAAGACCGGTGGCCGGATTGATCGTGTTGAACGGAAACTGCTGTGGCGGCGCGCCAAAGGTTAGCCCCGGATCCGATAATGGCCGCGCCGGCAGTTCCGGCGGAATGGGCATTGGATCTATGAAGACTTGCGCCGGCTGTGGGCTGCATCCGACGTTGCAGTTGTTCCCATAGCAACCGCTGTTGTGGCCGCCCCACTGGGCGTGCGTGAGTCCACCCTTCGCGATCAACACCCCCGCGCTGGTCATCAATCCCATTTTGATTAAGTCGCGGCGGGTGAAACCCTCTTTGACTAATTCGAGTCGGTTGTTGAGGGCCTGTTGAACCTCTCTTTCTGTTCTTCTGTTTCTCTTTGAGATAAATGCCATGGCTCCTCCTCTTAGAAAGCAGACACATTTCAAGTCAAGACGGCTGGAAAAGCATCCGACGGGTGCTTTTTTGGTTTGGACGTTTACTCGGAAGAACTAAACGGTTGTTTCGGTTCTACCAAACACGGGGGAACGACTTTAAGAATGCGTGCAACGAAAGTTGCTTATGATGGCGCGCAATCTACTACCGTGTTCCGTACTTGTCAATGGTTTGCAGTGAATTCGGTTATCATCGTTTGCAAGAAACTTCAACATGGCTTAGATAGCAAGGGGGATGAAAGTTGAGGCGACAGGCAAGAAAATAAACGGTGTGCCCAAGCCGAAGACTAGCAACACAGGTTTAGCCCACTACCCAAGCTTTTGCGCGTCACGGCGTGGGGGCTATAATCCCGGTTCCCCCGAACAATCGAAACTCGAAATCAACCTTCACTATGAATTCGGCGAAGCTGGAACATTTCAAAAAACTCTTGCTGGCAGATCTTCGACGTCATGCTCGTCAGGTAAGTGACGAACAGGGGAACGCTCTGGGAATGGCATCGGACGAAGCGAAAGAGAGTGCCGACCTCGCGTTGCACGACGTAATCAGCGAACTCTCTTTACAACTTGGAGAGCGCGAATCGCAGATGGTGGCGGACATCGACCAGGCGTTACTACGGATGAAGGAAGGATCGTATGGTCTCTGCGTGAAGTGCAACAAGCCGATCGACGAACGGCGTCTGGAAGCGGTTCCTACCGCGCGCTATGACGCGGCGTGCCAGGAAGCTATCGAAAATGATCATAGGGTTGCTCGACCTTCACTGTAATCGCAATCGACAAAAAGATATTCTCAAAACCAAGTTTCGTGACGAACTATCTTTCACTTCCGATTGGCGATCGTGCGCCGGACGAAGTGAACGCCGTCATCGAGATTCCACGCGGCACGACCAACAAATACGAATACGACAAGCAATTGAATGTATTTCGGCTTGACCGGAATCTGCATTCGCCGGTGCACTATCCCGGGGACTATGGATTTATTCCCAGCACGTTAAGTTCGGACGGAGATCCGCTGGATGTGTTGGTGTTGGTCGACGCGCCGAGCTTTGCGGGATGTTTGATGTCGGTCCGACCGATTGGCGTCTTGCGGATGATCGATCAAGGCAAGGAAGACGAGAAGTTGCTCGCGGTCGGAACTAATAACCCAATCTACCGAGAGGTATCCGATTACCAGCAGCTATACCCGCACCTGGTGCTTGAGATTGAACACTTCTTCACCGTCTACAAGGAATTGGAAGCGAAAAGTACGCGAGTGATCGGCTGGCAGAATGCAGAAGCTGCGCGATCGGTTGTGATCGATTGTAAAGAACGCTTTGGTAAGAACGCGGGAGAAGGTTAGAGTTGATTCAGCCCGCAGCCGAACGCTTGCGATAGTCCTCGCCTTCGATTGCCACTGTCTTGCACATCTCGTAAAGTCGCGAACGCAGCGCGACCCCGATTCGATCTTCCAGAATCTCGCCGTCCTTCTCAGTCTTTCGCGAATCAGAATAATTGGTCGTGAAGATCGTCAGACGCTTCTCGTTGTAGCGGTTGTTGATGATTTGCATCATCGTGTCGCGGACCCAATCGGTGGGCTTGGATGCTCCCAACTCATCGAGCACCAAAACTTCGGCTTCGAACACGGGCTGCAAGACCGTAAGCTCAGAACTTTGTGACACCGGATTGTAGGAATCCTGAATTTGCCGCAGCAACGCACCGAACTGATAAAACAATCCGCGCACCTGATAACGGGCGATTAACTCTCGCAAAATCGCCACTGCCAAATGCGTCTTTCCCACACCCACCGGCCCAGTGAAAATAAGACCGCGTCCATCGATCGTCAGGTAATCATCGATGACGATTTGGGCTTCCATCTTAGCCGCCCATTTCGCGAGTTCATCGTTCGCCGCCTCGTAACCCTGGATCGTGCAGTGCTGGTAGCGTGGCGGAATGCGCGCACTCTGGAGAAGCCGGTCGCGTTGATCGGGCGTCTGACAACGACATCGCCGCGCGCCTTCACCGGGAATGACTTCCATTCCCGTACCGAAACAGCGCGGGCATTCGGCTTGGGCAACAGATTGATTTTCCGGCGCTTCTGTCTCGACCAGGGCCGTCGCTGAATGACTATTATGCTTTGTTGACAGGGTCATCTGCTGAAAGTTCGACTGGGGGCAGAGTATAACATCGGCCATGCTATGCCGAGGTTTCGCCGGTTGCCAGGTTGATTTATCTATAGTTAGGCGGGTCTGACAACCGAGGAAACGCGCTCGCCCAATCTCTCATCAGAGTATTTGAGGTTATTCAGACCGTGCCGGAAGCCGCAAGGAGCGGCGAGCTCGTGTTCCGAGCAGACCGGCACCCAATAACACTCGGTTCCTCCTGTGATGGCCGCCCGGTACGAGATGCCGGGCGGTCTTTTTTATTTGCCGCCGGCAGTGAACATTGCCCACGGCTGCGTCTTCATGTCACGCAGCAGCCCACGCATCCAGCGGTATTCCGCATGATCATTCAGGAATTTGTCGGCAATGAAATCCGGCGCGCACTGGTGACCCATCGCCGCCCAAAACTGCATCTTCTCGGTCATGGAACTATCGACAGCTTTCGCCTGAACGGTGCCGCCGGGAAAGAACTTGCCCCAATCCCACTCCGGAATGCCGCGTGGTGAACTATCGACGACGCCACAAAGGCTGCGCTCGTTCGGTCCATTTGTCTTTTCGAATGCGTCATAGCTGTCGCCCTCCATTTGCTTGACGCGTTCAACGTCGATGCTGCCTTTATGTTGGGCCACAAGTTGCTCCCAACGCGTCTTACGTGCGAGCGGCGAACCGCCAAGATTCTTGAAGTCGAAATTGGTTTCGAGCCGCGCCAGCTTTTCGTCAACCGGAAAATTCGATCCGAGGTAGTAACCGTCTTTCGTCCGCCGCACGCTGTGCTCCTTTAATCCAAGTTCGAAGACCGCGATCTCGCCAGTTTTGTTGTCACCGATCAGCCAGTCGTTCGCATAGCCGCCGTTATTTTGATCCAGCATGATGCGGACATAGTCGTCGATCGAGTTGCTGTACTGAAGGGCTTTGCGCGCGCGAAAGAACTCAGGCGAACCCGCCGGGTCAAACAGAGTGAAACCGGTGATCGTGGTTTCGGTAATCATGATGCCGGCCGAGTTGATGCCGAAATCATCATCGCTCACGATCACCCCGGGTAATCCGTCCATCAAGATCCGGTTGCCCTTTTGTGGCTTGATATCAAAGATGATGTTCCAGCGTTCGCCTTTGATGTAGTCGGTCCACGTGTTGTGACCCATCACGATGCGACCGTCTTTCGTGTAACTACCAGTTGCAACGATGGCGCTGCAGTTTCCCGGCGCATGAGTGGTGGGAACGCGCCCTTGTTTCCGGTCGAGCCAGGGCACGTAGTAGTAGGGCAATTCTTCAAGCGCATTTAACGCGACAATATCCCAGCGATCGACTTTGACGCCGCGGTCATTGAGCCCGCGAACGATGCCATCTAGTTCCTGCTGAAACTCAACATCGATCTTTGGCCAGAGAAGGTCCTGAGAAGCCTTGCGATAAAAGTTCCAATCCTTTTTTGTTTCATGAAGCAGGAAGGGCTTCAGGACTCGCAGCAGATCTTCAGTTTCTTTTGCCAGTAATTTCCCGTGTTGATAGCCGATCTGATCCGGCGAGCCTTCGAGATGTATAAAAATCCAGCCATCGCGCTCAAAGCGGTAACTGCCCTTCATCGGGTCGTCCTTCGCGGAGGCAGGGTTGGACTCGTAACTGCTAAAGCCTGAAAACAACAATGCTGATAAGGCAAACAATAGGGTGGCGCAGATCTTGTTCATAGGATTCCTTCGTCGTGGCATGAAAGGGGCTAAAAGTCGAGCCGAAATCGTCTTCGCGGTTTCACATTTTATGCATGTTGATGCTAAAGTACAGGGTTTGTTTTGACACCCTGACTGCTGTCTGTGGGTACTTTGAGAGAAGTTATCGCAACCGAACAAGCCCCGCGCGCGATTGGGCCGTATTCTCAGGCGATTCGCGCAGGAAATCTTTTGTTCTGCTCAGGCCAGATTCCGATCGACCCGTCGACCGGTGAATTCGTATCGGGCGGAGTCGCGGAGCAGACAGAACAGGTGATGCGCAATCTTTCCGCCCTGTTGAGCGCCGGTCAATCGAGCTTGAAGCAGGTTGTGAAAACCACAGTTTTTTTGGCGGACATGGATGATTTTACAGCGATGAATGAAGTCTATGGGCGCTTCTTTGGAGAGAATCCGCCGGCGCGAGCGACGGTGCAGGCAGCGCGGCTGCCGCGTGACGCAAGGGTCGAAATAGAAGCAATCGCAATTATTGATTAGCGTTTTTCAGCGGGACGCACCGCTTAAGAGTTTAGAGGCGGGCATCGCCCGCCAAATGTTTCAGAGGTAGACAATGGCAAAACGATGTGAGGCTTGCGGCAAGGGTCCGCAGTTTGGAAACAACGTATCACACGCGAACAACCGCACTCCGCGCAGGTTTGATCCGAATCTTCAGCAGGTGCGTGTGCAACTTCCGAATGGAAGCGCGCGTCGCATGCGCGTGTGCGCGAAGTGCATCAAAGGCGGCAAGATCGCGAAGGCCGCTTGATTATCGATTGTCCGACGGCCGCCGGCCTATCGGCGTAGTTTTTAGAAATGAGTGGACGGGCTAGCAGCCCGTCTTACGTTGGAGGAGCAACGAAGTGAATAGAATCTCTACCCCTTTTCTGTGCGTGATCGTTACCGCCATCGCGGTTTTTGGTGTCGCCTGTTCGTCGTCAAGCACGACGCCTGAAAGTACTGTCGCCGCCACTGTCAACGGCAGAAAAATTATGTCCTCTGAAGTTGAGCGCATCATTCATAAGCAGGCGGAAGGCAAAGAGTCTCAGATGTCTGCTCATGATCTGGCGCAGGCGCGTCTGCAAGTTCTTGACGATCTGATTAAGCGAGAAGTGCTGTTCCAAAGAGCGGAACAGGAAAAGCTTTTGCCGACTGACGATGAGATTACTAACGCCATCAACACGCAAAAGCAGCAGAGCGGCATGACTGACGATGAATTCCAGCGTCAACTGAAAACCCAGAATATGACCATGGAAGCGTTGCGCGAAGAGGCCAAGAAAGATTTGGCGATCAATAAGCTGTCGGACAAATATGCCGGAAAGATCACGATTAGCGATCGCGAAGTGGAAGATTTCTACACCGCAAACAAAGGCTCGTTCGTCAATGAACGGGGAGCGCGTTTGGCCGTGATTATTGTCGACCCAGCAGACAATTCGCAGCAGGGAATTACTCAGAACGATGCAAAAGGTGACGCTGCGGCCAAGACAAAGATCGACGGCATCTATTCACAGTTGAAAGGCGGCGCCGATTTTGCGACCGTGGCCAGAGCGCAAAGCGAAGATGCGCAAAGTCTGCTGAAGGGCGGCGACATCGGTTTCTTCAGTGAAGACCAGATGCGACAGTCCGGTTTTCCTAAAGAGATGATTGACTCATTCATGGGCTCGATGGCTGTGGGCGGCGTCACTGAACCGAAATTGCTTAACAACAAGTGGTACATCTTCAAATTGGAAGAGAAGCGTTTGCAGACTGAGAATCTGACCCTGGAGAGTCAGGGCGTGCGTCAGCAAATCACTGTTGAACTTACTAATCAGCGTAAGCAGATTCTCGATGGAGCATTGTTGAGAACAGCCATGGCAGAAGCGAAGATTGTGAATAATCTCGCGTCCGACATCCTTAGCAGCCCTAGTAATCTGGGTTTGCGGCCGGCGGGCTATGATCCCGCGAAGGCAGCGCTGACGAACGCGTCGCCGACGCCGAGTGCGACTGCCTCACCCGCGGCAACTGCTTCACCTGCGAAGAAGTAACCATCAAACAGGAAAGTGGCGGGTGTAAGCTGACAGCATTGAGCTTGCACCCGCTTCGTGTGTCTGGACATGTTGTTTCGTCTCACCGATGTCTACAAATCTTACGGCGCGCAGGACGTGTTACGTGGCGCGTCGCTACAGATTAATCCGGGCGAGCACGTCGGGCTGGTCGGCCGCAACGGCGCCGGCAAGACGACTATCTTTCGTTTGGTGACGGGCGACGAAACCGCCGATGGTGGTGAAGTCGCGCGTACCCGTGCGTTAAAGCTCGGGATGTTAGCCCAACACGTTCACTTCAAAGCGGCGTCAACAGTTCATGAATCGGCGCTAAGTGCGTTCGGCCGCCTGCAACAGATCGAACACGAGATGCATGAGCTCGAGCATCGCATGGCAGATGCGGGTGACGATCTCGAAAAAGTTCTTGAGCGTTACAGCAACCTTCAGCACGAGTTCGAACGCGAAGGCGGATTCGAGTACTCGGCGAAGGCCGAAGCAATTCTCCAGGGGCTCGGATTCGATCGCGACATGTGGCAGTTAGAGACAGACAAGCTCTCAGGTGGTCAGCAAAATCGTCTGGGTCTGGCGTGCCTGCTTCTGTCTGAGCCCGACGTGCTGCTACTGGACGAGCCGACCAATCATTTGGATGTTGGCGCGGTCGAGTGGCTTGAGGAATTTCTGCAAAGCTATCCGAGCAGCTTCGTGATTATCTCGCACGATCGATATTTCCTCGATCGTGCGTGTAGCCGCATTATCGAAATAGAAAATGGTCAAGCGACCAGCTACAAAGGTAATTACTCGCGTTATCTGGTTGAACGCGATGAGCGTCGCGAGATTCAGCAACGCGCGTACGAAAACCAGCAGCGATTGATTGCGAAGACCGAAGAATTCATTCGCAAGAACCTCGCCGGCCAAAAGACAAAACAGGCAAAGTCGCGCCGTACAATGCTGCAAAGACTCGAGCGCGTCGATGCGGTGCGTGCTAATCAGGCTTCCGGCGACTTTCGTCTGCAGGATATCGAACGCGCCGGAACGCACGTCTTGACTGTCACTGAGACATCGATTGGATACGGCGAGAACGTTCTGGCGCGTGACATCTCTCTGATCTTGCGCCGTGGGGAATGTCTTGGCGTGATCGGTCCTAACGGCTCAGGCAAGACAACCTTCCTGAAGACTATCCTCGGAACGATTTCGCCGTTGTCAGGCGAATTGCGTTGGGGCAGCAAGGTTGACATCGGATATTACGCCCAACAACTCGAAGATCTCGACGACCGAAACGAAATCATTATGGAGTTGCGCCGGGTTGCGCCATCGACCGCAACTTCAGGCGAGTTGCGTTCGTTCCTCGCGAAGTTTCTTTTCTTCGGTGACGATGTTTACAAACACGTTCGCGACTTGTCCGGAGGAGAGAAGGGACGACTCGCGCTGGCGAAATTGATCTATTCGGGTGTTAACGTGCTTGTGCTGGACGAGCCGACAAACCATCTCGACATTCCATCGCGCGAAGCTCTGGAAGAAGCACTCGAAGCTTACGAAGGAACGATTGTGACCATCAGTCACGATCGGTTCTTTCTCGATCGTGTTGCCACTCAGATTCTTGCGTTGGATGGCGAAGGCAATGTCGACCATTACCACGGCGACTATACCGAGTATCACAATTGGAAATCTGCGCGCGGCGGCGCGGCAGAACTGCCTGCGAGCGCACCAGCTAGCGAGTCGGAAGGCCGATCTTCAGGAAATGTATCCTCGCAAAAACGAAAGCCTGCGGTTCCCCGGTCGGCTAGCGCAAAGCAGGCAATACCAGCTTCGTCAGGAGACGAATCAAAGCGGATTAAGGTCGTCAAGAAAGCTCGCGGCCCAGATGTCGTGGAAGCGGAAATCGCGGAATTTGAAAAACGATTGACTGAACTCTCCGATGAAATGTCGAAGCCCGAAATCGCGCGCGACATCACCAGGTTGGTTGGCGTTAATGACCAATACGAAGCTACGCAGCGGCGGCTGACTGAGTTGTACGATGAGTGGGAGCGCGCCGAAGGTGTGGTGGTCGGCACTAAGCGCAAGTAATCAGAAAACGTTCGCGCAACGTTCCCTTGACACTCGATCATGCGTTTGTTACTTTCGCCGTCTCGCCAAAATGTCCACATCTTGGGCGAGTTTGCATCCATTTAGGCACGTAGCTCAGTTGGTAGAGCACTACCTTGACACGGTAGGGGTCAGCGGTTCGAGTCCGCTCGTGCCTACCAAATTAGAATCAACAACTTGCAGGGTTTCAGGCTACGCTGGCGTCGAATTTTGTGATGAGCACGCCAAGCGGTTTTCTAAGACTCCCATCCTATTAAACCTTTCTTAAGAGACGAGAAAGGATTCGGAGACCCTAAGAAGGGTACCGAAGTTTAAGTATGAGCGTTGATTGCCGATTGAAACTCCACGTGCTCGTTCACCAAATCGTTTCCCTGAGAATCGAATACGGAAACTACGAAGATAGCGGAACCATCAGGAACAAGCTTGCGGCACAGACCCTGAGAAGCATATGCAGGCGTAACGAACTCGAAAACACGGGCGAGCTGGAGCAGGCCCAAAAGCTGCTCGACCTCTACGCAGAAAGAGCCAAGAGCAGGCCCACATTCCACCCGACGGCAACCCCTAAACCTCCTGTGAGAATTATGCAGTCGCTGTGAGAATAAGGCTCAAGTAAAGATCTTTGCCTTCGACAACGCATTCGCGACCGATAAATGCCCCCGGTAAATCCCGTTAGGCTAATACTCTCCTGCAAACCGCCTACGAAAGGTTTGTGTCGTAACTTCATTTTGTGACCGTCAGTGAAATATAGGTTTAAGAATTGACACGGTAGGGTCAGCGGTTCGAGTCCGCTCTTGCCTACCAATTTTTTCAAAATCCGGCCTGAGCCTAACTTCCGGCTCGCGTTTTCATTACGCTCAAAACATTCTCTTAAATTCCGGCTACGTCTGGTTTCAGGGAGTTCATCCAAACCCGATTTGCCACGCGCCTCATTCATCTCGTATCTTACGACCCCTGCAATAAAACTCATCAGAGGGCAAGAACGAGATGATTCATCACGCGGTGTCAGCGGTGGGCTTCATGATCTTCGCGGCAATCGCCTGGCTACTTTCCAGTAATCGACGAAAAATTTCGTGGAAAACGATCTTCTGGGGAGTTGCTCTGCAACTTCTGATTGGATTCATTATCTTTCGGTTACCTGGTTCGCATCGAGTCTTACTCTGGCTTAATAACGCTGTGCTGGTCTTACTCAACGCGTCTAAGAGTGGCTCGATCTTCCTCTTTGGACCACTGGCGGCCGGTCCCGGAGAGTCAGGCTCTATCGGGTTTATCCTCATCTTTCAGGTTCTTCCGGTAGTAATTTTCTTTTCAGCGTTCACCGCGATGCTCTATCACTTGCGCGTGTTGCAGGTATTCGTGCGACTCTTCGCCAGGCTCTTTCACCACACGATGAAAATCAGAGGCGCAGAATCACTCTCCAGCGCGGCAAACATTTTTGTCGGAATTGAATCGACGCTGGTGGTACGACCGTACCTGGAAAAAATGACGCGCTCAGAGTTGTTGCTGGTATTGACGACGGGCTTGGCGACCGTGGCATCAAGCACGCTCGGAGTCTACGTGTCTTTCCTAAGCGGTGTGTTTCCGCAAATCGCCGGGCACCTGATCTCGGCTTCTGTGCTGGCAATACCTGCCTGCGTAATCGTGGCCAAGCTGCTTATCCCTGAGACCGAAACCCCAGAGACACTCGCGGCCGTCCCGCCGGACGATACGTCTACGCGATCAAAAAATGTGATCAGCGCAATTATCGAAGGAGCTATGGAAGGGCTGAAGTTGGCCGCCGGCGTCTCAGCACTGCTCATTGCCATTCTGGGAATCGTTGCCTTGATCGACAAGATATTGAGCGCCGGCAGTTCGTGGCTGGGGATGAGCGAACCGCTTTCGTCTGTCAGAATTCTGAGTTGGTGTTTCTATCCCTTTGCCTATTTGCTCGGACTGCAAGCCAGCGATGTGCCAATTGCGGCCCGCTTGCTGGGCGAGCGAGTAATTCTGACTGAGGTCTTCTCTTACAACCATCTCGCACAGGCGATCGCCGGCGGCCAAATAACCGATCCTCGAACCGTGGTGATTCTGAGTTATGCGCTTTGCGGATTTGCGCACGTCGCAGCGATGGCCATTTTTGTAGGGGGCACGGCAGCCCTTGCTCCTTCGCGCCGGGACGATCTGGCGAGCCTCGGCTTGCGAGCCTTGCTGGCCGCTACACTGGCGACTCTGATGACCGGGTGTGTGGCGGGCATCTTCAGCACTGGCGAAGGTGTATCGTTGATGACACGATGAGGATCGATTGCTGGCGAGCCAACCGTTAAGGTTCGCCGAAGAGCAATAGCGCTCAACTAAGGGAAGCTGGACGGGGAAGCTGGACGCCAGCGGCCTCTGTTTACTGCATCGGGCCTGTAGATGCTCTCGTGACGCACTTCAAGTTTTCGCATATCATGGCGCGGCGATTCGCCCCTCAAATCAATCGCATGCCAAAAACAGTTTCAAAAAATCGCCGTTTCGCATGGCTTCTGTTCCTGCTCGTCATCATCGGCGCAGTCGCCGTAGTAGCGGTTCCTGTTTGGATTATTCAGCCATTCAAGGCGCAAACGGATCGCGGCGTCGCGATCTCTTATGCGATGCGACGTTGGTCGCCAATCATCACCGTTGCGGCCGTCATAATTTCGTTACTCATTGTCGGGTGGTTGTGGCGCGGCACACGCTGGTTCGCCAGGGCCGCACTCGTTATTCTGCTGTTGCCTTTGCTGGCGGCCACCTGGTTCGCGCGGCAAAATCACTTCGAATGGATGTTTCATCCGCTGCCTCGCGCCGCTTATGCAAACGCGAAAGACGTATCGTTCGTCGGCGATTCAGACATGGTGCTGGCTGTTGAGAATAATGGCGAAGCAGTTGCTTATCCCGTGCGGTTCATGGCCTATCATCACGTGGTGGAGGACGTCGTTGGAGGCACGCCGATCATCGCTACTTATTGAACGCTCTGTCACACCGGTCTGGTGTGGGAGACAACAGTAAACGGACAGGTGCTGCACTTTCATCTCGCAGGCATCAACAACCAAAACTTCATCATGCGCGATGAAGAGACTGGTTCGTGGTGGCAACAAGTCACTGGCGAAGCGATCCAAGGTCCACTCAAGGGTCAGAAACTGCATTCGTTCTTTCATGACGAGCTAACGTTCGCGTTGTGGAAGCAAGAGAAGCCGAAAGGTCGCGTGCTGCGTCCTGACGAGTCAATCGAGCGCGCCGGTGAGTACGCTCCCGCAAATTGGGAAGAGCGCATGTCGCGCGTGCCGGTGACGACTTCGGCAGCGCCCGATAAAGCCTTCGAACCACGCGCGTTGATTGTTGGTGTCATGGTGAATGACGCATCGCGCGCCTATCCCTTCGACGCGATCCTGAAGCAAAGTCCGATCATTGATGAACTCGGACGCGTGCCGATCTTGATTGTGTTGGGCGACGATAAGAAATCCGTGCGCGTTTTTGACCGAACACTGGAGGGCCGAAAACTTGAACTGTTGATGAAGCCTGACGTCTCACCTTTGCGGCTGTTAGATGCTGAGACGGGAAGCGAGTGGGATTTCTCAGGGAAGGGGATCAGTGGCCCGCTTGCCGGGAAACAATTAACGAAGATTCCCGTTCTCAATGACTACTGGTTCGATTGGAAAACTTATCACCCGAACACGACCACTTATAAGCTTGGAAGCCGCTGATGCGTAGACGAATCACTCTGATTCTTTTTCTTCTACTGTTCCTTTGTGGCGCTTCATTCGCGCAGCAGCCACACACGCTGACGGGGGACGTTCGTCTCCACAAGGATTTTCATTCCAATATTCTGAACAACGATCGCAATGTCATCGTCTATCTGCCGCCGGGCTACGACAAAAGCAAGTCTAAACGCTACTCAGTCTTCTACATGCACGATGGGCAGAACCTCTTCGACGGCGCGACGTCTTTTATCCCCGGCCAGGAATGGCGCGTCGATGAAACTGCGGAAGCGCTGATCAAAGCGGAAAAGATCGAACCGTTAATCATCGTCGGCATCTACAATACTGGCGCTGAACGCGTCAACGAATACACGGCGACACAGGACCCCAAATACAAAGCAGGTGGGAAAGCCGATCTCTACGGACGTTTTCTGGTTGAAGAACTGAAACCGTTCATCGACAAGGCCTATCGCACGAAGATCGATGCACGGCACACAGGCATCGGCGGCTCTTCGCTGGGCGGACTGATTTCGCTTTATCTCGCGTTCAAATATCCGATGGTGTTTACGCGTGTCGCGGTCATCTCGCCATCTGTCTGGTGGGCTGACAATCACATCGTGCACTTCACGGAGAACCAATCAGGGAAGTCGCCGCTGCGCATCTGGCTGGACATCGGCACGAAAGAAGGACGCGACAGTGCGGAGGCGCAACGAACTGTCGACGGGGCCCGGCTTCTGAAAATAACTCTGGTTAGCAAAGGCTGGAAAGAAGGCAAAAATCTCAAATACTTCGAAGCTGACGGCGCCGCGCATAACGAAAAAGCATGGGCCACCCGCACGGCGGCTATCCTCGAATTCCTGTTTCCGAAAGAGATGTAAGATAATTCGGCGGCGCTCAACGCCCCGCGGGAGGATCGATATGAAGATAACTCGAACGGCGTTCGTGTTAATGCTGCTGACTCTTTGCTCATTTGCCGTCCACGCGCAAGAAACGGCGACGGTGCTCACTGGCGCGGAACTCACGCGTGTCTTGCCCACGTCATTTTATTTTCAAGGACAAAACGCTCCGACACAGATTCGCAATTCAGCCGCTGCGCGATTCGGCACCAACCGCTACGTGATCGTCGGAATGGTTGATACGTCAGGATATGCGGCTGACATGCGTGCGAAGTACGAAGGCTTCTTCATTACCGATTCCGCGGTCGAAATCAACGGGCATGAGCTGAAAACGGGGGCATATGGCTTTGGGTTCACTGATGACGGCAAAATGAACGTACTGGATCTCTCGGGGAAAGAAATACTTTCAGCTTCGACAACCAAAGATAGTTCCTTACAACGGCCGAGACCATTGATGATGGCCAGGAGCGGTGATGGGGTGAGGCTCTTCAGTGGCCGAGACTACGTGACGATTACTCCGAAGTAAGTTCATGGCCCAAACGAGCGCGACGCGACTGCTCTCCCTGGTGTAAGAATTCCAACAACTGTTTGACAGCGCTTGATTCCGTACGTATTTTCGTTGCGTCTCCAATTGCCAAATCCGCTAATGAAACCAGCCGGCGCCACTGATTCAATATGCTGTCGAGAAATCCGATATTCATCGTTATCGTTTCTTTGTGCTTGTCACCAATAGTTTCGGCGCAGAATCCTCAACAACCGCCTGCAGGGGGCGCGTCAACTGGAGCGCCGCTCAATTACACGAGCAAACGAACTGTCGGCATCACGGATCCTAAGGCACCGGTAATCTTCGAAGACATCACTGATAAGACTGCGCTCGCGAATTTCAAACATCGCGCCGGAACGCTCGCGAAAGATTACATCTTCGAAGCTCCTTCCGGTGGCGTAGCGATCCTGGATTATGACGGCGATGGCTTGCCTGACATTTATCTGTTGAATGGTTCGACCATTGCGGCGCTGCAAGGAAAAGAGAAGCCGCCGCGTGCGGCTTTGTATCGCAACCTGGGTAACTGGAAATTTGAAGACGTCACCGACAAGGCGGGCGTGGCAAACGAACGATGGGGGATGGGCGTAGCCGTCGGCGATTACGACAATGATGGCCGGCCGGATTTGTTTGTCGGCAACTTCGGCATCTCGCGGCTGTATCACAATAATGGCGATGGGACGTTCACAGATGTGGCTGAAAAGCTCGGCGTCGCGCGCAAGGGTTGGAGCACGGGTGCGAGCTTCGGCGACTATGATGGCGACGGCCGGCTGGATCTGTTTGTGCCAGGCTATGTCGATATGGACCTCGCCAACCTGCCGCCGAATCCAAGCGAAGCGCTGAAGCCGGGCGGGGTCGGCCAGAATTTCTGTCAGTTTCGCGGCGTGCCGGTGATGTGCGGCCCGCGCGGTCTCTCAGGCGAATCGGATACTCTCTATCATCAAAAGCCTGACGGCACTTTCGAAGACGTCAGCGTCAAGTCCGGTGTCAACGATCCGCAGAAGTACTACGGATTCTCTTCCGCATGGGTGCACGCCGACGATGACAACCTGCTTGATTTGATCGTCGTTAACGACTCAACGCCCAAACAGCTTTACATCAACAAAGGAAACGGGACTTTTGAAGAGACCGGTTATCCATCGGGCGTGGCGCTAAACGAAAACGGACGCGAGCAGGCCGGCATGGGACTCGCCGTGGGCGATTACGACAATGATGGGCGAGTCGATTTTCACATCACAAATTTCTCTGACGACTCGAACGTTTTGTATCACAACGATGGTGACGGGAACTTCACGGACGTAACATTCCAGGCCGGTTTGGGCGAGGTGACCATTCCGTTTCTCGGTTGGGGGACGGATTTTCTTGATTACGACAACGACGGGTGGAAAGATCTTTTCGTCGCGAATGGTCACGTCTATCCGACAGTTGATAATCATCAGTGGGGCACAAGCTACGCGCAGCAGTCGCTGCTTTTTCATAACCTGAGGAACGGAAAGTTTGAGCGCATTGGCGCGCCGGCAGGAAGTGCGCTGGCCCAGGCGTGGTGCGCGCGCGGCATTGCCACCGCCGATCTTGATGGCGACGGCCGACTTGATTTGGTCATTAACAATACCGACTCCAAACCGACGCTCTTGCGGAACATCGCCATAGGCGCAGGTCACTGGCTCGAAGTGCGGCTAGTGGGCGACGTAACGAAGAAGAGTCCCCGCGATGCCATTGGCGCGATTGTGTACCTTACAACCGGCAAGTTGCGACGGCGGCAGGACGTGATCAGTGGCGCCAGTTATGCTTCACAGAACGATATGACGGTGCACTTCGGCTTAGGCGCGTCGACGACAGTGGATAAGCTTGAGATTAAATGGCCAGATGGTTCGTCTGAAACCGTGACTGTACCGGGCGTCGATCGAAAGCTCGCGGTGACAGAAGGAAAGGGAATTACCAGCCGCTAGCGCTCCTCTCTATCACCGATGTTTCTTGACTAACGTCGCCAGTCTATATTACTTATCCGCATCAAGCCGCTAACGGCGCTTGCCGCATTCACGGTCGCTGCTTAAAACCAGAATCGATTTCCCCGAGCGCGTGTAACCATGCGACGAATTGATCTGAAGAAAGTCCGGACGGCCCGTCTGGCAACCATTCGTAATATCAATCGCCAGATCGTCCTGAATTATGTTCGCGAGCGTGAACCAATTTCCCGCGCAGAGATTGCGCGCGAGACTGCTTTGCAAAGATCGACGGTCTCCGCGATTGTCGATGACCTGCAGGCTGACGGCCTGATTGAAGAAGTTGGCGAAGGTGAATCAACGGGTGGACGTCCACCGACACTGCTTCGTTTGCGGTCCGCCGGCGCGATTGCCATCGGAGTGGCGATTACACCCACCACTACAATCCTCGCGACAAGTGATCTCGCGGGCCGCGTTCTCAAGCAAGAAGAGTTTGCCACTGATCGCAATTATGATCGCACGCTAGACGCACTCATAGAATCGATCGAAGAAATTCTGAAACATAATGTGGGAACAATCGAAGGTATCGGCATTAGCTTGCCTGGATTGATCGACCCTTCCACGGGTACCGCCATCTATGTTCCTTATTTTAAGTGGCGCGATTTTCCCATCGCGCATCAGGTTGCTTCTGCGGTAGGTGTGCCGGTGACGATTGATAACGACGCAAACGCGGTGGCGCTGGCGGAGCTTTGGTTCGGCCGACCTGAAGTAAGCGGCGCGCGCGATTTCATCCTCGTGCTCGCAGCTGAGGGCGTCGGCACCGGCATCGTCTTCGACGGACAGATCTATCGCGGTGAACGCGGAGCTGCCGGCGAGTTTGGTCACATGATCATCGGCACACACGCTCCGGTTCCGTGTTCGTGCGGCAACCGCGACTGTTGGGAGGCATTCTCTTCTGAGCGGGCGACGGTCGCTCGTTATCAACAGTCGCTTGGCCGAGGTTCGCCAGACGTAACATTCGGCGAGATTGTTGACAAGGCATTGGAAGGCGAAGCAAACGCCGAAAACGCTCTGCGTGATATGGCGTTGTGTCTCGGAATCGGGATCTCGAATCTGGTCGTCGGCTTTAGTCCCGAAGCGGTAGTTGTGGGCGGTAACATAACTCGCGCTTGGGGACTAATAGAGGGTGCGCTCCGCACCACCATCGAACATAGCGTTCGCCGTGGCCTTCCATCCGCCCGCATCTTACCGTCGACGCTCGGCGAAAACCCGACGACTATGGGAGCTTTGAGCCTGATTTTAGCGGGCAAATTTGCTGCTTCAGCCTTTGCCGCTTAGCTGGCCTTTACTCCCATCGGGTTTCCACTGTCCGTCTGCGCATTCTTTCCCAACCAGTTTTTTTGTGACATAGAGGAAAAACTATTGACACTACTGGGGATATTAGGCTAAAAACTTCGTTCGTTGAGGCAACAAACTTCAAGCGGGCAGCAGTTCCTTCAGTCAGACAATTAGTTAACCAACAACTCAACCCTGAAGTGGCGAATGAGTTGCAAAATTCAAGTGACGCTCGTCCCAAAAGTGCGCAGCGTGCACTTGTCTGTTCCTTACCTGCGAGGTACCAGATGATCATGACAAACCAGATCTTTAAGGCCATCCTAAAGGGTATCGCCGTAGCGATCGTAATGGTTTTTGTGGGGTTGCCTGTATGGGCACAAAACAACAAAGGAACGATTGTCGTAACCGTTACGGATCCTAACGGAGCAGTAGTTCAGAGTGCGAAGGTTACTGCAACTAACCTCGCCACAAACGCCAGCCATGAAGCGGCGACGAGCGATGCGGGTACTTACACCATCGCCGCGTTGGAACCCGGCAATTACTCGATAGGCGTCGAGGCGCAAGGTTTCCAACCGGCAACCGTTCCCGAAGTTAAGCTCGAGACGAACGCGCGCCAAGCCGTCGACGTAAAGCTCACCGTGGGCGGCGTCGGTGGAACGACGGTCACCGTTACTGCCGAAGCGCCGCTGGCTGAGACAGAGACCAGTGTGCGCGGGGATTTGATTACCGGCCGCGAGGTTACCGAACTTCCGATACCGCAGCGCAACTTCACGCTCTTGGCCGGCCTCTCGCCCGGGGTACTGCGCCCGAATTTAGGACTACTGGGTGGCGGGGGCAACTTCGTGGCAGGCGGCGGCGGACAAAATAATACAGAGTCCACTCGCTTCCGTGAATCGGGCGGCTCGGTGCTTGTGGTCAACGGTGCGCGCGCAACTAACAACAACTTCACGCTGGATGGCGTTGACAATACCGAATCGCAGTTTGGTCAAATCGCCATCTACCCACAACCTGACGCCATCGCTGAGTTCAAGGTTGAATCAAGCGTGCCTTCCGCTGAATCGGGACGCGCAGGTGGCGGCATTATCTCGACCACGTTTAAGTCAGGCGGCAACGACGTGCATGGCACGGTAGGCGAAATTTATCAAGGGCGTTTCTGGAGTGCGGCGGCTTCCAAGTTCGACGACGATGTGACGAATAAGGTGCCGAACTACGTGACGCACAACTTTTATGGCACCGTTGGCGGCCCCATCTTCCTGCCGCGTTTTGGCGAAGGCGGCCGCAAGCTGTACGACGGACGCAACCGCTCCTTCTTTTTCTTCTCTTACAACGGCCAGCGCAACTCAACGCCGATCTTCGGTGGCACAGGCGACCCGCAGGCGGTGCCCGTGCCCACAGCGCGGATGCGACTCGGTGACTTCGGCGAACTATTGCGGCCGGGCACGTTGCGTACCTACCAGCTCGCGGGCGGCGGCACCGTTGTCGCGCCTCAGGGAACGATCTTCGCGCCCAATGGGACGCCCATCCCCGGCAACGATCTGCGCAACTGCCCGAGTTGTGGCGCGTTTTCACCGTTTGCGCAAAATTATCTGAACGCTTTCCCGCTGCCTAACCTACCGGGCATCGGTCGA
>Ga0105243_10000857_pt1 | contig 28913 bp, 31 predicted proteins | sample KBSM34metaG_FD_81525 | JGI IMG/M metagenome (GOLD analysis project Ga0105243, IMG submission 81525) | Miscanthus rhizosphere microbial communities from Kellogg Biological Station, Michigan, USA - KBS M3-4 metaG | ecosystem: Host-associated > Plants > Roots > Rhizosphere > Soil | place... | reverse complement strand
GGACTGGGTCGCGGACATCGTGGGTGTGGCAGTCGGGCTGTTGATCTTCCGGGCGTGGCAGGCTGGACGGGGGCGACCGGCGACGGGCGGTCGCGACGAAGAGAGGTAGCGGCATGCGGATTCGTGGTGCGGTGCTGGAGGAGATCGGTCGGGAGCGTCCGTTCGCACAGTCGCGGCCCATCTCGATCTCGGAGCTCGAGCTGGACGGGCCCGGCCCCGGCGAGCTGCTGGTCCGCATCGAGGCGGCGGGCCTGTGCCACTCGGACCTGTCCGTGGTGGACGGGAACCGGGTGCGTCCGGTGCCGATGCTGCTCGGTCACGAGGCCGCGGGCCGCGTCGAGAGGGTCGGCGACGGCGTCACCGACGTCCGGGTCGGCGAGCGCGTGGTGATGACCTTCCTGCCGCGCTGCGGTGAGTGTGCGGGCTGCGCGACCGACGGCCGGATGCCCTGCAGCGCGGGCGGTGCCGCGAACAACGCGGGCACACTGCTCGGCGGGGGCGAGCGCCTGCACCGCGACGGCGAGCCGGTGCACCACCATCTCGGGGTGTCGGGGTTCGCGACGCATGCGGTGGTCGACCGCCGGTCGGTGGTCCCGGTGGGCGACGACGTGCCACCCGCGGTCGCGGCGGTGCTCGGGTGCGCCGTCTTGACCGGCGGCGGCGCGGTGCTGAACGCGGCACGGACAGCGCCGGGGGATTCGATCATGGTGGTCGGCCTCGGCGGGGTAGGGATGGCCGCGATATTGACCGCGGTGTCGCTCGGTCTCGGCGAGGTGATCGGCGTCGACGCGATGCCCGAGAAGCTCGCGGTGGCAACCGAACTCGGCGCCACGCAGGTGTACACCCCGGGCGAGCTGGCGGAGCGCGGCGTGCGGGCATCGCTGGTTGTGGAGGCGGCGGGCAACGCGCGCGCCTTCGAGTCCGCGGTGGCGGCGACGGCCCCCGGCGGCACCACCGTCACGGTCGGGCTGCCCAGTCCCGAGGCCAGGTCCTCGGTTTCGCCGCTGTTGCTGGTCGCCGAGGCCAGGACCATCGTCGGCAGCTACCTCGGATCGGCCGTGCCCTCGAGGGACATCCCGAGGTACGCGCAGATGTGGCGCGAGGGCCGACTGCCCGTCGAGCGGCTGATCTCCTCGCAGATCACGCTCGACGACATCAATCGCGGCATGGACGAGCTGGCCGAGGGCCGGGCGATCCGTCAGGTGATCGCCTTCGACTGAGCCGGCGAGCCGGCCGCTCCGGCGCGCGAGATGCTGTGATCTCCGTTACTGTCCAGCCGTGACAAGACCTACGAGCGCCTGGACCCTGATCCGTCGGGCCGGAACAGCGTTGATCACACTGGGCGCGTTGACGTTTGCCATCGCGGGACCGGCGGGCGCCGGGTCGGTCGGCGATTCCGAGCCCGCGGAGGCACCGCCCGGCGCAAACCTCTGGGAGTGCAGGCCCACCGCCGATCATCCGCGTCCCGTCGTCCTGTTGCACGGCACCATGAGCAACCAGAACAGCTGGGATGGTCTCTCGCCCGAACTCGCGGCGGACGGGTACTGCGTCTTCACGCTGAACTACGGCAAGGACCCGACGAGCATGATGGGCGCGATGGGCATGTACGCGACCGGCGACATCCCGACGTCGGCCAGGCAGGTCGGTGCGTTCGTCGGTCGGGTGTTGCAGAGCACCGGCGCCGATCAGGTGGACGTCGTCGCGCATTCGCAGGGCGGGGTGGTCGCCCGCCAGTTCCTCAAGTTCGAGGGCGGCGCGAACGCCGAGGATCCATCGCGCAACAAGGTGCGCAATCTGATCACGCTTGGCGCGACCAACCACGGCACCACGATGTCCGGGATGTCCGAGCTGGCGAAGCGGATCCCGCCGATGGTCGGTGTGGCCGAGGGCGTCGCGGGCAAGGCCTCGGTCCAGCAGCTCGTGGACAGCCCGGTGATCACCGCACTGAACTCCGGTGGTGACACCATGCCCGGGATCGACTACACGGTAGTCGCCAGCCGGAACGACTCGATCTCCACGCCGCCCGAGGCGACCTTCCTCGCCGCGGGCCCCGGTGCCACGGTCGAGAATCTGTGGATCCAGGACCTGTGCGCCGCGGACCACTCCGATCACATCGCGCTCGCCACCTCGCCGACGGCCGCCTATATCGTCAGGAAGGCGCTGGACCCGAGCTTCTCCGCGGACCGCTGTTCCGGGAAGTAGTCGCGGCGCGGATCTCCTCGGTGGCCGCGCGAAAGGCGGGCGCGGCGTGCGCGAAGTAATCGAACAGCAGGTCGAGCTGCTCGGGGGAGTATCGGGTGAGGACCTCGGCCAGGTGTCGGCGGGCCGGGCCCACCACCTCGTCGATCTCGGGTAGGGCCTCCGCGACCGGTTCGATGATCACCCGCCTGCGGTCGGCGGGATCGGCCGCGCGCCGCACGTACCCGGTGCGTTCGAGTCGGTCGATCAGGCGGGTGGTGGCGCCCGTGGTGAGGCCGGTTTCGGCCGCCAGTTGACCCGAGGTCAGGCTGCCGTGCAGGCCGATCCTGCTCATGGCGTGCCATTCGGAGGTGTGCAGCCCCGCCGCTTCCGCGCCGGCAAGGCCGTTGAGGCCGACGGCGTCGAGGTATTCGCGGAAGATCGCATGCCGGTTCGCCTCGGTGTCGCTTGCCATGACCGTGCATCCCTCCTAGTATTATATCTGCACGTATGCAGATAATGCTCATGTGCAGTATCTGCTCCAGTCTAACGAGGAGGAGGACGGTATGGGCACCACCGAGGATCGCGCCGCGATCGATCAGGTCATCGATGCGCTCGTCGACGCGTGGGGGCGCCACGACGCCGATGCCTACGGCGCGCAGTTCACCGACGACGCCACCTACGTCACCTATGTCGGCACCTACTACCGGGGCCGCGCCGACATCGTCGAGAGCCATCGGGTGCTGTTCGACAAGTTCGTCAAGGGGACCCGCCTGGCGGACCGGGTGCTCGACGTCAGGTTCCTCGGCGCGGACGCCGCCGTGGTCACCGGCCGCGGCGACACCTACAAGGGCGATCCGCCCGCGAAGCTCAGCAAGGTCCAGACGTACGCGATGGTCCGCGAGGCCGACGGGCGGTGGCGGATCGCGGCGTTTCACAACACCAAGCGCAGGCCGCTGATGGAGCGGATCTCGTTCCGGACCGCGCCCGGCCTGGTGCCCGCGGCGGATCGGTAGCGCCGTTCGCACCCCCGGTGCGATTGCGTAGGCTTCCTTCGAGAGTCAACGTGATAGACGGAGAGTGAATCGAGTGACGATGATCCGGGTCGGTGTTCTTGGTGCCAGCGGCAAGGTCGGCCGCGCCATATGCGAGGCAGTGGAGGCCGCGCCCGATCTGGAACTCGTCGCGCAGGTCGACCAGGGCGACCGGATCGAGACGTTCGTCGACACCCGTACACAGGTCGTGGTCGACTTCACCCACCCCGACGTGGTGATGGGCAACCTGGAGTTCCTGGTGGCCAACCGCATCCACGCGGTCGTCGGGACCACCGGTTTCGATGACGCACGGCTGGCCACCGTGCAGTCCTGGCTGGTGGAGAACCCCGAGGTGGGCGTGCTGATCGCGCCGAACTTCGCCATCGGCGCCGTGCTGTCCATGCGGTTCGCCGAGCAGGCAGCGCGCTTCTTCGACTCGGTCGAGGTCATCGAGCTGCACCACCCGAACAAGGCGGATGCCCCGTCGGGCACCGCCTACCGCACCGCCGCGCTGATCGCGGCGGCACGCGAGAAGGCCGGCCGCGGGCCGAGCCCGGACGCGACCTCCACCGAGCTCGAGGGTGCGCGCGGCGCCGACGTGAACGGGGTCCGGGTTCACTCGGTCCGCCTCGCGGGACTCGTTGCGCACCAGGAGGTCCTGCTCGGAACCCAGGGCGAGACGCTGACCATCCGGCACGATTCGATCGACCGCAACTCCTTCGCGCCCGGCGTCCTGCTCGGTGTCCGGGAGATCGCGGGTCGTCCGGGGCTCACCGTCGGCATCGACCCCCTGCTCGACCTGTGAAGAACGGCACCACCAAGGTCGTCGTCACCATCGCGGCGATCGTCCTCGCGCTCGGCTTCTACTTCGTGCTGCTCGGCCAGCGCGGCCTCGACCTGATCCGGGAGGGGGGAGTGGCGCCGATCGGACTGGGCATCGGCGTGCTCCTGCTGCCGGTGCTGGGGGTCTGGATCGTGGTGGTGACGCTGCGTGCCGGATTCCAGCACCAGCACCTCGCGCAGCGCATCGCGGACGAGGGACTCGAGCTCGATGTGTCGGAGCTGCCGAGGCGGCCCTCGGGTCGGATCGACAGGGATGCCGCGGATGAGCTTTTCGCACAGGTGAAGTCGGAGTGGGAGGCCGATCCGGACAACTGGCGCAACTCCTACCGGCTCGCGCGGGCGTACGACTACGCGGGCGATCGCGGCCGGGCCCGCGACACCATGCGCCGGGCCGTCGCGCTGGAGCAGGCCGAGCGGGAGCAGGGCTGACCCGCACCGTCGGTCCCGCCTCGGCCGTACTCTGGACCGCGTGACGGACGAGCGCAGGCAGCCAACCCTTTTGGTCGTGCACCACACGCCCTCGCCCGCCACCCGCGAGTTGCTCGAATCGGTGCTGGGCGGTGCCAACGACCCGGAGATCGAGGGGGTCACCGTGCGCTCGCTGCCCGCGCTCGGGGCCACCATCCCGGATGTGCTGGCCGCGGACGGCTACGTCTTCGGCACCTCGGCGAACTTCGGCTACATGTCGGGGGCGCTCAAGCATTTCTTCGACACCGTCTACTACCCGTGCCTCGACGCCGTCGCGGGCCGCCCGTACGGGCTGTGGGTGCACGGCAACAACGACACCGCCGGGGCGGTGCGGTCGGTGGACAAGATCGTCGCCGGGCTCGCGCTGACGAAGGTGGCGCAGACGGTGGAGGTCACCGACGGGATCGATGCCCGCGCCCGCGAACTCTGTTACGAGCTGGGGGCGACCGTTGCGGTGACGCTGGCGGAAGCCCAGGCGGCTGGCTGGCGGTGACCTCGCCCGTCGCCGAGTTCTGCGAGATGAGCCGCTTCGATGGGACACCTGCGGAGGTGGTGCAGGCATCGCTGGAGCGGGCACTGGAATTGCTGGCGCAGTGTGCGATCGGATGATCAACCACAGCGCTTGAACAGGCGTCCCTTCAAACATCGCCGATCACGTTTCCGGGACCTTTCGGGCGGGTAGTCGCGGGGATGAGCAGAATTCTGGGCAGCGGTTCCCGGGCATCTCGGCAGGGTTCGAGTGGCCCGACGATCGGCGTCGAGGAGGAATTCCTGCTCGTCGACGCACACACGGCAATGCTGCGTATGGACAACGCTGCCGTCGCCCGTAGCGCTTCCGAACTCGGACTCGAGCTGCAACTCGAGCTCACCCAATGCCAGGTCGAGACGAACACCCCCATCTGCCACGATGCCCGCGAACTGCGCGCGCACCTACTTCGGATGCGCACAGTGGCCGCGGCCGCAGCTCTGCGCCACGACTGCCGGCTGGTGGCCACGGCGGCACCCCTGATCGGTCCGTGGCGGATCAGTGTCACCGACTCCGATCGTTATCGCGCCATGGCGGAGAGGTATGGCGCGCTTGCACTCGAGCAGGGCATCTGTGGTTGCCACGTCCATGTGGACGTCCCGGAGCGCGAGACGGCGATCGAGGTCTGCAACCATGTGCGGCCGTGGCTGCCGATTCTCCTCGCCCTCGGAGGAAACTCACGGATCCACCGGGACCTGGACACCGGTTTCGCCAGTTGGCGATGGATCCTGTGGTCTCGATGGCCGGTGTCGGGGCCGCCACCCTACTTCGACTCACGGCGACACTATGAGGCACTCGTCGACATGCTGGTCGACAGCGGGACGATCATGGATGAACGGATGGTGTATTGGGACGTTCGACCGTCCAGTCATCTTCCGACGGTCGAGGTCCGGGTCAGTGACGTGCAGCCGACGGTCGATGACGCCGTGCTTCTGGCCACCATCGTCCGGGCGCTCGTGATGACTGCGACTCGCGCGATCGAACGTGGCGCAGGTGCGCCGCCGGTTGCGCTCGAGACACTGCGCGCGGCAAGCTGGGCGGCCGCGCGGGTGGGAGTGTCCGGAACGGCCCTGGACCCGCACACCGGTAGACCGAAGACGCCGGCCGCCCTCGTAGGAGCCCTGCTCGATCACGTACACGATGCGCTCGACGAGCTCGGCGAATATCGACGGGTGAAGTCGGCCCTCGCGAACCGGCTCGAGGACGGCAACGGCGCCGACTGGCAGCATCGAACCCTGCTCCGATCCGGTGACCTCACGCAGGTCGTGAAACTCGCGGTCACCCGCACGGTTCAGGACATCGCACGCTGGTGAGCGCCGGTCGTGGTTCAGCACCCCGCATTGTGGGTAGTGCCTAGTCATGTACACACGATGCGCGACCTTGATTGCAGGGGCTTCCGTGACTGTCCTCGTCGTCGCGGGGTGCGGCAACGACGATGAATCGACTGACGACAGCGCGACAGTCGAGACGCCTCCGACGTCGCTCGAAACGGCGACCACCAGCCTGCTCACCCCCCGCGGCGGCTTCACTTTGCCGGTGGAAGGCGGCATCGACAATGCCTTCACCTACGACGAAGCCGCCGTCCCGGTGGGTTCGTCGGTGAACGTCGACTCCGAGGAGCAGGATGGCCGCACCACGGTCACATTCAGCGCGACCGGCCTCGCGCCCAACCGCGACTTCGGCGTGCACGTGCACACGCGGGCGTGTGGGCGGGAACCGTCGGATTCGGGTCCGCATTATCAGAACGATGTCGATCCGATGGCCACCCCGGAATCGCCGTCGTCGGATCCTGCCTACGCGAACCCACAGAACGAGATCTGGCTCGACGTCACCACCGATGGGAACGGCAACGCGCAGTCGTCGACGGCCGTCAACTGGGAGTTTCGCGACGACGAGGCCAATTCCGTCGTCCTCCACGCACAGCGCACCATGACTGGTCCCGGCGTGGCCGGCATGGCCGGTGACCGCCTGGCCTGTATCGACGAGGATCTGTGACGGTTCGCCAAAGCCGCTGTGCCGGTCCCGAACCGGCGAACGATGGTATTTCTGCGCGGGGTAGATGGGGAGGCGAGGTTGTGGACCGTACAACTCATCGGTCGTCCCGTACGGGTGAGCGACGCCAGCCAGAGACAGCCCAGGACTCAGTGATCTGGCCGGAATCGAGCCCCCTCGACCAGTGGTGGTCTCGGGTGGTTTTCGATCACGACGGCCCGTCCGACATTCCGGGAGAAGGTTCGCGTAAATCTGATAGCGGCGCGCAACAGCCACGTGGGTGGCACCGGCAATCGACGGCACCCAGAAGACCACGAGGAACGCGCACAATGCAAAGAACCAAGCGCGGGAAGTGAATTCCGCAGCATCCGTGGCGAATCGATCGAAGCTGGGAATGCCCTCGTATGGCACCGCTCAAATCGGCTCCAGCCGCCAGGGCAGTGCCAGGGGAGCCGCGGCGATGGTTTCGATTCCGCATTCGCCTGAACTTCAAGAGCACCTGGACTGTTGGGGACAACGCGCCTGTCAGGCGTCGATCACCTTCTGTTCATGTTTGCCTGCGATCTCGATCTTGCGGGGCTTCGCCTTCTCCGCCACCGGGATGGGACAACCTCAGGACGCCATCCTCATAGCTCGCCTCGATGCCGTCGGTATCCAGGGTTTCGCCGAGGAACAGCTGTCGACTGAACACGCCACGGGGCCGCTCGGGAGACCAGTTCGCAATCCCCGCTCAACTCTGGGCGTTCCGCGTGAACGGTGAGGACGTTTCGCTCGACGTCGAGATCGATCGAGTCGGCCTCAATACCGGGAAGGTCGAATTCGGCGATGAACCTGTCGCCGTCGCGCCATGCATCCAGCGGCATCGCAGCCGGACGCGCCACTGTGCCGAAGACCTGCTGGGCGAGCCGGTCGAAGTCACGGAAGGGATCAGTACGCATCAACATCATCGTCACCTCCAGGCAACTTCCCAAATGAACAGTTGATACCAGTGTCAACGTACTTAGGTTATCTTCTATTGCCACCACAGATTATTTTGGCACTCCTCACCTTCCTGGTGCAAGAGATGCAGGAGCCTCCCGCGTACTCGCCCTCCCGATACCGCTGACGCGCCGCGGGACGCCCATGGAACCCTCGAGTGCGGGTGCACATCCAGAGGGGCCAGCATGCGATTTGACCAGCACTTCAGCATGGACCTGGATTTCTTCTGCGATCGATTCCGAAATGGAGGGCTGTCGCACACGGGATCCTCTTCATGGACGGGGACATCGTGGGCAATGGAGAGCAAGCAGAAGAGGGAATCGACGGTTCGAGCGGTGACGACTCACCCGAAGATGACACTTCACTGCACAGAGGCGACCTCAAGTGAGCAGGGCGCGGTGGTGTGGGAACGACCTCTATGAGTGTTGTTCCGGACGCGCGGGCTGGCGGTAAGCAGTGCCGGGAGGGCGCGCTACGCGCGCGGTTCGGCTTCGGGTACGGGGAGCGCGGCGCCGCGCCCGACTCGGCTCGCCCAGTACGCCGTCCTCCGCGGGGTGGCAAGCCATTCCGGCCACATCCGCAGCTCGGGCGGGAGGTTGATCACCGGATCGAACGCGGGCTGCGCGTCGTCGGCGACTGCGCTCGGAGAGTCCAGCCAGATCCGGCCCGCCGGGGTCGCCTTGCCGCGGGCAGTCGCCAGGGAGAGCGTGAAGTGCAAGGGGCCGCCGTCGATCAGCGCCGACGTCGAACCCGTTCGTGGTTGCCCGTGGTCCGGCACGGCGAAAACCCAGGTAGCAGGTCCGTCCTCCGCGCAATAGGCGGTGACGCTGCTGTATCTTGCGCTGGACCAGCCGCGGGCCGGCCACAGCACCACCCGCGTGGACAGCTGGGCCGACACCAGCAGCAGGTCCCACGGCCCACCGATCAGGTGTAAACGAATTGCGAGACCCATCATGTCCGGTAGCACGCCGGGGAGACCGATTCCCCGGGAGAGTCGGGCGGTCACCGGTATCCGTCCTTGAACCGGCCACCAGTGCGCTCCCAGTTCCGCGTGCCCCTGGGTGAGCACCCCACGCGGGTGGAAGATACGCGCTCGGCGGAACGCTGAGGCGAACGTGAACGGGGCACCTAGCACTGCATCGAGTTCCTTCATGCAGACCGGGTACCCGCGAAAGCGGGATGCAATCGGGCGAGCATGCCGGAGTTCGGGAGCCGAAGGACTCAGCCAGTGGCGCCAAGTCTGCTGAGCATCAGTTGCTTGCCTTGCTCCGCGCCCTTCCTGCTGTCTGCCTGCGCGCGTCGGAAGAAGTCGGCCACTTCCGTGTCGCCGCAACGTTCGGCATCAGAGATGAAGGAATCCATCTCGAGTGCATTGGTCAGACACGCTTCCGTGAACCAGATCAGGTCGAGTCTGCCAGGGCGATCTCATGCCCCTCTTGGGGCTGGGAAAAGTTGCACTTCTGGCGTTTCGGCTGGAGCCAGGCGTAGGCGCCGGTTCTCATCGACCGCGTCCTGAATCGTCGTGAAGATTCGGAACTGGTTCGCCAAGCCGGCCACATCAAGCGCGCGCACGACACCGCGCGCAGGTGCGACGAGAAGGAGTTGGAGGCCATTGGCGGAGGCGCGGATGTTCGCTCGCGCCAGCAACTGTGCACCAGAAATCCCGAGAAAAGTCGTGTGGGTCAGATCCAGTATCAGGCTCATGACCGCTGTGTCGATGCCGGTTTCGAGGGCCGATCGCAGAGCTTCGACGGACGTGTAGTCGAGTTCACCGCCGACTTCGACAACAGTTGATCCAGGGCCCCGGCTTCGGCCCCGTGCTTCGCAGAGACAGTCATCCAAGCGGCTGTACTGACGAATGTGAATGTGCATTTCCAGAACTCCTCCACTCGGGTCGCGCTGTGAGAGCGAGAAGCGGCATCGGTAGCTGAACAGGGTCAGGGATCGTGCGTGAGTAGCCGCGAGATCGAATAGCGTTGAAATGCGATCGGAGTCAGGTCCTGTGCGCGGTGCGCCACATGTCCGCTGGTATCACTGCCGGACGAGCCACCTTCTGCACCTTCTGCCGAGCGAGGCGGTCGCTTCCGCGAAACTGGTCTGCGGGCATCAACATCGCCGTCACCTCCAGGCGGGTCAATACTGATGGAAGCGGTTCTGGATAATCAAAGCTTCAAGTGCAAAGTTATCTCTTATCGCGGGCACAGATTATGGTGCCACTGCTGCTAGCCTGGTGCAAGAGGACATCAGACGCTGGAGGTACCGCAATGACGCAAGAGTCCACCCCTCGTTCGCGGCTGGGCGTCTACGGCATCTCGGTCGCGTCTGAACTGTCGGGCATCGATCCGCAGACATTGCGTCTGTACGAGCAGCGGGGACTGCTCGCCCCGGCCCGGACCGAGGGCGGCACTCGGCGTTACAGTGACGACGACCTGATGGCCTTGCGTCATATCGCCGAACTCGTCGCCGGCGGAATCAACCTTGCGGGAATTGCGCGGATCCTGCAGCTCGAGGCCGAAAAACTCCGACTGGAGATCGAGAACGCAGACCTACGGGCAGAGCGCGAAGCCCGGCCGGTCGACAACGAGCGCGTCAAATGAGTGGTCCAGACGGTCATGAACTGCATCAGCAAGACGTCGACCTGACAGGGCGCGCCACCTAAAATCACCCGTCCTTGGGCTCCTCCTGGGCGAGCCGCTCATCGAGGGTCTCACCGAACTCGGCCTCCCGTGCGGTGGTGCCGAAACGATCGGATTCTGCGCGAGGACTGCAATCACAGTGCGAGACCACCCAGGTTCGCGAGTATGGCACTGGGGCAGCGCTTTTCGGAGTACCCCAGAAACCCGTTCGCGGACTCGACCCACGTCCTGGTGTCCGAGGGCCCACAAGATTCTCGATTCGATTCCTCTCGGACGTGTTGCCGACCGTATTTCAGGCAGTCGAGGACGCAGACATCCCGGCCGACGATGCCGTCGCCGTGCCCGGGTGATCTGGTGCCCGATCGCCTGCGACGGGCGGTATAGCGGGGATGGAACCGGTGTAACGGCGGCAGGACTGCTGCCCTCTGGCGTGGCAGCCCCGTTGATGTCGCGCGCGGGAGCTTTGTCGACCCGCACCCTGCCTACTCGGAGGCCGTTGCCCGGCGGGACGACCCGAACGCGATGTGACCGCCGAGGGCGCCGCTGGCCGCAGCTGCCGCCAGACCCGTCCAGCTCCAGGCCTGCGCGCGGACGCTCGGTGCGCGCCTGCGCAGCCGAAACGAGACGAGCATCGCGGTGGCCGCCGCCGTATTGCCGAGCGCATGGATCAGCCCGGCCCGGCGGTCTGCCTCGTCACGCTCCACCCAATCCGCCCATCCGGTCACGACCGCGAATGGCGCTCCGGCGAGCCCGAGACCGATCAGGCGCCGCGCCGCGTGGTGGTCGCGCATGACGGTCTCCAGTACGACCGCCGCTGTCCATGCGCCGACGGGGACGGTGACCGCCATCGGGTGTATCGGGTGGCCCAGCCAGGAACCGCGCAGGAACCCGGCGGTCGGACCGTGATCGAGCAGTCCGTCGAGACGCTGCTGAAGAGGTGCGCTGACCCGATCCAGCGCGTCGACCGACTCGGGCAGGTCGAGGAGTTCATGAACCTTCATCACATCGACTTTCTGTTCGGGGCCGGCCCGGTCAGGGCCACCGTCACATCACCATTGGCCTTCCAGCGGGTACCCACACCGACGTTCGGTAATCCTCACGACCCTTACCCTTGTCCAACCTGAGATCCCGTCTGCAGCGGTGAATCTGCCCCTCGCTCTCGGGCTGATGTCGGACCCCGATGGCAGGGTGGGGACATGCTTGAGATGACGGCCGCCGCCGCCAGGCGAACCGCGCTGGCCGCGCAGGGGTTCGCCGACGCGCGCCCGACCACCGCGCCCACCCGCAGGCACCTGCTCAAGGCGGTCGGTACGACCTCGCTACTGCAGATCGATTCGGTCGCGGTGGCCGTACGGGCGCACTACATGCCGGTGTTCAGCCGGATCGGCGCCTACGACCGGGGCCTCCTGGACGACGCCGCGTGGCGGCACACCGCCGCGAAGCCCCGTGCGCTGGTCGAGTATTGGGCCCACGAGGCCGCGCTGATCCCGGTGGGGGACTGGCCGCTGCTGCGCTGGCGGATGCGCGCCTACGAGGGCGGTCGCTGGGCCGGGGAACGTCAGGTGCTCGAGCGGAACCCGGCCCTGATTCGCGACGTCGTCGACGTGATCTCGGCTGTCGGGTCGGCGAGCGCGGGCGACATCGAGCGGCACCTCGAGATCGACCGCGGTCGCAGGGCCGGGCCGTGGTGGGATCGCAGCGATACGAAGGTCATCTGCGAGCAACTCTTCGCGGCGGGTGCGCTGTCGGTGGACAGGCGGGTCGGCTTCGTCCGGCACTACGACCTCGCCGACCGGGTGCTCCCGGCAGGCGTCGTGTCCAGCCGGATCGACGACGCGGACGCGGTGCGCGAACTGATCCGTCGCGCCGCGCGGTCACTCGGCGTCGGAACGGAGCCGGACCTGCGCGATTACTACCGGCTCTCGCGCGCCCAGGCCGCCGCCGCGATCGCGGACCTGGTGGACGAGGGGACTCTGGTCCCGGTGACCGTGCGCGGCTGGGGAGCGCCCGCCTACCGCCACGTCGAGGCGCGGACGCCGCGTCGGATCACCGGAGCGGCGTTGCTGTGCCCGTTCGACCCGTTGGTGTTCTTCCGTCCGCGAACCGAACGGATCTTCGACTTCCACTACCGGCTCGAGATCTACACGCCCCAGCACAAGCGGGTGCACGGGTACTACGTGTTCCCGTTCCTGCTCGACGGCGAGTTGGTCGCCCGCGTGGATCTGAAGGCCGATCGCGGCGCCGACGCGCTCCAGGTGCACGGCGCCTTCGCGGAGGGCGAGGGCGAGGGCGGGGACGGGCGCGTGGTGGAGTCGCTGGCCTCGTCGCTGCGCGAGATGGCGGACTGGCTCGGGCTCTCGGACGTCAGGGTCGGCGAGCGCGGCGATCTCGCCGCCGCGCTCGCCGATCGGGTCTGATCACGCCGGATCGGATCCGGTTGTCGGTCAGAGGGTTTCGACGAACTTCGTCAGGCCCTTCGAGGCGGTTTCGAGGGCGATCTTCTGGCCGCGCTTGACGATGAACCCGGGCATCGGGATCTTCAGGTCGACGGTCAGATCGAAGGTCACGTTCGTGCCGTCGCCGTCCGCGACGAGCGTGTACGAGCCGTCCTGGGTCTTCTGCTGGTCGCTCTCCACGAGGCTCCAGCTCACCTTCTCGTCGCCGACCCACTGGTAGTCCACGACCTGCTCGTCGTTGACGCCCAGCACCGAGACCTTCATGCGCACGCGCAGCGGACGGCCGTCGGGGTGGGTGCTCTCGACGATCACCGACTTGTGCGAGGACGACCACTCCGGTACTCGCTCCACCGCGACGATCGCCTCCATCACCTTGGCCGGATCGGCCTTGATGTGGAATTCCTTGTTGCCTGACACGGCCATCGAGCCCACCCCTTAATGCGATTGCGTCCAAACTCAGTGCGTCATTACATCACTCCGGGACCGTCCTGGGTTGCGGACGCGCGTCCAGGTCATTCCTCCGTACGCCTGCCCTTGCGCACCTGGTCCCGGAGCGCGCCCTGGACGGCCTGCGACACCCAGGAATTCAGTGACATCCCGTTCTCGGATGCCGCCTCCTCCGCGCGTGACTTCATCTGATCCACCAGGCGCAGGGTCACCCGGGAGATGTCACCGGTGACGTCATCAACGGCGTCATTGATGTAGTCGCTCGTCGTGCTCTCGCCGCGCGGGCCGGATCCGGGCCGCGCACGGCGAGCCACCTCGACATGCGTTCGATCGCCGTCGAGTCGCACGTGCACCGTCCGGTCGCCGAGCGCGGTCGACACCTCCGCCGCCAGGTCGGAGAGCGCGGACAGCAGCATCAATCGCGCCGAGTTCTCGGCCGCGACGGCCAGCGCCTCGGCGATCCTCTTGGTGTTCTCGTCGCCGAGGGCGGCCGCCGCGATCAGGTCGTCACGCAGGGTGGTGGTGTACTCCGACAGTTCCATGACGTCAGTGTGACGCCATTGTTGACGTCGGTCAAGATGCCATGGCGTCAGGCGAGCAGCTTCGCCTTGAGTGCGGCGATGTCGGCGTCGGTCAGACCGAGGCCCTGGTACACGTAGTTGTCGAAGCTGCCGTACCGCTCGTCGGCGGTGGCGAAGGCGCTGTCGAGCCATTCCTGCTTGACGCCGTCGAGCATCGCGGTGGGGCTGGTTGCGTCGACCCCGCGGTAGACGTTGCTGAGCATGAAGTCGGCGTTCACCGTCGCGCGGTCGACACCGAGGATCGTCAGCAGCACCGCCGCGGTCCAGCCGGTCCGGTCCTTGCCCGCGCTGCAGTGGAAGAGTACCGCGCCGTCGGTGTCGCGGATGTCGCGGAGCACGGCGGCGAAGGCCTGGTTGGCACCGGGGCCGGTGATGAAGGCGCGGTACGCCGAGTTCAGGTCGACCAGCGTGGTGACGGGTGAGGCGCCGAGCACGTCGTACCAGTTGGCCTTGGCGCCTGCGGGTACGAGGTCGGGCTGCAGGGCCCGCTCGTAGACGGTGCGCAGGTCGTCGACGGCCTTGACGTTGCGGCCCTCGAGCCTGGCGAGGTCGGCGGGGGACAGCTTGTTCAGCGCATCGGTGCGGAAGACGAGCCCGGTCTTGACCGTGCGGCCGTCGACGGTGGTGTATCCGCCGACGTCGCGGGCGTTCTTGGCGCCGTCGAGGTGCAGAGACCGGTCGAAGGTCGACTGCTCGACGGCCGCCGGTGCCGCGGCGAGTGCGGTGCCTGCGGCGGAACCGACGAAGATCGAGGTTCCGACGGCGAGGGCGGCGGCCGCGCGCAGGACGCGGGCACGGTTCGGGGTGAGGGCCACGAGGTGTCTCCATGGGGGGGGGTCGGCGCGGATCACGGCGCGGTGATCCAAGACGTTCGGACACAGGAGTTGGTACACCGTTCAGGTGAACGCGAGGAGTCGCGCCGATAGGGTGCGGTGATTCGGCGAGCAGGACTCAGCAGGACGAGCAGGACAAGGAAGGAACGCAGTGCGGCAAGCGGTGTCCCTGAAAGTGCAACTCATCGCGAAGACGGAGTTCGCCCCACCGGCGGACGTGCCGTGGGAGACCGATGCCGACGGCGGCGAGGCGCTCGTCGAGTTCGCCGGTCGGGCCTGCTATCAGAGCTGGTCGAAGCCGAACCCGAGAACCGCGACCAACGCCGGCTACCTGCGTCACCTGCTCGAGGTCGGGCACCTGTCGGTCCTCGAACACGGCAGCGTGAGCTTCTACATCACGGGGATCTCGCGCTCCTGCACGCACGAGCTGATCCGGCATCGGCACCTGTCGTACTCGCAGCTCTCGCAGCGATCGGTCACCGAGCGGGACGCGAACGTCGTGGTGCCGCCCGCCGTGGTCGGCGACCCCGAACTCGAAGCGCTGTTCGTGGCGGCGACCGATGCCAGCCGCGCCGCCTACGTGGAACTGCTCGAGGCGCTCGAGACCAAGCTCGCGCACGTCCCGAACGGGTCGCTGCGGGCGCGCCTGGCACGGCAGGCGGCGAGGTCCGTGCTGCCCAATGCGACCGAGACCCGGGTGGTCGTAACCGGCAACTACCGGGCGTGGCGGCATTTCATCGCGATGCGTGCCTCCGAGCATGCCGACGTGGAGATTCGCAGCCTGGCAATCGAATGCCTTCGTCAGCTCACGGAGGCAGCACCGAATGTGTTCGGAGACTTCGAGATCGCGACACTGCCGGACGGCACCGAGGTCGCGGTGAGCGAGTTCGACAACCGCGACTGAGCGGGGCGATTCGGCACGGGCACTGCGGTGTTCAATCTTCACCTGCCCACCGGGTAACCTTCTGACCATGACCAACGGTGAATCCGCCCCCGTCGAGCATCCGTTCGGCACCATCCTGACCGCGATGGTGACCCCGTTTACCGGCGACGGGAAGCTGGACGTCGATGCGGGCGTTCGGCTGGCGACGCACCTCGTCGACGGCGGCTGCGACGGGTTGGTGCTCGCGGGCACAACCGGTGAATCTCCCACCACCACGGAGAACGAGAAGCTCGAGTTGATGCGCGCGGTCATCGACGCCGTCGGCAGCCGGGCCCGGATCATCGCGGGCGCGGGCAGCAACGACACCGCACACAGCGTCGAGCTGGCGCGTGACGCCGCTCGGGCGGGCGCGCACGGACTGCTCGTCGTCACCCCGTACTACTCGAAGCCGCCGCAGGCCGGCCTGCTGGCGCATTTCACCGCGGTCGCCGACGCGACGGACCTGCCCGTGATGCTGTACGACATCCCGCCGCGCTCGGTGGTGCCGATCGAGACCGAGACGATCTACCGGCTCGCCGAGCACCCGCGGATCCTGGCGGTCAAGGACGCGAAGGGCGACCTGAACGCGGGCGCGGAGCTGATCGCGAACACGGACCTGCAGTTCTTCTCCGGCGATGACCCGCTGAACCTGCCGTGGCTCTCCGTCGGAGCCACCGGTTTCGTCAGCGTGATCGGTCACCTCGTCCCGGGGCGCCTGCGCGAGCTGCGCGATGCGTTCCTGGCGGGCGACAACGACCGCGCCCGTGAGATCAACGTGAGCCTGCTCCCGCTGATCCGTTCGCTCGGCCTGCTCGGTGGCGTCTCGGCCTCGAAGGCCGGGCTGCGACTGCAGGGCATCGACGTCGGTGACCCACGATTGCCACAGGTGCCGCCGAGCCCGGATCAGGTCGAGGTCCTCGCCGCCGACCTGCGCGCGGCAGGGGTGCTGTCATGACTCGCCCGCCGCGTCGTCGCAGCGCCAGCCGTCAGGCCGGACCCCCGGCTCCCACAGCGGCTCCCGAGGCCGCCCCGAAGCAGCAGGCCCCCGCCCCGCAGCAGCAGGCGCCGGCCCCTGCTCCCGAACAGCCGCAGCAGCAGGCACCGGCCGAGTCGGCACCTGCGGCGCAGGAGCAGGCACCCAAGCGTCGCCGCGGTGGCGCGAAGTCGCAGGGCGGCGCCGCCGCCAAGTCGCAGGGTGGCAACGCCCCCAAGTCTCGTTCGCAGGGCGGTTCGGGACGTCCGCAGCGGCAGCCGAAGAACGCGGGCGGTGGGCAGCGCCCGGACGGCCGCGTCGGCGTCGACCCGACCGAACGGCTCGGCCTCCCGCCGAAGGCGCCCCGTAACGGCCTGCGGGTCGTCGCGCTGGGCGGCATCGGCGAGATCGGCCGGAACATGACGGTCTTCGAGCACAAGGGCAAGATCCTCATCGTCGACTGCGGCGTCCTCTTCCCCGAGGACCAGCAGCCCGGTGTCGACCTGATCCTCCCGGACTTCGCGTACATCGAGGACCGGATGGCGGACGTCGAGGCCGTGGTGCTCACGCACGGTCACGAGGACCACATCGGCGCGATCCCGTTCCTGCTGCGCCTGCGCCCGGATCTGCCGGTCATCGGCTCGAAGTTCACCCTCGCGCTGGTCGCCGCCAAGTGCCGCGAGCACCGGCAGCGGCCGAACCTGATCGAGGTCATCGAGGGTCAGCGCACCACGCACGGCCCGTTCGAGTGCGAGTACTTCGCCGTCAACCACTCGATTCCGGACGCCATCGCCATCGCCATCCGCACCGACGCGGGCGTCGTGCTGCACACCGGCGACATCAAGCTGGACCAGCTGCCGCTCGACGGCCGCCTGACCGACCTCGCGGGCTTCTCGCGGCTCGGCGACGAGGGTGTCGACCTCTTCCTGGTGGACTCCACCAACGCCGAGGTGCCCGGCTTCGTCACTCCCGAGCGGGAGATCGGCGGTGTCCTGGACAACGTCATCGGCAAGGCCAAACAGCGCGTCATCGTCGCGTCGTTCGCCAGCCACGTGCACCGCATCCAACAGGTGGTGGACGTCGCGGTGCGGTACAACCGCCGGATCGCGTTCGTCGGCCGGTCCATGGTCCGCAACATGCAGATCGCCCAGGACCTCGGCTATCTGTCCGTTCCCGACGGCGTCGTCGTCGACGTCGACACCGCGGCGAACCTGCCCGACGACCGGCTGGTGCTCATCTCCACCGGCTCGCAGGGCGAACCGCTCTCCGCGCTGTCGCGGATGGCCCGTGGGGAGCACCGGCAGATCAACGTCCGCGCGAACGACCTCGTGGTCCTCGCGTCCTCACTGATCCCCGGCAACGAGAACTCGGTGTTCGCGGTGGTCAACGGCCTCGCCAAGCGCGGCGCCACCGTCGTCACCCAGCAGAGCGCGAAGGTGCACGTCTCGGGTCACGCCTCGGCGGGCGAGCTGCTGTACCTGTACAACGCGGTGCGGCCGACCAACGCGATGCCCGTGCACGGCGAGTGGCGGCACCTGCGGGCCAATGCGGCGCTGGCCAAGGCCACCGGTGTCCCGGAGGAGCGCATCGTGCTCGCCGAGGACGGCGTCGTGGTGGACATGGTCGACGGCCTCGCGGAGATCGTGGGCCGGGTCCCGGTCGGCATGGTCTACGTGGACGGGAACTCCGTCGGCGACGTCGGTGACTCGACCCTCTCGGACCGGCTCGTGCTCGGCGAGGGCGGATTCATCTCGATCTCGCTCGCCGTGGACACGCACACCGGCAAGGCCGTCAGCACCCCCGAGGTGCACGGGCGCGGCTTCTCCGACGACCCGGCGGCGCTCAAGGAGGCCGCGGTGCTCGTCGAGGCGGAGCTCGCCCGGCTCGCGTCCGAGGGCATCACCGACACCCATCGGATCGCGCAGGCGGTTCGGCGCGTGGTCGGTCGCTGGGTGGCGGACAAGTACCGGCGTCGGCCGATGATCGTGCCGACCGTCATCGGCGTCTAGCCGCCGCACCACCACTCCTCGCGACGGCCGGCCCGGTTCGATCACCGGGCCGGCCCGCGCGCGGGTGTCAGAACAGTAGTCGCCACAGTCCGATCAGGCCGACGACGACGATGACGGCGCGGAGCGCCGTCGGGGAGAGGTGTCGGCCGTACCTGGCGCCGATGGCTCCGCCGATGAGCGATCCGACGGCGATGAGTCCCGCTGCGGCCCAACTGATCCGGTCGAAGGCCACCAGGGTGTACGCCGTGGCGGCAACGATGTTGACCAGCAGTGAGAGCAGGTTCTTCGCGGCGTTCATCCGCTGCATCGACTCCGGCAGCAGGGCGCCCATCACGCCCACCAGCAGGATTCCCTGTGCGGCCGTGAAGTAGCCGCCGTACACCCCGACCGCGAAGGTACCCGCGGTCAGTGCGGCCATCCGGCCAGGCCCGACGTGCTCGGCGTCCCGGCCCTGGGCCTCCGCGCGCTCGCGGGCCCAGGCCTGGATCCGCGGACCGGCGACCACCAGGATCAGTGCGAGTGCCAACAGCACCGGCACGATCGTGACGAACGCCTTCTCGGGCAGGTGCAGCAGCAGCCAGGCGCCGAGGCCCGCTCCCACCAGCGATGCCGGGATCTGCCAGCGCAGCCGGTCCCATTGGCCGCGGAGCTCGCGGCGGTATCCCCAGGTGCTCGACACGCCACCCGCAACGAGGCCGACCGCATTCGACATCGTGGCGACCACCGGCGGATAGCCGAACGCGACGAGGGTGGGAAAGGTGATCAGGGTTCCCGAGCCGACGAGGGCGTTGATCGCGCCCGCGCCGAAACCGGCGAGGGCGATGACGATCATCTCGGTGATGGGCACCGCAGGGACGGTACTGGGTGCGTGTCAGCGCGCGGACGGGCCGCCGCGGCAGTAGCGTGGCGGGCATGAAGCTGGCCCACGACGAGCGTCTCGCGCTCGTGGTCACGATGGCCGAGTTCGGGCCCGACGCGCCAACGCTGTGCGGCGAGTGGACCGTCCGGGATCTGGCCGCACACCTGGTGCTCCGCGAACGACGGCCCGATGCGGCCGCGGGCATCATGGTCTCCGCCCTTTCCGGGTACACCGAGCGGGTGCAGGCGTCGATCGCCCGCGGTTCCTTCGAGGACCTCCTCGAGCAGATCAGGACGGGTCCGCCCGTGTGGTCGCTGATGCGGCCCTTCGACGAGCAGCTGAATCTGGCCGAGATGTTCGTCCACCACGAGGACGTGCGGCGCGGTGGTCCGGACTGGGAGCCCCGGATCCTCGATCCGGCCTGGGCGGGTCCGCTGTGGGCGGTTGCCCGGCGGATGGGCAGGCGCGCATATCGACTGGCGTCCTGCTCGGTCGTGCTGGAGCGCCCGGACGGACGTCGGGCCACGGTGCGCAGCGCAGGCGGCGAGACCGTGGTGCTGCGCGGTGACCCCGCGGAGCTCGCCCTGCACGCCTTCGGGCGCGACGCGGTCCGGCTCGAGGCCACCGGCCCCGATCAGGCCGTCCAGGGTGTGATGTCGCTCGATCGCGGCATCTAGAAGCCCTGTTGCGGGTGTTGCGGATGGTCCTGATGGGGCCTCAGCGACTAACCTGACGTGCATGGCAGGTAAGACCGGGACCAGAACTACCAAGAGCGCGTCATCCTCGCCGCGGTCCTCCGCGAGCTCGGGATCGTCGGCGTCGGGTGGTTCGAAGGCGCGGTCGGGCGGCCGGACCACCAAGACGGTGACCACCCCGCGGAGGCCGACGGCGCCGCGCAGCAACGCACAGGCGGCGAGGCGCAAGCCGGCCGCCAAGGCGCCGGTGAGCCCGCTCAAGGCCGCCGGGCGAGGGCTGGGCCGCGGCTGGGCCCTGATGGCGCGCGGCGTCGGCGCGACGACGAGGACGGTCAGCAAGGCCGCCGACATCGAGCCGGGACACCGCAGGGACGGAATCGCGCTCGGCCTCGTCGCGGGCAGCGCGATCGTCGCGGCCGCCATGTGGTTCGCCGCGGGCGGCCCGGTCGGGGACTGGATCGAGACCGGGGTGCGGGCGCTTTTCGGTGGCGCGGGCGCGGTCCTGCCGATCATCGCGGGCGCGATCGCGGTGGTGCTGATGCGTTCGGAACCGCACCCGGAGGTGCGGCCACGGCTGATCCTCGGTTCGCTGCTGATCGGCTTGCCCGCGCTGGGCGTGTGGCACGTCATCAGCGGGGCGCCCGTCGATGCGGAGGGCAGGGCCGGCGCGGCGGGGTTCCTCGGATATGTCATCGGTGGACCGCTGACCGACGGCCTCACCATGTGGCTCTCCATCCCGCTGCTGATCCTGGCGATGGGGTTCGGGGTCCTGCTTGTCACCGGCACCACCGTCCGTGAGGTCCCGGAGCGGATGCGGACGCTGTTCGGCGTGCACGGGCACGCCGACGAGTACGAGCCGTACGACCCGGAGGACGGCTACGACCACGGGCACGACGACCCGGGGCACGACGACCTCGAGGACCTGCGAAACCTGCGGCCGGCGCGCCGATCCCGTCGGGCGCGCCAGGACCCGTCGGACTTCGACCCGGCCCTGTTCGACGCCGACGGCTACCCGGTGGAGGAGCCGGTGGGGCCCGCCGCGAACTACCCGGTCGAGGAGACCGCGAACGAGGCGGTCACCGAGGTCATCGCGGCGCCGCCCGCCGCTCCGGCGCCCCCGGCCCGACCGCGGCCGAAGCCGAAGCCGACCCCCGCCCCGGCCGCGGCCGAGGACACGACGCCCGCGATGCTGATCCCGGACCGCGTCATCGAGGGCGACTACACGTTGCCGCCGACGTCGCTGCTGATCGAGGGCGATCCGCCGAAGACCCGCAGTTCGGCCAACGACACCATGATCGAGGCCATCACCGAGGTGCTCGAGCAGTTCAAGATCGACGCCGCGGTCACCGGTTTCACCCGCGGCCCGACGGTCACCCGATACGAGGTGGAGCTCGGTCCCGGCGTCAAGGTCGAGAAGATCACCGCCCTGGCCCGCAACATCGCGTACGCCGTGGCGACCGACAACGTCCGGTTGCTCGCGCCGATCCCCGGCAAGTCCGCGGTGGGCATCGAGGTGCCGAACTCGGACCGGGAGATGGTGCGCCTGGCGGATGTGCTGTCGGCGCCGTCGACCCGGAAGGATCACCACCCGTTGGTGATCGGCCTCGGCAAGGACATCGAGGGCAACTTCGTCAGCGCCAACCTGGCGAAGATGCCACACCTGCTGGTTGCGGGTTCGACGGGCTCGGGTAAGTCCAGCTTCGTGAACTCCATGCTGGTCTCGCTGCTCGCCCGGGCCACCCCGGACGAGATCCGGATGATCCTGATCGACCCGAAGATGGTGGAACTGACTCCGTACGAGGGCATCCCGCACCTCATCACCCCGATCATCACCCAGCCGAAGAAGGCGGCGGCCGCGCTGGCGTGGCTGGTCGAGGAGATGGAGCAGCGCTACCAGGACATGCAGGCCAACAAGGTCCGGCACGTCGACGACTTCAACAAGAAGGTCCGCTCGGGGGAGATCACGGCGCCGCTCGGTAGCGAGCGCGTGTACCGGCCGTACCCGTACATCCTCGCCATCGTCGACGAGCTCGCGGACCTGATGATGACGGCGCCGAGGGACGTGGAGGAGGCGATCGTCCGGATCACGCAGAAGGCGCGCGCGGCGGGCATCCACCTGGTGCTGGCCACCCAACGTCCGTCGGTGGACGTGGTCACCGGACTGATCAAGACCAACGTGCCCTCCCGCCTTGCGTTCGCGACGTCCTCGCTCACGGACTCGCGGGTCATTCTCGACCAGCCGGGGGCGGAGAAGCTGATCGGTATGGGCGACGCGCTGTTCCTGCCGATGGGGGCAGGCAAGCCGACCCGTCTGCAGGGCGCCTTCATCACCGACGAAGAGATCTCCGCGATCGTCGACTTCTCCAAGAACCAGGCCGAGCCCGAGTACACCGAGGGCGTCACGGCCTCGAAGGCGGCAGACAAGAAGGACGTCGATCCCGACATCGGTGACGACATGGACGTGCTGCTGCAGGCGGTCGAACTGGTGGTCACCAGCCAGTTCGGGTCGACCTCCATGCTGCAGCGCAAGCTCCGGGTCGGCTTCGCCAAGGCGGGTCGCCTGATGGACCTGATGGAGACCAGGGGAGTGGTCGGCCCCAGCGAGGGCTCCAAGGCCCGCGACGTGCTGATCAAGCCTGACGAGCTGGACGGGCTGCTGTGGTCGATCCGCGGCGGGGACCCGGAGTCCGAGCCGGAGGACTGAGTCGGAACGGCTCGCGCCTGACCGGCGGGCCGGCCGCGTTGTGGTTGAATGAACGGGCCTTGGAGGGGAGTATCCCCCATTCCTGTGGCAACCTCGTCAGCACGAACGGCACCATTGCCGCTCCGGGGTTGCCGGTCGACTGCACCGTCGGCGGGAGAGACCTCCGGTGCCCTACCTATCGGCAACCGGAGGTCGTTGGCTGATGCATGTCACTCCGCTCATCTGGATCGTCACCATCTTGGTGATCCTGGGGCTCTTCGTATTCGACTTCTTCGCGCACGTGCGCACCCCCCACGAGCCCACCTTCCGCGAATCCGCCTTCTGGTCGGCCGTCTACATCTGCATCGCGATCCTGTTCGGCTTCGTGATCATCTGGGGCTGGGGCGGCACCTACGGCGGTGAGTATTTCGCCGGGTACGTCACCGAGAAGGCCCTCTCGGTCGACAACCTGTTCGTGTTCGTGATCATCATGTCGACCTTCGCCATTCCCCGTCAGTACCAACAAAAGGTGCTGCTGATCGGCATCGTGATGGCCCTGGTGATGCGCGGTGCCTTCATCGCCGTCGGCGCGGCGGCGATCAACGCGTACAGCTGGGTCTTCTACCTGTTCGGCATCTTCCTCGTCTACACCGCGTACAAGCTGATCCGCGAGGCAGGTCACGAGGCGGAGGTCGAGGAGGAACGCGAGAGCAAGATCATCGCGTTGGCCAAGCGGTTCCTGCCGACCACCGAGGAGTTCGACGGCGACCGGCTGACCACCAGGATCGACGGCAAGCGTCTGGTCACGCCCCTGTTCCTGGCTCTCGTCGCCATCGGGTTCACCGACATCCTGTTCGCGCTCGACTCCATCCCGGCGATCTACGGCCTCACCAAGGAGCCGTACATCGTGTTCACCGCGAACGCGTTCGCGCTGATGGGCCTGCGGCAGCTGTACTTCCTGATCGGCGGGCTGCTCGAGCGGCTGGTGTACCTGTCCTACGGCCTCTCGATCATCCTCGCGTTCATCGGCGTGAAGCTGGTGCTGCACGCGCTACACGAGAACACCCTGCCGTTCATCAACGGCGGCGAGCCCGTGAGCGTCCCCGTGATCTCCACGGGATTCTCGCTGCTCGTGATCCTCGGTGTGCTGGTGGTGACCGCGGTGGCGAGCCTGCTCAAGACCCGCAACACCGCCGCCAAGTAAGCCGAGCAATACGCTGACGCCGCGGTGGCGCGATCACGGAGTCCGAGGACTCGTGACCGCACCACCCGCGGCGCAGCTGTATCAGGAGAATGCGCCCATCACCGGCGTCCATTCGGTGAACCGTGCGGCCTCGACGAGGCCGGCCTTGGCGAACGGGTCGTTGGTGAAGAGCGAGCGCACGGCCGCGACGTCCTCGGCCGTCGCCAGGATCAGTGCGCCGCTGCCGTCCGCGAACGGTCCCGTGGTCAGCACGGTGCCGCGCTCGACCAGTCCGGACAGCCACGCGCGGTGGTCGGGCCGGATCTCGTCCCTGGCGGCGGTGGTGGCCTCGCTGTAGGTGTACTCGACGGCGACGATGGGCATGGGGGCTCGCTTTCGGTGAGGGGTTGGCGGGTCTCTAGAGGGTGAGGAGCATGCGGGTGTTGCCGAGCGTGTTCGGCTTCACGTAGCTGAGGTCGAGGAACTCCGCCACGCCGGTGTCGTAGGACCGGCACATCTCGCCGAACACCTCCGCGGTCACCGGGGTCCCCTCGATCTCCACGAAACCGTGCTTGCCGAAGAAGTCGACCTCGAAGGTGAGCACGAACACGCGCCCGAGTTCGAGCTCGCGCGCGACCTGGACGAGCTGTGCGACCACGAGGTGCCCGATGCCGCGGCCCTTGACCTTCGGGTCGACGGCGACCGTGCGTACCTCGCCGAGGTCGGCCCACAGGACATGCAGTGCGCCACAACCGATCACCTCGCCGTCGAGTTCGACGATCCAGAACTCCTGAACGGCCTCGTAGAGGGTCACGAGGTTCTTCTCGAGCAGGATCCGGCCCGCGTAGATGTCGATCAGGCGCTTGATCTGCGGCACGTCGGAGGTTCGCGCGCGGCGGACGGTCGGAGCGTCTGGATCGGAGGTCATGGGCCCAGAGGTCATGTGGTGAAGAGTAGTCATGGAGCCAACCGATATTCTTAGCCATGTGCCCGCCCGATTGGACAGCTCCCGCGACGAAACCCTCTTCTACGGGGTGGCGTCTCGCGCTGCGTGGGTGGCGGCCCGGTGACCGCGCAGTCGCACGACGAGATGGCGTCCGGCGGGCGCCGGGACTCGGGGACTGAGGTGGCACCGGTCTCCGGCGGCGTGCCGCACGAGAAGCCGGTGCCCGTGGTCAACATCGCCAACATCCTCACCGTGCTCCGCATCTTCCTGGTCCCGGTCTTCCTGGTGACGCTGTTCATGGACGGCGGGCACTCGACCTTCTGGCGGATCATCGCCACGATCGTCTTCGCGGTCGCGGCGATCACAGACCGGATCGACGGCCAGCTCGCGCGGAAGTACGGACTCGTCACCGACTTCGGCAAGCTCGCCGATCCCATCGCCGACAAGGCCCTGATCGGTGCCGCACTGGTGGGGCTGTCGGTGCTCGGCGATCTCAGCTGGTGGGTCACGGCGATCATCGCGGCCCGCGAACTCGGGATCACCCTGATGCGTTTCGCGGTCCTGCGGCACGGAGTGATTCCCGCGGGACGGGGCGGCAAGCTCAAGACGCTCGTGCAATCCCTTGCCATCGGCATGTATCTGCTGCCGCTGCCCGCCGGTTGGGCGACGGTGAGCGCGATCGCGATGGGCCTGGCGGTCTTCCTCACGGTCGTGACCGGACTGGACTACGTGATCCAGGCGGTTCGCCTCAGGGCAGGCGTTCACCCGCACGAACCCGGGCGATGACCGACCCCTTGGTCGCCGGGACCGAGGCGGCTGATCTGGTGTCCGCTCTCACCTCGCGGGGCCAGACGGTCGCCACCGCGGAGTCGCTGACCGCGGGGCTGCTCGCGGCCACCATCGCCGGTATTCCGGGCGCGAGCCTGGTGCTGCGCGGCGGCCTGGTGGTGTACGCGACAGATCTCAAGGCCGGCCTCGCGGGCGTCGATCCCGCGGTGCTGGCCTCGGACGGTCCTGTCGCCGCGAGCACGGCCAGGGCGCTGGCGGTGGGCGCGCAGGCCCGGTGCGGGGCCGACTGGGGTGTGGGTTTGACCGGTGTCGCGGGACCCGACCCGCAGGATGGCAGGCCGGTCGGCACGGTCTACCTCGGTATCGCCGGACCCGACGGGGTCTCGGCGGAGCGGCTCGAACTCGCCGGTGATCGGTGGGCGATTCGGAGCGGCGCGGTCAGATCGGCCGTGTCGGCACTCCTAGTCCGCATGCGCGCGGCCGCGGCGGGATAGGCTCGGTTTGCTCAAGCCGCGGCCACCGGGAACCATTTCGGAACCCTCGGGCGTTGAACAAGCTGTTGGGCGGAGATGAAGGAGGAGCCACATGGCGGTGCTGTTGCGTGAAGCAATCGGTGACAGTCTGCGGCGTGCGAGGGTCTCGCAGAGCCGAACCCTGCGTGAGGTCTCGGGCACGGCGCGGGTGAGCCTGGGCTATCTCTCCGAGGTGGAACGCGGGCGCAAGGAGGCCTCCAGCGAGCTGCTGGCGGCCATTTGCGATGCCCTCGAAGTGCCCCTGTCCGAGGTTCTGTACGACGTCAGCGAGTCGCTGTCGGATTCCGCCGCCGATCGCGGCGCCCCGGCGAACTCCAACGTGGCCCCCGCGAGCGCGACCCCCGGTGTGGCAGGCGGTTCGCCACGCATCGCCGAGGACACCCGCATGGTGATCCCGGCTCCGAACGCCACCGCGCTCGCCGCCGCATAAGTTCTTGACAATTGGGCCGTGGCGAGGATGCCAGCGGTCGTCCGAACCGATAGATTTGTGTGTGACCACCAGTGCTCGACTGGTGGGTCCGACCAGCAGGTAGGGCAGTGCCCGTGTTCCGGTGCGTGACGGTCGCGCATCGGGTCGCGCATCGCGCGGCGCATCAAATGGAGGCAGGATCAACCCATGGCTAATCCGTTCGTCAAGGCATGGAAGTACCTGATGGCGCTCTTCAATGCGAAGATCGACGAGAAGGCCGACCCGAAGGTTCAGATTCAGCAGGCGATCGAGGACGCGCAGCGTCAGCACCAGGCACTTTCCCAGCAGGCCGCGTCGGTGATCGGTAACCAGCGCCAGCTGGAGATGAAGCTCAGCCGCCAGCTCGACGAGGTGGAGAAGCTCAACGCCAATGCCCGTCAGGCGGTCACGTTGGCGGATCAGGCCGCCACGGCCGGTGACGTCGAGAAGGCCACCCAGTACACCAATGCCGCCGAGGCGTTCGCCGCGCAGCTCGTCACCGCCGAGCAGGGCGTCGAGGACCTCAAGGCGCTGCACGACCAGTCGCTGCAGGCCGCCACCCAGGCCAAGAAGGCCGTCGAGCAGAACGCGATGGCCCTGCAGGCCAAGGTCGCCGAGCGGACCAAGCTGCTGAGCCAGCTCGAGCAGGCGAAGATGCAGGAGAAGGTCAGCGACTCGCTGCGCTCCATGGACAGCACGCTCTCCGCGCCGGGCAACACCCCGAACCTGGACGAGGTCCGCGACAAGATCGAGCGTCGTTACGCGGATGCGCTCGGTTCCGCCGAGCTGGCGCAGAACTCGGTGCAGGGCCGCATGATGGAGGTCCAGCAGGCCAGCGTCCAGATGGCCGGGCACAGCCGGCTCGAGCAGATCCGGGCCTCGATGAAGGGCGACGCGCTGCCCACCGGCGGCACGGCGACCCCCGCCGCGGCCCCCGCCACCCCGGCGGCGCCCGCCACCCCGGCGGCCAAGCCCGATGCAGCGGGACCTGCCGCGCAGTAGTCGCGTGGTCCGATGAGGGTGAGATGACGAGTTCGAGGCGCGGCCGAGCGGGAAGTGATTCCCGTTCGGCCGCTGCCTTTTTCGCCGTCGCGGCGAACGGTGCCTCCAGTGTGGTCGCGGCCTCCGAGGCGGCCCGCACCGTGAGCGGGTCGGTGGCGTCGGCCGTGCGGAAATGGTCCGATCCCCGTGCGAAGTTGCTCCGCAGGCGGCGCCGCGCCAATCGGCGTCGGATGCGGTACGGCACCGTCTCGGGTGCCTCGGCGGTGGGCACGGTGGGCCTGGCCGTGGCGTCGGCGCCGGAATGGTCGCTGATCGTGGGTGGCGGCGCCACCGCGCTGTTCGCGGTTCCTGCGGTCGCCGCATGGCGAACCTACCGGCGGCTCAACGAGATTCCGTTGCCCGCGCGCGCCCCGGCGCGACGGGCACTGCCACCGGTCGGGTCGGCGGCACGCGAGCCGGTTGGTCGGCTGCTCGGCGCACAGACGGGTCTGCAGGAGCTGCTGGGAGTGCTCACCAGGTCCGCGCTGGTCGCGGAGGAGGACATCGAGCAGATCGGCGAGACCGCGGCGTCGGCCGCCGAGGCGCTGTTCGCGGTCGCCGATGACGTCATCGCGATGGAACGGGCGGGTTCGACGACGGCCGGGCTGCAGCTCGGCGACGCGATCGAGGCCACGGCGGCCCGGCTGTCGGCAGGCGTGGAGCAGTACGAGGAGCTCCTCGCCTCCGTGGCGAAGATGACGGTGCCTGCCACGGCCGATTCGCTCGGAGCCCTCGAAAGGCAGCGGTCCGAGATGCTGTCGGCGTCGGATCGTTTGGAGGGGTTGGCCGGGGCGCTCGAGGAGATCGAGGCGATCAGGCGCAGGCACCGCGCCTAGTCGTCGACGCCGCGCGCGGCCAGT
>Ga0105243_10000856_pt1 | contig 28917 bp, 20 predicted proteins | sample KBSM34metaG_FD_81525 | JGI IMG/M metagenome (GOLD analysis project Ga0105243, IMG submission 81525) | Miscanthus rhizosphere microbial communities from Kellogg Biological Station, Michigan, USA - KBS M3-4 metaG | ecosystem: Host-associated > Plants > Roots > Rhizosphere > Soil | place... | reverse complement strand
AAAGGTCTTTTACATTTGCTTTTGCCATGTTTTCTGTTTTTGTTAGTTTACTTTCCGTCTTTTAAACAATCAACAACTTCTTTAGATGGGAGAAGCGTTTGGATGCTAAACGTAACGGGCAATGTGGCGTAAGGCTTTTTGCTTTTAGCAATGGGCATTTCGCCGAGATTAAGTTTAAAAAAAATTTAATACATTTCTGTAGCCAATAGCCAGTAGCCATTCGCCAACATGAAATCTTAACGTTTTGAGAATTGGAATCTCTTTCTTGCTTTTTTCTGACCTGGCTTCTTTCTTTCCACCATTCTTGCGTCTCTTGTAAGTAAACCAGCAGGCTTTAATGCTAATCTGAATTCAGCATTAATTTCGCATAAAGCTCTTGAAATACCTAATCTGATAGCTTCTGCCTGACCTGTATTTCCACCACCGAATACGTTTACGGTAACGTCATACTGACCAACAGTCTCAGAAAGGATAAACGGTTGGTTTAATTTGTAAACCATCACGTCTGTAGAGAAATAAGTTGCAGCGTCTTTACCGTTTACTGTAATGATTCCAGAACCTGGTCTTACATAAACTCTTGCTACAGAAGTTTTTCTTCTTCCGATTTTGTGAACTATAGACATAATTAATTATTTAAATTCGTTAACATTAATTGTTTTAGGCTGTTGAGCTTCATGCTTGTGCTCAGTACCTTCATATAAATAAAGATTTTTAAGGATAGCAGATCCTAGTTTGTTTTTAGGCAACATACCTTTTACAGACTTCTCTAATACCTTTAAAGAATCTTTCTTTTGAAGTTCAGCCGCAGTCATAGACTTCTGTCCACCAGGGTATCCTGTATGCCAGATATAAGTCTTATCAGCCCACTTGTTTCCGGAAAGTGTAATTTTCCCAGCATTCAAAACGATTACGTTATCACCACAATCTACGTGAGGTGTAAAATTCGTTTTGTGCTTACCTCTCAAAATCTTTGCAACCGTAGAAGCTAGTCTACCTAACGGCTGTCCTTCAGCGTCTACCACAACCCATTCTTTATTAGCAGTAGCTTTGTTCGCTGAAACAGTTTTGTAACTTAATGTATTCACACGTTTTAGTTAAAGATTAAACATAATTTTCCCCTAAAAGGGTGTGCAAAGGTACAAATTATTTTTGTAACTGAAAAACATATTTTATTTAATCTATAGAATATTGCTTTCGTGAGGGAACGTTAATAGATTTTAACACGATGTTAAACTTTGGCATAAATCTTGTAAAAAATTGTTGCGATGAAAAAAAATTTTAGAAGATTCTAAAAACACAAATGATAAAGAAAAGAGTTTATTCCTAAAACTCTTTCTTTTTTTTATTTTTCTTAATGATTTCCGTAAAAACTTATTAATATCATTATTTTATTTCACGAAATAATTATATTTGCGCCAAACCCAGAACTATGAGCCACGGAAAAATCAGAGAAGATAAAACCTGCTTAAACTGCGGGCATCAGGTCGAAGAAAGATTCTGTCCCCATTGCGGACAGGAGAATATTGAAAGACGCCAGCCTTTTTATTTTCTTTTCACCCACTTTATTGAAGATTTCACCCATTATGACGGTCAGTTTTGGGGAACACTGAAAAACCTGATCTTCAAACCAGGAATGCTTACCAATACTTATCTGGAAGGTAAGAGACAAAAATTTGTACCTCCTGTAAAACTGTATATTTTTGTCAGTTTTATTACGTTCTTCGTATTTGCCCTTTTCCCGATGGTTAAGCTCAATTTTGACGGCAACAACAATTCCAAAAATACACCCAAAATAAGTTTTTTTGAAAAAATAAAATCACCCGAGGTTCAGAAAATGTTCGACAGTATAAAAGCTGAACGAACGCTGACCAGAAAAGATTCCTTATCCATACAAAACCTAAATGTATTACCGGATACCGTCACAGTGAATGAAATAAAGGAAGTCTTGAAGATGAACAAAAAAATAGATAGAGATGTTGAGTACGGAGGTTACAAAACAAAGAAATCTTATGACTCGGCTGCCGCTAAAAACCCTTCTTTTCTTGATTTTATTCAAATACCGTTAGCTCATAAATTCTTTGAACTTAAAGAAAAAGGAGTAACCAAACAGGAGATCGTTGTCAATATGATAGAAAAATCATTCCATAATCTCCCAAAGGCTCTTTTCATTTACCTTCCTCTTTTTGCTTTCTTTTTATGGATTTTTCACAGTAAGAAAAAATGGTGTTATTTCGATCACGGAATTTTCACCCTGCATTACTTCTCATTCCTTTTATTGAATATCTTATTTATATTCTTACTCTCCAAATTGGTGGGGGTAATAAGTTTCAGGCCCATTAACCTATTGTTGTATTTAACAATGAGCGTCCTGCTATTATACAATATTGGATATTTCTTCATCGCTCACCGCCGGGCTTATCATGCCCATGGAATGGTAAGTTTTATAATCGGACTTACATTATTAACCGTTAATTTCTTTGCGTTTATGTTTTTGGTGACCGGTCTTGCCTTAGTGAGCTTCCTGATGATTCACTAGTATAATATAATTATAATAGGGAAGCCTTTTATTTTCTTAATGACTTGCTTCCTCTGAAGCTTGCAAATAAATAATAAGCAACAAAAACTGTAGAAAACTTAAGAATAGACGGAATAGCCAGTTCAAGTTTAAAAATCAAAGTTCCCACAAGAACGAGGATCCCCATGGCTACAAAAGACAATCCCATTTTTTGGGGCAATGTAAAGTTCGGGGTATCGAGATAATAGGCAATCCCCCAGGCTAAACCAAAGGCAACAGCATAATAGATATCCAGACCCAGATTTTCTGAACTCAGAAAGAAATAATTTATAAGGAAGCTTACTACCGTTCCCAACGCGAAATACATCAAAGCTTTTTGCATACCTGTAAAAATATTTTGCAAAAGTAGAGAATTTAATTTGAGAATTTGGAAATGAAAACACCCAATTCTCCCTTCCTGTACTACTCCTGAAGCCTTAAACTCTCAAACCCTCAAACTCCCTGACCTAAAATCGGGGAGTTTTAATTAAATAACGACTTGCAATATAATGGAAATCAATACTATAAAATCAAACACAAGGTTCTTTTTTTATTGTTATATTTGAAAACTTAGAAACTTTCTAGAATTTTTATGGAAACCCAAAAATATACTCCAACCAACAAAGTAAGAATCGTAACAGCTGCCTCTTTATTTGACGGGCATGATGCTGCGATCAATATTATGCGTCGTGTCATTCAGGGAACCGGATGTGAAGTGATTCACCTGGGACATGATAAATCAGCTGAGGAAGTTGTCAACACAGCTATCCAGGAAGATGCCAATGCTATTGCCCTGACATCCTATCAGGGAGGTCATAATGAATATTTCAAATATATCTATGACCTGCTAAGAGAGAAAAACTCACCACAGATTAAAATCTTTGGTGGCGGTGGCGGTGTTATCCTTCCTGAAGAAATCAAAGATCTGATGGACTATGGAATCGACAGAATTTATTCTCCGGACGACGGCCGGGAACTGGGATTACAGGGAATGATCGATGATCTGGTAAACAGAGCAGACTTTGCTACAGGTAAAGAAATTACTGAAGATGATTTAAATGCCATCAGTTTTGAAAACTCAACAAGTATTGCCAAGATCATTTCTGCTGTAGAAAATTTTTCTGAAGAAAAACCTGAACTTGTAAAAGCTATTGACGAAAAATCAAAAGATTTACATATTCCAATCATTGGGATCACGGGTACAGGTGGAGCAGGAAAATCTTCATTGACAGATGAATTGGTAAGACGTTTCATCCGTTCAAATCCGGATAAAAAAATTGCCATTATTTCTATAGACCCTTCAAAAAAGAAAACAGGAGGAGCGCTTTTAGGAGACAGAATCCGTATGAATGCGATCAATGATCCCAGAGTTTATATGCGTTCAATGGCCACAAGAGAAAATAACGTTTCTGTATCACCGTTCATTCATTCTGCTTTAAATGTATTGAAACTGGCACATCCGGATGTGATCATTTTGGAAACTTCAGGTATTGGTCAGTCCGGTTCGGAAGTTTCTGATTTTGCAGATGTTTCCATGTATGTGATGACTCCCGAATATGGAGCCTCCACTCAGCTTGAGAAAATTGACATGTTAGATTATGCCGATTTAGTAGCTTTAAATAAATCTGATAAACGAGGTGCTCTTGATGCACTTCAGGCGGTAAGAAAACAGTTCCAGAGAAACCATTTACTTTGGGAAAGTCCATTGGATGAAATGCCTGTATACGCTACAAAAGCATCTCAGTTCAATGACCATGGAACAACAGAATTATACAACAGGCTTGTTTCCAAAGTAAACGATAAATTTTCCGATTTACATTTAAATACTTTCGCTGAACAGGAAATTACAGAAGAAGTAACGATCATTCCTCCAAAAAGAGTTCGTTACCTGTCTGAAATTGTTGAAAACAACAGAATATATGATGAAAACATTGAAAAGCAGGCTGAATTAGCCAGAACAATGTATCATATTGAAGGGGTTAAAAAAATTATTTCCAATGAGGCATTAGATGCGGAATATCAAAAAGCTGAAAAGGAACTTCAACAGGAAAACATCGACTTCCTGAAGTCTTGGGAAGATACGAAAAAAGCTTTCCATGAGGAGTTTTATTCCTATTTCGTACGTGGAAAAGAAATTAAAGTTGAGACTTCTACAGAATCTCTGTCTCATTTGAGAATTCCAAAAATTGCATTACCAAAATACAACGATTGGGGGGATCTGATCAAGTGGAAAGGCCAGGAAAATCTTCCGGGAGGATTCCCTTACACGGCAGGAATTTATCCTTTTAAAAGAACAGGAGAAGACCCAACCAGAATGTTTGCAGGGGAAGGAGGTCCGGAAAGAACCAACAGAAGATTTCATTACGTTTCTGCAGAAATGCCTGCTAAACGTTTATCAACAGCTTTTGACTCTGTAACTTTATACGGGCAGGACCCTGCTTTACCACCGGATATTTACGGTAAAATCGGAAATGCAGGAGTTTCTATCGCCACTCTGGATGATGCCAAGAAACTGTATTCAGGATTTGACCTGGTGAATGCAATGACTTCCGTTTCAATGACGATTAACGGTCCGGCTCCAATGCTGCTGGCTTTCTTTATGAATGCTGCCATCGACCAGAACGTTGAAAAATATATCGCTGAACATAAACTGGAAGCTAAGGTTGAAGCTGTATTAAAAGCAAAATTTGACGACAAAGGGTTAGAAAGACCAAAATATAACGGAGAACTTCCTCCATCCAACAATGGTTTAGGATTAAAACTTTTAGGGATTACTGGAGATGAAGTAATTCCTGCAGAAGCTTATGCTGAAATTAAAGCCAAAACAATCGCCACCGTTCGTGGAACGGTTCAGGCTGATATTTTAAAAGAAGATCAGGCTCAGAACACCTGTATTTTCTCTACTGAATTTGCTTTAAGACTGATGGGGGATGTTCAGGAATATTTTATCACAGAAAAAGTAAGAAACTTCTACTCGGTCTCTATTTCAGGATATCACATTGCTGAAGCTGGCGCCAACCCGGTTTCGCAGCTGGCATTTACATTGGCTAACGGATTTACGTATGTAGAATATTACCTAAGCCGCGGAATGGATATCAACGATTTTGCTCCGAATTTATCTTTCTTCTTCTCCAACGGTATCGACCCTGAATATTCAGTAATCGGACGTGTAGCAAGAAGAATCTGGGCAAAAGCTATGAAACTGAAATATGGAGCTGACGAAAGAAGCCAGATGCTGAAATACCACATCCAGACTTCAGGACGTTCACTTCACGCTCAGGAAATTGATTTCAATGATATCAGAACTACGCTGCAGGCACTTTATGCCATCTATGACAACTGTAATTCATTACACACCAACGCTTATGACGAGGCTATTACAACGCCTACAGAACAATCTGTAAGAAGAGCAATGGCTATTCAGCTGATCATTAATAAAGAATTAGGGTTAGCTAAAAATGAAAATCCACTGCAGGGATCATTTATTATTGAAGAACTGACAGATCTTGTGGAAGAAGCAGTATATGCAGAATTTGACAGAATTACGGAAAGAGGCGGTGTTCTTGGTGCTATGGAAACGATGTACCAACGTTCAAAAATTCAGGAAGAATCTATGCATTATGAGTGGCTGAAACATACCGGAGAATATCCAATTATTGGAGTTAATACTTTCCTTGGAAAAGACGGTTCACCTACGGTTCGTCCGGGAGAGGTAATCCGTTCTACGGAAGAAGAAAAGCAGGTTCAGATCGAAACACTTCATAATTTCCAAAAATCAAATGAAGATAAATCTGAGGGAGCTCTTAAAAAATTACAATATGCAGCCATCAATCAGCAAAACCTGTTTGGAATTATGATGGATGCTGTGAAATACTGTTCTCTTGGACAAATCACCAATGCTTTATTTGAAGTGGGTGGCAAGTACAGAAGAAATATGTAATACCCTGAACAGGAGATTATAAAATTAAAACCTCAAGGAATTTCTTTGAGGTTTTTTTGTATTTTTAATCCAAAACTTTTACCAATGAAGAGATTAATCATGAAAAATTATTTTAGCAGAGCCTTAATGGTGGTCACACTCTTCCTGACCTCAATCCTATCTGCCCAAAAGCGAACTGAAGATTTTACCATCAGCCTTCCCACTAAAAAAGTAGATAAAAGCTATTATAAAACAATCAAACTGATTGACCGCAGAACCGACACCACTTCATTAGGCATTGTTCAGCAGGGGCTTTTAAATGCTAAAGCCAGGGTTGTTTCTGCTTCAAGTCTTTCCAGGCAGTTTCAGAATGTACTGAACGGCATCAATGGAGAAAATACAGAGGATGGGACTTTAGTTTTATATCTTAAACAGCTCTATTTTGCAGAGCTTACGGCTAAGCTAAGTGAGCATGGCTATTGTTATTTTCAGGCATTTTTATTTTCAAAAAATGACGACGGAACTTATTCTTTGATTGATCAGTCTGATAAGGTGATTGATCACAGGGCAACTGATGTCACGAAAGAAACCCTCCAGAAAGGAAGCGAAATGCTTATTGACTTTATTAGTACTAATGCTGCTAAAAAACCTGAAACCACTCATCACTACACCTACGAACAGGTTAAAAACTTTGATGATACAGCAAAGGAATCGATCCGTTTTTATAGTTCATCTCCATTGAAGGACGGAGTTTATAAAGACTATAATTCTTTAAAAAATCAACAACCTGATCAGGAAATTTCTAACGTAAAATTTTATGGTAATGCTCCCAAAATCGTAAGAATCTATGAAACTGCAGACGGAAAAGAAAAAGAGATTAAAAAAGAGGATATCTATGCGGTAGTATATAAAGGTGAACCTTACCTCTATCTTTCTATAGAAAATCTGTTTACCAGAGCAGAGAAAAGAGACAATGATTATTATTTCATTGGAAAAATAAGATCAGATCCCAATAGAGGAAGCATGATGGTCACCGGTGCAGCATTTTTTGGAGCCATCGGAGTCTTGATTATGACCAATCCCGCATACCCTTTTGAAATGAAAATCAATTACTTTAATGGAGGGTTCATTCCTGTGAAAGAAATTCAGAACAAAAGCTACTAATAGATAAAATCTCCCTATTTTTGGGAGATTTTTATTTTACAATGAAACCGAAAGCATTATTCAACTGGAGCAGCGGGAAAGATTCTGCCCTGGCTCTTTACAAAACACTACAGGAAAACCGGTATGAGGTCACGACCCTGCTTACCAGTATCAATAAGGAGTTTCAGCGAATTTCCATGCACGGAGTTCATGTATCTCTTTTGGAGCAGCAGGCTGCCAATATAGGAATACCCCTGATAAAAATGGAACTTCCGAAAGAACCTTCTATGGAAGAATACCGGGAAATCATGAATAAAACAATGTCTGAAATACAGGCTCAGGGGGTTACCCATTCTGTTTTTGGAGATATTTTCCTCGAAGATCTTCGTCAATACAGAGAAGAACAGTTAAACAGTATCGGCATGAAAGCCGTTTTTCCTCTTTGGAAGCAAAATACATCAGACCTCATCCATGAATTTTTAGATCTGGGTTTCAAAACCATCGTAACCTGTGTGAACGGGAATTATCTGGATAAAAGCTTTGCAGGTCGGATTATTGATCAAAATTTCATCAATGACCTTCCTAAAAATGTAGACCCTTGCGGCGAAAATGGGGAATTTCATACCTTTACGTTTGATGGTCCAATTTTTAAAAACCCGATTCAGTTTACAATAGGTGAAACAGTAAAGAAAACATACCCCAAGCCTAAAGCAAATCCTGAAGAAGAGGACGGAGAATATATTTTCTGGTTCTGTGATCTGCTATTAAAATAAGCCTGTGAATATTTATCAGCAGGCTTTTCAACATATTATTTTATTTCAGTAATAATTTCATTCATAAGATCAAATACTAGCTGAATATCCTTTTCGCTGGTCATCCAGTTGACAAATGCAGCTCTTATTCCGTTATGCTGGTTATAAAAAGTAGGTGTCATAAAGACTTTCCCTGTATCATTAAGCTTTTCAAGAAATCGCCCTACTTCATCCTCCTTTACCTCATCCTTTAATGTAAAACAAACCGTATTCAATCGTACCGGGGCCAGCAATTTAAAATCATTACTGTTTTCAATTAACTCTCCAAACTGTTTTGCCCATGATATATTCTTATCTACAATCTCCTGATATCCTTTTCTACCGTAAGCCATGATAGAGAACCAGGCCGGAAGCGCCTTTAATCTTCTTGAGTTTTCAGGAAGAAAATTTAGATAACTGAAATTCTCCAACGGATCTCCCAGATAAGGAGCATTTGAATTCTGAAAGGTTTCTACCTGCAAAATTTTATGTTGTTCCCTGATTAAAAACACAGCACTTTCATAAGGAACATTCAACCATTTATGACAGTCTACCGTAATACTGTCAGCATATTCCCAGCCTTCCACAAGGTATTTATATGAATCTGAACACGCTGCAAATCCTCCAAAAGCCGCATCAATATGCCACCAGAAATTATATTTCTCTTTTAATTCACTAATAGCCTTAAAATCATCAAAATCCACTGTATTTACAGTTCCCCCACTTGAAATCAGGATAAACGGCTCACCCGTAAGTCTCAGAATATGTTCTTCAAGATCTTTGATATTGATAGCCTCATGGTTTCCTTCTTCTGTTTTAATTTTAACAATATTATCACTTCCCAGCCCTAGTAATGACAATGATTTTATGGAAGATGAGTGTGGAGTTGCGGTCAGTATTTTTACTGTTCCGGAAACCCCTTCTTTCGCAATATCTCTTCCCTGCTCTTTTCCTAACCATTGACGGCCCACAGCCAGGCAGGTAAAATTCGACATGGTGGCTCCTGATACAAAACCTCCGAGAAAGTTTTCCGGAAGCTGAAGAAGTTTAAGCAAAAGCTGTATTGTTTCGATCTCTATATTTGCTGAAATATCTCCTTGTCCTGATACAGTTTGAGTATTCTGATCATAAATAGTAGCCAGCCAATCACCCACAATGGATGCCGGAGTAGCTCCTCCTGTTACAAAGCCCCAATACCTGGGGCCTCCAGATCCAACCATTATCGGCTCGAATTTTTCATTGAAAATCTGTAGCGCTTTTTCCGCTCCATAGCCCGTCTCCGGCAAGCTCTGTAGCTCTGGTATAAAAGTATGATCTATAGAAGTCGGTCGGTCTGTAATATTATTCAGATATTCTGTTCCCTGTCTTTTTATGATATCCAACAGGTAATCAATTTGTTCTGAATCACTTTTCAAATGTCCTTTCATGATGGTAGATTGCTTATAATCCTTTCAAATGTATTAAATACTCTTTAAGTTTAGATTAAGTTCCTATAAAAATACCGTTAAATTCATTCCTAGCACGCATTTTGCATCCTTTTGAAACTTTTAAAGATTTCACTATCTTTAGAATACCCTATTGAATTTTAAAAATAAAAACACCTGATCTTTGCTCACAAGAATATATTCCCATCAATGATCTGTGGTCTCAAAACATATTGAAATAATTTATAACATATAACACAAACACCCGTGATAAAAAATTTAGCACTCCTGGTATTATTCTGTTCTTTACTCTCATGTAAAACTGAAATTTCTAAAGCTCCCATTGATAAAAATGCCGTCATTGACTCTACCATTACCGCTTTTCAAACCACTCTTTTGGAACAGCAGATTGATTCTGTCTTTAAAAAGTACCATTTCAATGGAAGTGTGGCTGTCTTTAAGGATTCTCTGCAGCTTTACAGAAAAGAAAACGGGTATTCAAATTTTAAGAAAAAAACAAAAATTGACAGCAATACCATTTTTGCCATTGGTTCCGTAAGTAAGCAATTTACTGCAGCTCTGGTTCTGCTTCAAATGGAACAGGGAAAACTGAATGTAACCGATAAGGCCTCTAAATATGTAAAGGAATTTCAGAATAAAGACTATGAACATATTACCATCCACCAGCTTCTCAACCATACTTCCGGGCTGAATCTTCTTGGTGGAAAACTGATGTTTAAAAGCGGTTCAGGCTTTCATTACTCCAATGACGGGTTTAATACGTTGGGGAAAATTGTAGAAAAAGTTTCCGGTAAGTCTTATGATGAAAATGTACAGGAGCTTTTTAAAAAAGCAGGAATGACAAATTCTTCCACAGGAAATACCTTTAAAGGAAATAATTTTGCCAGCGCGTATGTTGGAAACGGAACACTGTGTGAAGAAGTTCCGAATATGCCGAAAAGATTAGACGGAAAAGAGATAGGAACTCCTGCCGGAGGAATACTTTCTACCATTCAAGATCTTCACCGTTGGAACAATGCTCTTTATGGAGGTAAAATATTGAAGCCGGAAACCTTAAAACAATTTATGGCAAAAAGTGCAGAAAGACAGCATGCCATCTTTGGAAAAATGGGCTATGCCTACGGAATCATGCTGAATATAGGAAAGCCCAACTCCTATTTTCACAGCGGATATATAAAAGGGTCGCCTTCTCTGAATATCTATTACCCGGAAACAAAGACCTCTGTGATCATCCTCTCCAATATTGCGGATGAAGCAAAAGGAAAAGGCCTGGTGTTCAAACCACATATTGAAATAAAAAAGATTACAGACAATCTTGAGAATACATTAGTGCAGCTAAAGCAAAAAAAAGAAGTACTTTAGCTTTCATTCATTTCAATGGTATGAAGAAAATGTATTTCATAGCCGTCTATCCTCCAAAGGAAATCATAGAAGAGGTTAAGGTTTTCAAGAGTGATTTTGCTCTGGTTTATGACAATTCTAAGGCATTGAAAAATGATGCCCATATTACTCTTTTTCCTCCGTTCTCCAGAGAAACGGAGCTGGAAATTGATATTTTCACAGCATTTCAGAAAATTGACACCCAAATGTCTCCTTTTGAAATTGAGCTCAATGGTTTTGGGAGTTTTCCCAATCCTAAAAATCCGGTGATCTTTATCCATCCGGAAAACAATCCTCATTTAGAAGAGCTTCACAACAAGGTAAAGCAACAGTTTAATTTTGCGAAATATTCTTTCCATCCCCATATGACCGTTGGATACAGAAATCTGACATGGGAAAACTACCTTAAAGCCTGGGAGAAATATCAATCAAAAGAATATAAAACTAAATTTATAGTTGATAAAATTTTACTTCTCCGCCATGATTATAAATGGATCCCCATTGCAGAGAAGAATCTGAGAGAAGCATAAAAAAGAAAACCGGCAATTATAGCCGGTTTTAAATTTTAATTATTCTTTTATTATTTTCTGAGAAATAACGGGCTGCCCATCTTCTGTCACATTGAGAAGGTAAGAACCTGAAGGAACATTTTTGATATCAACATAGATCGTTGATGAATCTTTTAATTCAAATCTTGTGGAAATCAGTTTTCCAGAGGCGTCATAGACTTCAACTTTAGTATTTTTGGAAAAATCCTGTTTTCCACGGATAGAAAATTCACCATCACCAGGATTCGGATATATACTGAACTTTCTTTCTATAGCCTTTACATCTGCAACTCTAAGCGTCGACTTACTTAAGGTCCATGTAATATTGGTAAGATGAAGTGTACTATGGTTATCTACTTTTAACAGCGGATTATTATCTGTTACCGAAAATAGCAGAGTATTGTTTCCATTGTTCAGCTGAGCCGGACTAAGTGTTAAAGTATTTCCTGTTGCACTTAGAGCAGTACCGTTCAATTTCCAGGTGTTCACTAAAGTATTGGGAATCGGAAGGACTTCATTCACCGTAAACGTCATATTGGAAGTAACGCTCACAGTTGTATTATTAGCTGGAGTATAAGAATCTACAGGGGAAACTAAAGAGTGGATTTTCTCAATAATTGCTTCTTTACAAACGGAACAAAACTGCTGGTTAAGGTACCTCATCTCACAGCTCTGGTGCGGTCTGAACCAGCTTGGGCTCTCCGTATACGGATAGACTCCCACACTGTTTAATCCCACCCAGTTTTTCCATTTTATAGTAGCCGGATTAGAGTTTTGGGTTTTGTTGGGTGACTCCAGAGAACCGGCAAACCAATATTCATCTGCCAATTTTCCAAAAGAATGCCCCAGCTCATGGACTACAATTTCACTGGCAGAACCATTCAAAGAAGCGAAGGCATAGGTTCCTCCACAACCTCCATATTCTGTAGAATTACCCAACACATAGGTGATATCATAATCCGGGATATTAGCAGCCAGAACCTGCCCAACTTTATTGGTGGTATTGCTGTAAATACATCTGTGAACCCCAACATCAAAGGTAGACCCCAGATAATTATTGGGATTTGAAACCGGTATAACAGGTTCTGTAACGTCTGTAGCTGTTCCCGGATGCTTTACTCCTGTTTCAGCAGAAACTACTTTCACCGCATACGCATTAAAGTAATTTTTGTATTCTGTATAAGGACTTTTGGTGAAAAGATAATTAATGGTTGACTGGGCAGATGACACAAAAGAGGTCTGCTGTGCAGAAGTAAAACCGTCCCCTAAAACTGCAATAACAATACGTTTATCATTGCTGCCATTCTGTAAAAGGGGAACTTTTTCAAATACCTGTCCAAAACAGCTGCTTCCCACAAGAAGAGATAATAATAGTTTCTTCATGATTTATAGTTTTTGAGTGAATAATAGCTGTACACCATTGTCTGTGGCTTTTTCAATTTTTACAAGACCCATATTTTCAGAATAGGGAAACCTCACACTGAACTCTGCATTTTGAAGTGAAGCTTTATGCCGGGACATCCCTTCTTTTTCATAGACTTCAAGTTCCGGATTCAGAGGATCTTTTACATGCTGTTTGGCAATTTCTTTGCCTCCCGTTTCTACAAGCGTAATAATAAAATCTCCATTTTGAACTTCTTTTCGGTCAAAAGAAGGCATTGACTTCATCTTACCTTCTGAGATTTTGCTTTCCTGAAGGATAATTTTTTCACTTCCGGATCTGTCTTTATCTGCTTTAAAAAACAAATAAATAATCCGGTCACCTTTTTCTACCGTATTTTCTACGGCCACGCTCCCGTACGAAGCTAACCTACTCTCTTTCTGAAAACTACAAAACAGAAAAGAGGGAACGATTAATAAATTGATCAAATTTTTCATGTCTATTTTTTTTAAAGTTAATAAACTTTTAAATACAAATCACTCCTATTTGATTTTTTTTGATGACTGAAAAAATGGCAGAAAGTCCTTATCTTTGAACCAATGATTTCAGAGAAAATAATTTTAGGTATTGATCCCGGGACAGCCATCATGGGGTTTGGTCTTATTTCCGTTAAAAAAGGTAAAATGGAAATGATCTCCATTCATGAACTGATCTTAAAAAAATATCCTAATCACGAAACGAAGCTTAAATATATTTTTGATAAGACGTTAGCGCTCATTGATGAATTCCATCCTGACGAAGTAGCTCTTGAAGCCCCTTTCTTTGGAAAAAATGTACAGAGTATGTTAAAATTGGGACGTGCTCAGGGGGTAGCCATGGCTGCCAGCCTTCATAGAAATATTCCCATCACAGAATATTCTCCCAAAAAAATTAAAATGGCCATTACCGGAAACGGAAATGCCAGTAAAGAACAGGTAGCAGGAATGCTTCAGAACCTTCTTAACCTAAAAGAATTCCCCACAAAATACCTGGATGCCTCCGATGGCCTTGCCGTTGCGGTATGTCATCATTTCAATTCCGGAACCATTACAGACACAAAGTCATACTCCGGCTGGGATAGTTTTTTGAAACAGAACCCGGATCGGTTGAAATAACTCATATAAAACATAAACCCGTTGTTGTGATATAAAAGGGCTTTTATCATTTACATTTTTAAACATAGTATTGTATAGTAGCTTTTTTTAATGTTAAATTTAAAAATGAAAAATAATTCAAAAATGAAAAAATATATTTTAATACTGATTTCTTTTCTTTTTATTGGTTGTAGTTATGATAAAATTTATGAAAACAGAGAGTCTGATAGACAAGAAGCTCAAAAGATAACTGACAAATTCTTTTCTTTAATAAAGCAAAATAACAGAGAGGAAGCATTTAAATTATTTAATCAAGAAACAACAAGTAAAGAAAAATTTAATTTAGTACTTGATAAAATAGAAAATGAAAACGGAAAAATAAAAAATGATAGTCTCTCTACATGGCAGACATTTGTAGTTAAAGGAACAAATTCAAAATCTGATTATTTGCTAACCTATGAAGTAGATAGAGATTTTTCTCATACTCAAGAAACATTTATAATGCAAAAAGAAAGTGATACTATTAAGATCGAAAAATATAAGATAAATTTTGATATTTTACAGAATAAATAAAAGCGGAAGTATTTTCCGCCTTTATTGTTATTGTTCGTAACATTTCCAAAAGTGAGTAATAATACTATCTTTTTTATGAATATTAAAGGTTAGCTTCCCTTTCTTTTTTACTATTGTATCCCCAACTTCTATTTCATTCCAATATGAATTCCACCACCTGTTATTGGTTTTACATACTTTAGGTATTTGAGTAGCAGGATCATAACCTTTCACCTCAAACCAAACTGAAGATGTAGGAGGAATTTCAACTACTATTATACATTCTTCTTTGGAGAGCATTTTAGTATATTCAACACAATTAACTTTTCCACAAGAAAGTATAAAAAGAAATAAGCTAAGAAGCATTAATGATTTCATAACTATTTAATTACTTGAATGTCCAATTTTAAAATACTGAGGGTGAGCTTTTATCCAGTTACTTATACTTATCGTCTGCGTTCTAGACCTTCCTACACCATATCCTAATTCTAAATTAACGCTTATGGTCTTTGTCCCATAAGGGGAATCTTTCCCACCTGAAGAACTTTTGCTATATTCACCACCAACCACAGCTGATCCTGAATAAACAGTAGATTCTCCTTCTGCCCCTTCAAAAACATTAGTATATTTCTGTCCATTGGATTTTGTGCCATACGCTTTCATGAAGTTTAATTGAAAACCAGCTCCTGCACTTGGCATATCCTGTTCTCCAGAAGTTCCAAATAAATTTGCTTGGCCAGTACCTGGGTTATAAGCAAAAGTTAAACTTCCTGAACTTTGAGCAAAGGAACCTCCAAAAGTAGCTCCTATAGCATACTTTCCAAACATAGCAGATTCAGCAGCTCCGAGTCTTGTTCTTGCAGCTTGAAGATTTCTTTCGGCAGTAACACTTTTAGGAGTTATTTTAATCTCTCCTACATCATAAACTCTTCCGTCAGCAATGGGTTTGCCTCCAGCAGATTCATCATAAATCACTCCGTTCGCAGCATAATTTAAGCTTCCCTGCTGGGCAGTCTCCCCAACATAGGTTCCTTTTATTCCCTTATCATTCAAGTCCTGTTGGCTTTTCACATCATTTCTAAATTCCATTTGCCCCATTGAATTATTAAACCAATCTTGATTTTCTCTTCCATCTGGATCAATAAATCTAATCGGATTATTAAATGCATAAGTATAAGGACTCCAACGACGAGACGTTTCAGCCAGCGGATCCACAACACCCCAACGTCCTAAGTCCGGCATATAGAATCTTGCCCCATAATCATACATTCCGGTCTCTTGCAGCTCCTTTCCGTTGTACTTATATTGATATACCTGTGTAGATGTGACCGTATAATTATGAAGCAACCCAAAAGGATAATAATTATTAACATCTATAATTTCACCAGACTTCCATTTATTGACACAGCCCATTTTGGGACGACATTCAGTAACTTCATAATCTATGGGTTGAATAATTCCATCTTTGTTAGTGTCGGAATAACTTAATCTTACATTCCCGAGATGATCTGTAAAATTATAGATATATTGTTCTTTCAATGCATCATAATATCCCTCAGATGTAGGAATAATTCTCAACTTTACCACAGGTATTTCATTAGGATCCTGAACATAGCTTCCTTCTCCATTCCATGATTCTATATCAAACGTAGACTTGTACTGGAATCCATCCAGATAATCCACTTCAATCTTATTTCCAAAAAACTTCTTCACTTTTGTCCCATTCGCTTGATAAATATATTTGGTAATATTTGAGCTTTGAACAATCTGTTTAGGTAAATTTAAATAATTATATTCAATCGAAGAAATTCCTTTATCAGTATTTGATGTCATATTTCCATTAGCATCATATTCAATTGTGTTTCCTCCAATTGGATAACCATCATTGTTTTGAGTTGCATCTTTTACTTTCAAAAGCCTGTTTCCTGTATAAGTGTAGCTCAGAGCATCGATATTCATCGCAGCGCCCGAACTTGGATTTTTAGAATTTCGGGATAGTACAATAATATTACCATTTAGGTCATATTCAAGATATTCATCATAAAGGCTATTCTCAGGAACAGTAGCCAGAGGTTCGGAATAATGTCCAAACATCAGCCTATTCTGAGTATAATAACTGTATGAGTATCTTTTCAGTGTATTATCATTAGATGTTCGCCAGTCAACCTCTGCAATATTTCCGTTATATCTTGCAGGCGCATATGAAGTATTAATAGGATTGTTGTATCGGATGGTATAACCAAACAACTTTCCATTCAAATCAGCAGGATCATTGATCTTAGTCATCCAGCCTCTTATGTTATATTTATAATCAATCTGCTGAAGAGGTGCTGTAGCAACCACTCCTCCTACTTTTTTACTTTCTAACTGAGACAATTCATTGTATGTATTCTGTGCCAGAATCTCTATAGGATTCCCATTAACCTGATGGGTCAATTTTAATACCCTATTCTGGTGGTCATATGTGAATACCTCCCGTACGACCCTCTCTATATCCGCAGGTATCCTTCTGTGGTAGGTATTGGTTTGAAGTATCGTCCCAGAAAAATCCAGCTTATGGTTTAACACCGTATATCCTCCAAGATGATTATTGCTTCTTGTTCCTATTACTCTTCCTTTGGTATCGTACCACGTAAAGTTTTTGGTCCATTTGTCATCCTCTATATTCTTGACATAGCTCGCTAAAGGAAGTCCTTTGGTAGAACGTTCCTGAGTAGCATTATCCGTTAGGAGAGGCTGAGAAAATGCATTGGTAACAGGCGGAGATCCTGCAGGGTAAGTGTCATAATAATTGACACTTAAAATGGTTTCAATATCAATAAAATATCCATTATTGTACAGAACCTGCATCCCACTTTTAGTAAATCCAGTACTGCTTCTAGCCTCTGTTATTACAAGGTTTTCTGCCTGAGACTGCATACTGGCTCTGCTTCCTGCTGTAATGATCCCTGTATAGGCTACTCTCCCGAATGGATCATATTTAGTAATCATCCATTTGCCTTTCTCATACATATTAGCATCCTGTGTCATGATTAACCTGTCCGCTTTATCATACACCATATATTCCCAACCTTTTCCTGGAAGTTTCTTTTCTACCAATCGGCTTTTCTCATCATAGCGGTATTGATAGCACAAGTCATTAAGTGCTGGGTTCACATCTGTAAGAGTGGAGGCCTTGGGCGGAATCACAAAAGCTAACTGGTCATATTCATTGTATACATAGTAAGTATCTGCGTTTTCTGTAGCATTGATTACTTTTCTTACCATCAACGTCTGCCCTTTCCCATTTTTGAATTCAATAGTTGAGTTTCCGTCTTCATCGGTCACTGTATTTTTGTAGAGCTGTGCTGCGTCATAAGATCCCCCGTATTCGATGGTTGATTTGGTCGCATTGTTCTCCCATCCAGTTGTAGTGGTATATTTTATAACCTCTCCTGTTATATTCACCCCATAATCAAACTTCACAGGTTTACCTGCCCAGTCATTTCCCACCTGGATCTGCTGCTGGATTCTGTCTAATGGTGAGTTTTCCAGTATTTTCTCTGAAAACGGTTTTTCATTGGTATAAAGACCTTGCGGATCTCCTATCGGAAAATGCTGAAATGTTGAAGTTTGAGGGTAGATTGCTCCATTTTGAGTTCCGGATTGGGGTACAGGAAGATAGTCTCTTGTCTGTCTTCCAAAACCATCATAGAGAACAGGAGTTACCACATCTTTTCCTTGTGGTGAAGCTTTCACATTAACGACCTGTTTGGGTCTTCCCAATCCGTCAAAATACTGTACGGTTTCAGCAGATTTTGTAGCCGTAGCTCCATTGTAATCGAGATAGGTTTTAGCCTGGATATAGTTTTCTGTATTAGGTAACGGAGCTAGCTGCGCCTGTAAACTCCCTGTTAGCAGTACTCCTATAGGGATTATTATCTTTTTCATCGTTCTTAGTTTTTATAGTTGTACTTCATTTCCTTTACTACATTTCCATTCGCATCAGCTACTTTTATCAGCCTTCCTGCCAAATCATAAGTATAAAACTCTGTGATCCCTGTTGGCGGAGTGATACTTCTGACTCCTACCAGTGGATCATACGTGTAAGTAGTCACCGGGGAATTAGGAAACTGAGCTCTGAATGCTTTGAAAGCATCTAATAAAGCCGTTTCATCATTATTGGAGCCTGCTGTATTGTCGGTATCGGAAGCATTGACGATAGCACTGATTGCGGGTGATACATGGGCATAGGTTACTCCTTCTATTTTAGCAATAGGTTTTGTACTGTTATACCCCCAGATAATGACTGTTGGAACACCATCTTTTGTGGTGTACTGAAGTAAATTACCTTTTGAATCATATTTGTCATAAGTGATTTCTGTTGATTGTGCTCCGGTATTAATTCCATAAGAGATTACTGAAGTAGGAAGTAAAGTTGCAGGATCATCATATTTGGTCTCTATTTTTGAAAGTATTTTACCATTAGAATCATTTGCATTCTGTTTTTTGGTTACAGAGGTTAACAAAGGAATTCCAATTATATTAGCATTAATCAATTTCTGATTTCCTTTTTCATGGGCATAATTATAAACAGTCTCCTGAACAGTATTATCTGGAAACAGGTTTTTTGACAAAGTCAACTGATAATGTGAAGGATTATTATATGAATTTTCTGTTTCTGTTTTTATTATTTGTCCATTAATAAACTCTTCTTTCTTTATCCTGTCAATTTTAGATTCTCCATAATGATTATAATATTCTGCAATCGAAATATTATCTATATAAGTATTGGGTGCAGAAGTATAGGGTGGAATCGGAAAGTTCTGCTTGAAAATAAATGCTTTTTTTATATTATTATCATATTGACCATATTGATAAGTTTGATTGATGATTTTTTGGAATTCATTATTTTTAAATTCATATACTTTTTCTTCCTTGATATTACCTTGTAAAAGTTCGCTGGTATTAGAATAAGGAGCATTATATATTTCTGATCCTGAAAAAGTTAATGCAGGTGTATCTTCATTTTCAAAGAAAATTTTCTCAGTTAATGATTTTCCTTCAACAACTTCTGAGATAACAGTATAATAAGGTTTGTTATTTTTATTATTAAACTGATTGATAAGACTGTTTGTTCCATATCCAAAAACTGCATTCTCAAATGGTAATGGGTTTTGAATATTTTCTAAACAAATGCTTTTTTCAGGCCCAATTGGCAAAGCTTCACATCCACAGTCGTATGAGCAGTTTTTTAATCCTGTTGTCTTATAATAATACCTTGGAGGAATTGGATGATTTAAAGTTGTTTTTCCTTGATCTTTTTGTGCATAAAAATTGTAATAAAACTTTCTTGTATACACACTACCTTCATTATTATTTTCTATAATTTCCTTAACTCTGCTTCCGGCGTAAAAAACATCCTTCTGTACAGGTGCTAATGTTTTATTATATTTGAAATTAACATTTCCAAATATTTCAGACAGTACTGACTGTACCCTAAACCGAAGTTCATAAGAACGTCCTTCAACGGTTGATATAGGGCAATCTCCATTAATACCAGATATACAAAATTCTCCCGGCTCAGTAGTTGTAAACATTCCATCACTTGCTTTTCTGCTGATTGATTTCACCATTTGTCCAGTCGTTAAATCTTTGACACTTACTCCATAAATTTCATGGTAACTATCCGGTTCACCACAGCGGTAATAATCAGGTGATGCACTCGCAAAAAAAGTAATAGGGCTTCCATTGGCAATGATAGTTTTTGCTGATTCAATAGTTCTGGGCTGATTACATTCTCTTGCAAGATCGAAACTTTCATACTGATATTTTTCTTCCTGTAAAGTTTCGGCAGTCTTATTGGGTTCATATACGATTGATGAACTTCCTCCTGTAGGATAAGTAATTTTTTTTAAGTTTCCTATAAAACTGTAATTAGGATTAACCTCTTTATTTGCTGTTAAATAATTTGAAGGGATTTTGTTTTTAATTAATGAAGAAAATAAAATGATATCTTTAGTATTAAATTCATTGATTACTGGAAACGGGCGCGTATTAGATTGCCCATTGTAATAACCATAATAGTCAGCTTTCAAACTAAATCTAGGAGGTAAAAGTTCTGGAGAATAATAATCAAATGAATATTTTTCTTTTGAAACTGTATTTGAAACTTTATTTAAAAAATGTCTGCTTTTAGTATTTGCATTTGCATTTGTAAAATAATAACTTTCAACATTTGATGTAGTATAGTCTGTGTACTCAAGAACAAAGTTTTTTGTTATAGCATTCCCTTTATTCTTAACAATAACTGATGTCAGCAGCTTTGAATCCGTAACATCATTTCTATTCTTTGTATATTCAAAATTAATCTTTTCTCCATCAGTCTCAATTAACTTTAGCCGAGGAGTAGATGTTACAGACAGGGATTTACTATTAACTACAGAGGTAGAGTAATTTCCACCACTTGGAATACATTTACAATCTTCTGTAAGTGTCAGTGATGAGTCAACACTTGAAAAATAGCTATAGCTATCTGCATCATAATCAAAAAGAACCTCATTGTTCTTATTGGTGATTATTTTATAAATATACCATCCTGTTGCAGATTTTGTCCTTGGTACTCCTCCTCCTCCTGAGACATCATTAGATGTAGTGATAGTAACTTCTTCAATATATTTTTTTTGCCCTCCAAAATAGTAAGTATTTCCAGCTTTATCTTTGATAATAAATTCCAAAAATAAACCCTCAGCAGTAAAATATTTATTCATAGAAATTGTAGTTCCATCAGCTTTACTATATACAGGATTTAAATTGCTGTCCAAATAAAAGCTACCATGGAATCCATTAGCAACATTAAAATTAAACCAGTCATATTCAGTATCAACATAGGGTCCCGGTAAAGAACTTTCTTGAATTTTAGCTGCATCATTGATAAGATCTACATTTTCTGGCAACCATCTTTTAGCAGCTTTTTCATCTGCTTCATCTCTCACAATCCTTGATACTGTACCACCAGCATTTAACTGCCATGACATCCCAAGGTTGGTCCCTAAATCATCAACTCTTACCCCACTTCTATAAGAAAATGCTATGGGTAAACTTACCTCATCTCTTGTAGCTGTATGAATTGGGACCGAATGAGTAAATTCACCAGAAGGAGTATTAGTAAAATTACTATTATAAACACTGAAGTTAAATGTTTGTGGAGTTGGAGGTATTATATTAGGTAATAGATCGGTATTTTGTGCAAAATAAATCTGCGTAGCTATTATTGCAATAGCTCCAATGACTTTTTTCATCTGTTTTTATTTTTTAATCAATTTGGCATTCGCCATTTTATTGTTATCCGTTTTGATGGTCACCAGGTAAGCGCCTTGTACAAGAGCCTGTGTACTCAACTTGGTAACATTGTTTTTAGTTTTTATACTCTGAAGCTGTCTTCCGCTCATATCGTACAGCATAATATCAGCTTCTTTGAAATTAAAGCCGATTTCCACATAAGCATAATCGGATACAGGATTCGGATAAATCTTGATATCATGCTTTTCTATTAACTGATCCACCTGTTTGTCTCCCAGCTTAACGATCTTCCAGTTCTCTTTTCCTAATTCCTCAGCACTGGTTCCTGCCAGAATAATAGAACCATCCCTGTTAAGTTTCAAATCCGAAAGTCTCTCCTCTCTTTTTCTCGAGTCTCCATTCACATGTTTTCTCCACTGTTCATTGCCGTTGACATCCAGATACAACATCCAGAAAGTCTCATCATCCTTCTCTATTCGTCCTTCCGCCTGGGTATACCCTCCCAGCAATATTCCTTTTGTGGCATCTTGATTCTTGGATCCTGACTCTTGGCTCTGTATTACATTCATCCCCATCAAAATATCCCTATTCTTGAAATTGTAGGATTTCTGCCATTGTTCATCCCCTCTTTCATTCAGTGACATCAGCCAAAGGTCTGTTCCTTCTTCAATACCCACTGATTTGTTTCCGGATCTTTCGGATCTGGATTCTCCTCCGATGATAAAACCGTTTGAAGTTAGAGCCAGGGTTCTGATATGATCATCGCCTTTTCCGCCAAAGTTCTTTTCCCATTCTACTTTTCCGTTTTTATCCAGCTTTACAATCCAGTAGTCGCCTTCACCGAAATTGGTGCTGGCTTTTGGCATTTGGCTGATGGCTATTGAGGCAGATGATCTTTCAGTCGAAGGTTTAGTCTCAGGATTTCCAACTTCGGAACTCCTTGAATAGATTCCTAACAATGCTCCGCCGTCTTTCGTGGGTATCATTTTTTCTACTTCATCCAAGCCTCTGCCTCCCAGAATAAGCTGAGACAGTTCTTTTCCATCTTTATCCAGTCTGGTGATCCAGACATCTTTTGAACCGTAACCTTTGGAGGAGTTTTGAATATTTCCAGCCACAAAAAAGCCTAAGTCGGTGGTTTGAATCACTGCTTTGGCTTCCTCATCTGAGGAAGTTCCCAAGGTTTTCTGCCACAGTTCATCCCCAAATTCATTCAGCCTGATCAGCCAGATATCCGATCCCCCTTTGGAATCATCTTTTTTATCCAGTCCTTTTCCGGAATAGGAAGTACCGGAAACCAGAAATCCTCCATCCTGAGTGGTCACAGTTGCGGATAAATAGTCGTGGTTTTGTCCGGCAATATATTTCTCCCAAACCTGTTCTCCCTGCTGGTTGAGTTTTACTAAATGAAAATCGTAACCGTTGTTTTGCTTTTGGCTATTGGCAGCTAACGACTGGCTTTTAGCCTGAATGCTGCTTCCCGTGATAAGATATTGCTGGTCAATGGTTGTGATCACCTGATTGAGAAAATCCTGAGTGGAAGATTTGATGTCTTTCTGCCAGATGACTTCCTGGGCAGATAGACTGAGAGCTGCGCATAGAGACCATGCACCGAGATAAAGTTTTTTCATTCTCTGTTTTTTAAGTTATTGTCAGTTAATTCGGTTGCAAAAATACCCTTTTTACCTCACTATCGAAAGATTTATCAGCGTGAACGATTACAAATTCATCATCCATTAACTTCTTTATAGGTTTACGTTATTTTCGTTCAAAAATATTGCTCAACAACGACAAAACTTGTCGTATAATCATTCAAAAAAAGTAATTAATTCAAAAAAGGACTTTTCATATTTTTTTAAATTACATTCAATTTAACATATTAATATAATAGTTTGTTTTACAAAAAATTACGAATAAAAATACGATTACTTGGTAAAACATAATACTATCTTTTACATTGGTATGATTTTTAGTATTACATTTGTATAAATTTTCAGTTATGAAAACAAACCAACAAACTATAAATCAAGGGAATCATAAAATAAATTGGTTCCAGCAGTTTCTGATGGTATGTTCCGGCGGAAACATCCATATTTTGAGAAAAACCCCAAGTGAATGGAATAAATTTTCAGGAATTGGAGGGATCGTTCTTTTCACTGCGGTATTTGCTACTTTATCTGCAGGGTATGCCATGTATACGGTATTTGATAATATCTGGGCTTCTGTAGGATTTGGAATTCTATGGGGATTAATGATCTTCAACCTGGACCGTTATATTGTTTCATCCATTAAGAAAACCGGAACATGGTGGAACCAGATCCTGATGTCTATTCCGCGTCTGATTTTGGCCACCTTTTTAGGAATTATCATTTCGAAGCCTTTAGAGCTTAAAATCTTCGAAAAAGAAGTCAACAAACAGCTGAATACCATTATACAAAGGAATAAAAAGCAGCTTCAGGGGGAAATGAGCGGAAGAATCCTTCAACAAAGCGGACCCTTTGAAACCGAGAAGCAGCAGATTTCAGAAAAGATAGTCCAATACCAAAAATCCTATGATTCAGCTTCTGTAGAACTGGAAAAAGAAATTTTGGGAAAACAGTCCGGACTGACCAGTGGAAAAGAAGGTTTCGGGCCTAATGCCAAACGTAAACAGCAGTTAAAAGAACAGCGCAGGCTGGATCTTGAAAATTTTCAGAAACAATCTGCTCCCAGACTGGAATATCTGGATAAAGAAATATCCAAAGTATATACTAACCTGGAAACGGAAAGAAAATCTTCAGAAACCTTTGAAGATAAATTCAACGGTTTTGCAGCAAGACTGCAGGCTTTGGATGAACTTGGCAAAAATTCAGCCATCATTGGGCTGGCAGCAACTTTCATAATGGGGCTTTTTATCTGTCTTGAGATCTCTCCTGTTTTGGTGAAATTAATATCCCATGTAGGGCCTTATGATTATCTTTTAGAAAAAACAGAAAATGACTTCAGACTGTATTCCAAGGAAAAAATTGAAAAAGGAAATGCGCTGACCGATTTTCGGATTGATGATTTTAAGGATAATTTAAAAAAATAATGTATTTTTCAAATATGATTATTGATAAAGAAGAGATCCGGAAAAAAAAGAAAAAGCTGGATGACTGTAAAGCTTTTCTCAAAAAAGAATTCATTGGAATAGATAAAATTATTGATAACCTGATGGAATACATTCAGGTATGGTATCTGATGCCTGAGATTCTCACCCGCCCTGTGGTGATAAGCCTTTGGGGCATGACAGGGGTCGGAAAAACAGATCTGGTAAGAAAGATGGTCCGGTTTCTGGATTTTCAAAACCGTTTCGTGGAAATAGAGCTCAGCAATAGCGATGAAACCTCATGGAGCAAAAGCGTTGCAGATATATTTCAAACGAACGGTCTCGGTGATGAGAAACCGAGTATTGCCCTTTTTGACGAGATCCAGCGCTTTAACACCCTTGAACCAGACGGAACCCCAGTATCCCAAACTAAATACACAGATTTCTGGGAGCTTTTAAGCGACGGGCGCCTTAGTAAAAGGGAACGTGAAGATCTGGAACATTATCTGTTCTCCTATCTTTTGAGGAAAAAGGAAAATGAAAGACGAAAAAAAGGCGGTGAAACAGATCTGGAAGAAAACCCCTATCTCAATCTCTGGGATGCAAAAGAGCTTAAGAAATACCTCAGTATGGAAGATGATGTCATGAGCATCATTGATATGAAAGAGGAAGATATGATTAAGCTGATCCGTAAGAAACAAAAGGAAAAGAAAATCTATGAACCTGTAGACTACAGCAAAATGCTGATCATTATCAGTGGAAACCTGGATGAAGCTTTTCAAATGTCCCGCGAAACCAGTGAAGCTGATATAGATGCCAATATCTACCATGCATTCACCAAGAAAATTACAATGGTGGATATAAAGAATGCATTAGCCAGAAAATTCCGCCCTGAGCAGGTTGCCCGATTTGGTAATATCCATCTTATTTATTTTTCACTAAAAACAGAAGATTTTTATAAGCTTATTCAGCGGGAGATCAATAACCTGAGACATAAGACCAAAACAAAATTTGGTGTTGCCCTGAAGATTAATAAAAATATCAACGAGCTTATTTATAGAAACGGAGTATTTCCTGTACAGGGTGTTCGTCCCGTATTCAGCAGTGTAGTGGATATTTTGGATACCAACCTCAGCAAGTTTCTTTTTGAAGCGATCATGAATGAGGACAAAACCATAGAAATTGATTATCTGATGGACCGGAAGATCATTACCGGAAAAATAGGCAGCAGAATGGTTGAAATTCCTTATACGGGAAGAATAGACAGCATACGCCAGGCTAACGAGCAGGATGCAGTAGCTAATATCAGCGTCCATGAATGCGGTCATGCCGTTTGTTACATGCTTTATACCGGATTTGCCCCGTTACAGCTGAAAAGCAAGGTAGCAAGCAGCTACGCTGCGGGTTTTACCTTCCCTCATCAGATACATGATACAAGGGAAAGTATTCTGGACAGAATTAAAATTTATCTTGCAGGAGGTATTGCTGAAGAAATTGTTTTTGGTGAGAAGAATGCCAGTATTGGAAGGAGCCACGACAGAGAGCAGGCCACTACTCTTGCTATAGATTATATCCGAAAATATGGTTTTGAGGAGGATTTCCAGGCCACCTATAATCTGGAAGACTATCCTCACCGTATGCAGCAGCATATTACTGATGAGAGGGTAGAAAAACTGATACAGGATCTTGCCAAAATAACCAGAGAAGATCTTATTCTCCACCTGGACCTGTTGAAAGATATAAGCAAAATACTGAGTGAAAAAGGAAGCATGCTTCCAAAAGAAATTTATGATATTGCTATTAAACATCATGTAAAGGTAAATATCAAAGAGGAAGGCTACCTGCATATTGCAGACTATCATAACCTTCTCCATCTTTAAAAAGACTTACATCATTATACCTAAAGCTTTCGGACTCCCCGGAAGCTTTTCTGTTTTATCCGGGAACATTTTTTGCTCTGGTATAGTATGCCATCAAGTGTTGTCAACAGCTTTATTTACTTTCCTGAAACTGAAATATTACGCGTTATATATCAGTCAGGAGCTGTTTATGACTATCTTAATGTACCGCCAGATATTGTTGAAAAGTTTGGAAAAGCCAGGTCGAAAGGTATTTTCTTAAATAAGGTGATTAAACCCAGATTTACCTATTCCAGAATAGACTGAATAAAAAAGCCTTCAAAAGTATTTCACTTTTAAAGGCTTTCTATTTAAACAATATTAACTTCTTTTTTATAAAGAGTAGTTCGGAGCTTCCTGAGTAATGATGACATCATGTGGGTGGGATTCTTTTAATCCGCTTCCTGTGATCATCACTAATTTGGAATCTTTTTGTAAAACTTCAATATCTTTAGCTCCACAATATCCCATACCTGCTCTTAAACCTCCGGTTAACTGGAAGATCACATCTTCTAGCTTCCCTTTGTGAGGTACTCTTCCTTCAATTCCTTCCGGAACGAATTTTTTAGCTTCACTTTGGAAATATCTTTCTTTTCCTCCTCTCTTCATTGCTGAAAGACTTCCCATCCCCTGGTAAGATTTGAATTTTCTTCCCTGGAAGATAATCTCTTCACCCGGTGCTTCATCTGTTCCTGCTAAAAGAGATCCTAGCATCACTGCTCCTGCTCCGCTTGCAATTGCTTTTACAATATCTCCGGAAAGTTTAATCCCTCCATCTGCAATGACAGTAACATTTTTAGATTTAGCGTATTCATATACATTATAAATAGCTGATAACTGAGGTACACCTACTCCGGCAACCACTCTCGTTGTACAGATAGATCCAGGACCTACTCCTACTTTAAGAACGTTAGCTCCTGCTTCAATTAAATCTTTAGCAGCGTCAGCCGTTACAATATTTCCTCCTACGATATCTAAATCCGGATATGCTTTTCTGATTTCTGAGATCTTGTCCAGTACCCCTTTCGAGTGTCCGTGTGCAGAGTCAATCGCTATGATATCAACACCAGCTTTTACCAAAGCCTCGATTCTATCTAATGTATCTTCTCCAACGCCAACTCCTGCACCTACAATAAGACGCCCTCCCTGATCTTTATTAGCATTAGGGTATTCTAATTGATTATCGATATCCTTGATGGTAATTAATCCTACAAGCTTATTATCTTTATCTACAATCGGAAGTTTCTCTACTCTGCTTTTAAGAAGAATTTCTTTAGCTTTTTCAAGGTTGGTATCTTTATCGGAAGTGATCAGATTTTCTTTTGTCATGATCTCTTCCACTTTCATATCAAGATTTTCCTGATATTTCACATCTCTGTTGGTAATGATTCCTATCAGAACATTATCAGCATCTACTACAGGAAGCCCGGAAATTTTGTATTTCGACATCATTTCTTTGGCCTGTCCTAAAGTATAATCTTTAGACAGGGTTACCGGATCCGAAATCATTCCGTTTTCGGAACGTTTCACACGATTCACCTGTGCAGCCTGCTCAGCAATGGTCATATTTTTGTGAATAAAACCTAAGCCTCCAACTCTTGCCAAAGCAATCGCCAGATCACCTTCAGTAACAGTGTCCATCGCAGCAGATACTATCGGAACATTCAGCGTGATTTTGTCGGTAAGTCTTGATTTTAATGATACCTGGTTAGGTAAAACTTCTGAATAAGAAGGGACTAGAAGAACGTCATCGAAAGTGATGGCTGTCTCTACAATTTTGTTATGAATAGACATCTTTACTTTCTTTGCAAAATTAGGTTATTTT
>Ga0105243_10000854_pt1 | contig 28940 bp, 22 predicted proteins | sample KBSM34metaG_FD_81525 | JGI IMG/M metagenome (GOLD analysis project Ga0105243, IMG submission 81525) | Miscanthus rhizosphere microbial communities from Kellogg Biological Station, Michigan, USA - KBS M3-4 metaG | ecosystem: Host-associated > Plants > Roots > Rhizosphere > Soil | place... | reverse complement strand
GAAGGTACGCAGATCCAGGTCCTGGCCCGCGCCGGTCAGCAGGGATTCCAGGTACTCGATATGGGGAGTCACGACAAACTCGTAACCCCAGCTCTGGAACAGATCCAACACCTGACGACGCGCAACTTCAATGCGCGCCGCTTCCGGTGGCAGTACTTCTTCGATGCCATCTGGCAGCAGCCAGCGGTCTACCGTTGCCATTACGCCATTCCCCTTAGATCCGGGCGGCCAGCCCGAGGGCGAGCCTTGAGTGAAGCAGAAAATGACCGGCTCGTTCAAAACGCACGCGCATGAACGACGCGGCGAAAGGCCTGTTACCGGCTTCGCCCATCACTTTCCTCGAAAAACTGTCGGGCCATTCAACCCGTTCTTCTGCAACAAAAACAGCAATCAAACATGCAGACGCAAAAAAGCCGGGAATTTCCCGGCTGCCGCATCATACACACGTTTTCCCAAAGGATCACCCCGCCCGAGGTTTTAGCCGCCGGGCGGAATGATTCAGGTCAACGTCGTATCAAGGCTTGGACTTTTCCAGGTAACGGAAGAAGTCGCTGCTTGGGTCGAGGACCATGACGTCGGATTTGTTCGCGAAGCTTTCACGGTAGGCACGCAGGCTACGGTAGAAACCGTAGAACTCCTGATCCTGACCGTAGGCCTTGGAGTAGATCGCAGCAGCCTGGGCGTCACCGTCACCGCGAATCTCTTCGGATTCACGATAGGCTTCAGCCAGCAGCACGCGGCGCTGACGATCGGCGTCGGCACGGATGCCTTCGGCCAGTTCGTTACCCTTGGCGCGGTGCTCGCGAGCTTCACGCTCACGCTCTGTGCTCATACGTTCGAACACGCTGCGGTTCACTTCCTTCGGCAGGTCGATGGCCTTGACCCGGACATCGACCACTTCGATACCCAGCTCTTTTTCCGCCATCTTGTTCAGCGATGCGGTGATGTCAGCCATCAGCGCATCACGCTCGCCCGACACCACTTCGTGCAGGGTGCGCTTGCCGAACTGATCACGCAGGCCCGACTCCAGACGACGGGACAAACGCTCGTCAGCAATCTGCTTGAGGCCGGAAGTCGCGGTGTAGAAGCGCTCGGCATCTTTCACGCGCCACTTGGCGTAGGCATCGACCATCACGGCTTTCTTTTCCAGGGTCAGGAAGCGTTGTGTCGGTGCGTCCAGCGTCATCAGGCGTGCGTCGAATTTACGCACCTGGTTAACGTAAGGCACTTTCACATGCAGACCTGGCTGAACATCGGCCTGAACCACACGACCGAACTGCAGCAACACCGCTCGCTCGGTCTGAGCCACGATGTAGAAGCAGTTCCAGCCAACCAGAACCACAACAACGCCAACGATCAGGGCGATCAGCGATTTATTGCTCATCAGCGGGTCTCCCTTGTACGCGTTTGCGGCAGGTCAGTGACATGCGGCGTGACGTCCGTGTTGTTGCTGGCGGCAGCCGAACCGGTGACCGGTGCATTGCTGCCCGAACTGTTCTGAATCATCTTGTCCAGCGGCAGGTAAAGCAGGTTGCTCTGGCCGTTCTTGTTGCCGGTCACGAGAACCTTGCTGGTGCTGCTGAAGACTTCCTGCATGGTGTCCAGATATAGACGCTGACGAGTGACCTCGGGCGCCTTGCGGTATTCGGCTACCAGCTTGGTGAAACGATCAGCCTCACCCTTGGCGCGCGAGACTGTTTCGTCGCGATAACCGTTGGCATCTTCAAGGATGCGCTGGGCCTGACCACGGGCTTCCGGCACCACACCGTTGGCGTAGGTTTCAGCCTGGTTGCGCGAACGCTGCTCGTCTTCACGGGCACGGATCACGTCATCGAAGGCTTCCTGCACCTCACGCGGTGCCGCTGCGCTCTGTACGTTGACCTGAGTGACGGTGATACCGGTGCGATAGGTATCGAGGAAACGTTGCAGACGCTCCTTGATCTCGCTGGCCATCAGCTCACGACCCTCGGTCAGCACCTGGTCCATCGCGGTGGAACCCACCACATGGCGCAGCGCACTGTCGGTCGCGTGTTGCAGGCTGATTTCCGGCTGGTCGACGTTCAGCACGAAGTCCTGCAGGTTGCTGATCTTGTACTGCACGGTCAGCGGCACTTCGACGATGTTCTCGTCTTCGGTCAGCATCTGGCCCTGCTTGGTGTAGGCACGCTCACGCGTGACGTTCTCCATGTACTTCTTGTCGATCGGCGGGAAGTAGATGTTCAGGCCGGGACCGACAGTCTCGTAGTACTTGCCGAAGCGCAGCACCACGGCTTGCTCCTGCTCGTCCACGACATATACCGCGCTATACAGCCAGACGGCCGCCAGCACGACAAGGCCGATGCCAAGCAGGCCGCCGAAGCCGCCGCTCTTGCCCGGACCACCACCATCGTCACCACGTTTCTTTCCACCACCGAACAACCCGTTCAGGCTTTCCTGCAGCTTTCGGAAGGCCTCGTCGAGATCCGGCGGCCCCTTGCGGTCGCCGTTGTTGCGACGCTTGCCACCCCAAGGATCCTGATTGTTCGAGTTGCCACCCGGCTCATTCCAAGCCATAGCGCTCTCCATCTGATAAAGCAAAGACGCACCCACGGCGCGCCGACCAATGCTACAGAATGCCTGCCGTTGCGGCACAACCGCTTTGCCAGGCTTTTATTGCAAAGTGTGTTGCTCGATGAACTCCGTCGGCACAACGCCTTCACGACTCACCAGTCGATTGAGCTCCGAGCGTGGCAATCGAACGGCCAGCAAGCTGACCCCTTCTTCGTCGTGTTCTTCTTTCTGTACCGCGCCCAGTTCGAAGAACTGCGCACGCAGACGCGCGAACCGCTGAGGCAGGCGCAAGGTTCCCACGAACAGGTCGCTGCCCAACAACTCGGCAATCGCCTGCTCGAGCAATTCCAGACCGGTGCCATCACGCGCCGACAGCCAAACCCGCTGGGGCTTGCCGTTTTCATCGCGCTGGATTTGTGGCTCAACGCCTTCAAGCAAATCGAGTTTGTTATAGACCTCGAGGATCGGCAAGTCCTGGGCACCGATCTCGCCCAGCACTACCATCACCTGCTCGATCTGCAACATGCGATCCGGTTCGGCCGCATCGATCACGTGCAGCAGCAGATCGGAGTTGCTCGACTCTTCGAGCGTAGACCGAAATGCCTCGACCAGTTTGTGTGGCAAGTGGCGGATGAAACCCACGGTGTCGGCCAGGACAATCGGCCCCAGGTCGTCCAGATCCAGACGGCGCAGGGTCGGGTCGAGCGTGGCGAACAGCTGGTCAGCCGCGTACACGTCGGACTTGGTCATGTTATTGAACAGCGTGGACTTGCCGGCGTTGGTGTATCCCACCAGAGACACGGTAGGGATATCCGCACGCGAGCGGCCACGACGCGACTGTTCGCGCTGGCTGCGCACTTTTTCCAGACGGCCCTTGATCTGGCGCAGGCGAACCCGCAGCAGTCGCCGGTCGGTTTCGAGCTGGGTTTCACCCGGGCCGCGCATGCCGATACCACCACCTTGACGCTCAAGGTGAGTCCAGCCGCGAACCAGCCGGGTGCTCATGTGGTCAAGCTGGGCCAGTTCTACCTGGAGCTTGCCCTCATGGGTACGGGCGCGTTGGGCGAAAATATCGAGAATCAGACCGGTACGGTCGATCACGCGACACTCGAAGACACGTTCGAGGTTGCGTTCCTGACTGGGCGTAAGGACGTGATTGAAGATCACCAGATCGGCTTCTTCGGCGTGTACCAGGTCGCGCAGTTCCTCGACCTTGCCGCTGCCGATCAGGTATTTGGCGGTTGGCCGATGACGCGGCACGTTAAAAAACGCAACGGTCTCGGCGCCTGCCGAATTTGCCAGTTCCTGAAACTCCTGCGGATCTTCGCGCGCCTCAGGGTCCTGTCCATCCAAGTGAACGAGGATGACTCGTTCACCACCACCGTGGCGCTCAAAGAACAAAGGAGACTCCTATCAGGCGTTACCTGGCTCAGCGTCACCTGCTTCGGATTCGGTTGCGCTTGGCAGACGAATTGGACGAACCGGCACGACTGTAGAGATAGCGTGTTTGTAAACCATCTGGCTGACGGTGTTCTTCAGCAGGATAACGAACTGGTCGAACGATTCGATCGTGCCTTGCAGTTTGATACCGTTGACCAGGTAGATGGAAACCCCCACTTTCTCTTTACGTAAAGTATTCAAGTAAGGGTCTTGTAGCGAATGCCCTTTTGACATGTGCCGCACTCCTTTAAGGATTCAATATAAAAAATAGGTAATCAGATGGCTTTTGCCGCCACACCCCCAAGGATAGACGGCAATTGCAAGGACTCAGCCCAATATGGAGATGGTCCCAAGGTATTTCAAGGTGCGTGGCAGATTGTCGCAATCCAGACTGTCGAGCCAGTGCAAATCGTCCCAGCTGCGCAGCCAGGTAAACCGGCGTTTGGCCAATTGGCGCGTGGCGATGATGCCCCGCTCCTGCATTTCGGCCGCCGTCAGCTTGCCATCCAGGTAATCCCAGACCTGGCGGTAGCCTACCGCACGTATAGACGGCAACCCGGCATGCAGGTCACTTCTATTACGCAGGGCTACGACCTCGTCGATGAATCCCTGTTCCAGCATATTTGTGAATCTTTGTTTAATGCGGTCGTGCAGTACCTGGCGATTTGCCGGAGCAATGGCCAAGTTCGCGACAGTATAGGGCAATTGTTGCCGTCCCGATGCCGCCGCTTCAGTACTTTGTACAGATTGTTTCAGCCGCAGTTCAGTCATGCTCTGACCGCTGACCCGATAGACTTCCAGCGCACGACTCAGGCGCTGTGGATCGTTCGGATGAATACGCGCCGCCGACTCCGGATCGATTGCCGCCAGTTGATCGTGCAGGGCTTGCCAGCCAAGGCGTGCAGCCTCTTCTTCAATCTGCGCGCGAATCTCGGGATCCGCCGCCGGCATATCGGCCAGACCTTCGACCAAAGCCTTGTAATAGAGCATCGTGCCGCCCACCAGCAGCGGAATTTTTCCGCGCGCGGTGATTTCGGCCATCGCCTGCAAAGCGTCGCGGCGGAAATCCGCAGCCGAATAAGCCTCGGCCGGGTCAAGAATGTCGATCAGGCGATGAGGGTACTCGGCCAGCAGCTCTTTCGACGGTTTGGCCGTGCCAATGTCCATACCGCGATAAACCAGCGCCGAATCGACACTGATCAGCTCGCACGGCAGCACCTTGGTCAGCTCGATGGCCAGGTCGGTCTTGCCCGCAGCGGTCGGGCCCATCAGGAAAATCGCTGGAGGAAGCTGGCTCATCAACGACCGCGCAGGAACAGTTTGTCCAGATCGTCCAGGCCCAGTTGGGTCCAGGTCGGCCGGCCATGGTTGCATTGACCGCTGCGCTCGGTGTTTTCCATGTCGCGCAGCAGGCCGTTCATTTCCGGCAAGGCCAGGCGGCGGTTGGCGCGGATCGCGCCGTGGCAGGCCATGGTGCCGAGCAGTTCATTCAAATGCGCCTGGATTCGGTCGCTGGTGCCGTACTCCATCAAGTCCGACAACACGTCGCCCACCAGACGGTTGGCCTCGGCCTGTTTGAGCAGGGCCGGGATCTGACGGATCGCCAGGGTTTCCGGGCCCAGACGCTGCAATTCGAAACCGAGACGCTGGAACCACGCCGCATGCTCTTCGGCACAATCGGCCTCGCGCTGACTGACCGCCAGCGACTCCGGCACCAGCAGCGGCTGACCGCTCAGGCCTTCGCTGGCCATGGCGATCTTCAGGCGCTCGTACATGATCCGCTCGTGAGCGGCGTGCATGTCCACCAAAACCAGGCCCTGGGCGTTCTCGGAAAGAATGTAGATGCCCTTGAGCTGCGCCAGTGCGTACCCCAGCGGCGGAATGTCTTCCTGACCGGCCGGCAGCGCGTTGGCATTGGCCTCGGGCAGCGGCGCGAAAAACTCGCGGTACGCGGCCTGAGCCTCGGCAACCGGCACGGTCGATTGCGGACGCGGCGTGTATTGATACTGATAAGCACCGCCAGCACTGGCGCTCGACGAGGTATTGAACGTCGGTTGTGCCTGCGGTTGCTCCAGCAGCGCGTTGGCGGCCAGGCGCATCTCGCCCTGCGGCCCGAATTCGCCGGCTTCGAGACCGGTTGGCCGCACGACCGCGGTAGTGACCGAACCGGCCAACTGATCTTCCGGCCGCACATCCCCCAAGGCACGGTGCAAGGTGCCATAAAGGAAATCATGCACCATGCGCCCGTCACGGAAGCGCACTTCGTGCTTGGTGGGGTGCACGTTGACGTCGACCGCTGCCGGATCGACCTCGAAAAACAGCGCGAACGTCGGATGCCGGCCATTGAACAGCACATCGCGATAAGCCTGACGCACCGCGTGGGCCACCAGTTTGTCGCGCACCGCACGGCCGTTGACGAAGAAATACTGCAAATCCGCCTGACTGCGGTTGAAGGTCGGCAGACCGACCCAGCCCCACAGGTGCAAGCCATTGCGCTCGATCTCGATCGGCAACGCCTGCTCAAGGAAGCCCGAACCGCAGATCGCCGCCACACGCCGGGCGCGAGCCGCGTCATCGTGAGCTTCGTGCAGGCTGAGGATGGTCTTGCCGTTGTGGCGCAGGTGAAACGCCACGTCGAAACGCGCCAGCGCCAGACGCTTGATCACTTCCTGCAGGTGATCGAATTCGGTTTTTTCAGTCTTGAGGAATTTGCGCCGTGCCGGGGTGTTGAAGAACAGGTCACGCACTTCCACCGAAGTGCCGACCGGATGGGCTGCCGGTTGTACCCGGGGCGCCATGTCACGACCTTCGGTTTCGACCTGCCAGGCCTGATCGGCGTCACGGGTGCGGGAAGTCAGGGTAAGACGTGCCACGGAGCTGATCGACGCCAGTGCCTCGCCCCGGAAACCCAGGCTCATCACCTGTTCGAGGTCTTCGAGGTTGCGGATCTTGCTGGTGGCGTGGCGGGCCAGTGCCAGCGGCAGGTCATCGGCGGAAATTCCGCTGCCATCGTCGCGCACCCGCAACAGTTTGACGCCACCCTGCTCGACATCGACGTCGATGCGTCTGGCGCCGGAGTCGAGGCTGTTTTCCAGCAACTCCTTGATCACCGAGGCCGGGCGCTCCACCACCTCACCGTCGGCGATCTGGTTCGCCAGCCTCGGGCTGAGCAGTTCGATACGGGCAGCGTTCAGAACCTGATTCATTCTTTGGACGCCAGTTCAGTGCCCGGAATGGTCAGGTGCTGACCGACCTTCAACTCATCGCTGCTCAGGTTGTTGGCACTGCGCAATGTGGCGGCCGACACCTGATAGCGCACGGCAATCATCGCCAGGGTCTCACCCGGGCTGACCCGATGATCACGTGGCCCCTGGGCGATCTTGCCCGAATCACGCAGCCAGGCAATGTAGGTGCCCGGTGGCGGGTTCTGCTGGAAGAACTGACGCACGCCGCTGCTGATCGACCGCGCCAGCGCCTGCTGGTGGCTCGAAGCAGAGAGTTTGTTCGCTTCGTTGGCGTTGGAGATAAAGCCGGTTTCCACCAGGATCGACGGAATGTCCGGCGACTTCAGCACCATGAACCCGGCCTGTTCTACGCGCTGCTTGTGCAACGGCGTGACCCGGCCGATGTTGCTCAGGACTTTCTGGCCGACGTTGAGACTGGAGGTCAGCGAGGCGGTCATCGACAGGTCGAGCAGCACGCCGGCGAGCATCCGGTCCTTGTCGTCGAGGCTGACGTTGCCGGCACCACCGATCAGGTCGGAACGGTTTTCGCTGTCGGCCAGCCAACGGGCGGTCTCCGACGTTGCGCCACGGTCGGACAACGCAAACACCGAAGCCCCGAATGCCGCCGCAGACGGCGCGGCGTCGGCGTGGATCGAGACGAACAGGTCGGCGCCCTTCTTGCGGGCGATTTCGGTTCGACCGCGCAGCGGGATGAAGTAGTCGCCTGTACGGGTCAGTTCGGCGCGGAAGCCTTTCATGCCGTTGACCTGGCGTTGCAATTCACGGGCGATCTGCAGCACCACGTCTTTTTCGCGCTGACCACGTGAGCCGGACGCACCCGGGTCTTCGCCGCCGTGGCCGGCGTCGATCACCACAATGATGTCGCGTTTGCCGGCCGGGGCCGGAGGCAGTTTGATCGCAGGTTCTGTCGGGGTTACCGGCACGGCCGGAACGGTCGCTACCGTTGGTGCGGGCGCAGGTGTCGGAGGTGGAGGCGCGGCATCGGCCGGGTTATCGAACAGGTCGACCACCAGACGGTTGTCGTACTGCGCGTTCGGCGCCAGCGAGAAGCTTTTCGGGGTGACGGCTTTTTTCAGGTCAATGACCACCCGCAAATCGGTCGGCGTACGCTGTGCCGAACGCATGGCGGTGATCGGCGTATTGGCCGTGGAGACTTTCAACGGCGCCCCAAGGGTGGCGCCATTGATGTCGATCACCAGTCGATCCGGTGCAGTGAGGGTAAAGACGCTGTGTTGCACCGGGCCGGTCAGGTCGAACACCAGGCGCGTGTTGTCCGGCGCCCGCCACAGGCGCACGCTGTTGACCTTCGTTTCGGCCACAGCGTTGACGGTTACTGCCATCAACATCAGTCCAGCGGCAGCCACCAACGCGCGAAAGCGCATACCTAACCCCATCATTTAATTGGTTTCCAATGCCAAAGCGGCACACCAGGCCTCGCCACGCGAGCCCTGGGACAAAATAGTCAGCGAACGCCCGCTGTCTTGCGGGCTAATGGTAATGGTCAGGTCAGGCTTTGGCAAAAAGCCTGCACCTTTATCGGGCCACTCGATCAGGCACAGGGCGTCGTCTTCGAAATAGTCGCGAATGCCGAGAAACTCCAACTCTTCCGGATCGACCAGACGATACAGATCAAAGTGAAAGGCGCGGACGTCGCCGATCTCGTAGGGCTCGACCAGCGTGAAGGTCGGACTTTTCACCGCGCCCACGTGCCCCAGCCCGCGAATGATGCCCCGCGACAGCGTGGTTTTGCCCATGCCGAGGTTGCCTTCAAGGAAGATCAGGCCATGCCCCCCGGTTACGCGGGCGATCCGTGCGCCAAAGTCGCTCATTGCCTGTTCATCGGCCACGTACAGGGTTACTTCAGACACGGTGCATGCTCCTCCAACAACTGACGAATGGCTGGAATGAGATCACTGGCCGCCAGCCCACGGCCGAATTTACCTTGTTGCGCTCCGGCGTTGGCGTGCAGCCAGACCGCCAGGCAAGCCGCATCGAAGACGTCCATGCCTTGAGCCAGTAACGCTCCGACCAGACCGGCCAGCACATCGCCGAGCCCCGCAGTGGCCATCGCCGGATGACCTTGATGACACAACGCCAGACGCCCGTCGGGATGAGCGATCAGACTGCCGGCGCCCTTGAGCACCACCACCGCTGTATATTTTTTGCTCAACGCCAGCGCGGCGGCCGGACGATCCGCTTGCACTTCTGCCGTGCTGATCCCAAGCAAGCGCGCCGCTTCACCCGGATGCGGTGTGATCACGCAATCCTGGGGCAGAGTAACGAAGCCGGACGCCAGCAGATTCAACGCATCGGCATCCCACACTTGCGGCAGCGGTGCATTGGCGGCGGCCGAGAGCAGTGCCCTGCCCCAACTGGCCTGCCCAAGCCCCGGGCCGACCACCAATACGGACACCTTTTCCAGCAGCCCCATCAATTGATTGGCCGAAGAAGCGCCCAGCGCCATGGCTTCCGGCACCCGGCTCAACGCCGCCGGCACATGTTCCGGGCGGGTCGCCAGCGACACCATCCCGGCCCCGCTGCGCAAGGCGCTTTCGGTGCTGAGCAGAATTGCCCCGCCAAAACCGTGATCGCCGCCGATCAACAGCACATGACCGAAACGCCCCTTGTGCGCAGCCGGCGCACGGGCAGCCAGATGCGGAAGGTTAGCCACGTTGAGCCGGCGAGCGGCGACAGGAATGTCACTGAAGGTTTCGGTCGAAGCCTGCAGATCGTTAAACAGCAGTTCGCCGACGTGATCCGCTGCCGCGCCCGTAAACAGCCCGAGTTTCAGGCCGATGAAGGTCACGGTGAGGTCGGCGCGCACTGCATCACCCAGCGCATGACCGGTATCAGCACACAACCCGGAAGGGATATCGACCGCCACCACCGGCAGTCCGCTGCCATTGATCGCCGCAATCGCGCAGGCATAAGGCTCACGCACGTCACCGCTCAGACCCGTGCCGAGCAACGCGTCAACGACGATACCGCGCAACTCGCAGGACACATCCCACGGGGCAATCGAGACGCCGTCAGCCACGGCTTCGGCGTGCGCCACCGCGGCATCGCCCTTCAGACGCTGCGGCTCGCCGACAGCCAGCACCTGAACCTGCCAACCCGCCCGATGGGCCAGCGCCGCCACCAGATAACCATCGCCGGCGTTGTTGCCGTGCCCGGCCAGCACCGTCATTTCATTCGCGGCCGGCCATTGGCGCACCAGCGCGCGCCAGGTGGCATGGGCGGCACGCTGCATCAATTCGAAGCCCGGCGTGCCGGCGGCGATCAGCCGTGCGTCGAGTTCGCGCACCTGCGCGGCGCGGTACAGCGCGTCGGGTAATTGATCTTTAGTGTGCGGCATGCGTCTTCGGGCTCCGATGTCTGGCAGAATTATACGCACCTCAGCTCCGGTTTCTCTCGCCTCATGTCCGCCATCACCACAGATCTGCCTGCCCTCGCCCAATCCATCAAGGACTGGGGCCGTGAGCTGGGCTTCCAGCAAGTCGGCATCAGCGGTCTGGACCTGGCCGAGCATGAGCAGCACCTGCAACGCTGGCTCGAGGCCGGCTACCACGGCGAAATGGATTACATGGGTGCCCACGGCAGCAAACGCTCGCACCCCGAAGAGCTGGTGCCGGGCACCTTGCGTGTCGTTTCCCTGCGCATGGACTACCTGCCGGGCGACACGCAAATGGCACAATTGCTGGCCAAACCGGAAAAGGCCTACATCTCGCGCTATGCCTTGGGCCGCGATTATCACAAGTTGATCCGTAAACGCGTTCAACAACTGGCGGACAGGATTCAATCCGAGATCGGTCCGTTCGGCTTCCGCGCCTTCGTCGACAGCGCTCCGGTGCTGGAAAAAGCCATCGCCGAACAGGCCGGCCTGGGCTGGATCGGCAAAAACACTCTGGTGCTCAACCGCAAGGCCGGCAGTTACTTCTTTCTCAGCGAACTGTTCGTCGACCTGCCCTTGCCGGTGGATGAACCCCACAGCAGCGAACATTGCGGGCGCTGCACCGCGTGCCTCGACATCTGCCCGACCAACGCCTTCGTCGGCCCGTATGTGCTGGATGCGCGACGCTGCATTTCCTACCTGACCATCGAGTTGAAGAACGCTATTCCCGAAGACCTGCGACCGCTGATCGGCAACCGGGTGTTCGGCTGCGACGACTGCCAGATCTGCTGCCCGTGGAACCGCTTCGCCCGCCCCTCCGGCGAAAGCGATTTCAAGCCACGGCACAATCTGGACAATGCCGAACTCGCCGAGCTGTTTCTGTGGGATGAAGACAAGTTTTTGAGCAGCACCGAAGGCTCGCCGTTGCGCCGGGCGGGTTACGAACGCTGGCTGCGCAATCTGGCGGTGGGTCTGGGGAATGCGCCTTCAACGATTCCGGTGCTGGAAGCGTTGAAGGCGCGACGGGATTATCCGTCAGAGTTGGTGAGAGAGCATGTGGAATGGGCGCTTGAACAGCACTCACGATCAGCACAGGCAAAACCTGCAGACACGGTGCTCAAGCCGTAGTCTGGACATTGAGTGTCGTTGCCTCATGCCCGTCGCTGTCCGGGTGCGTTATTCGCACCTATTTTTTTTCGTTGTAGTGGCCACCCACCTGCTTGATGGTGACAATCTTGTGCTTGGTGTTTTCCGTCAGATAAATGCGATCCCCCTGCGATAAGTAAAGATGCATCGGCTTTGCCCCGGAACTGGCCGGACCATACATTGGCGTATAGTCGGCGTGTATGAGCGCGGCGGCGGAGGTCGGGGAATTACCCGCCTCGATATGTTTCATGAACAGTTCAGCTCTGTCTTCCGTGGCCTTGCGCGCTTCTATTCTGACAATATTCATCTTGTCTTTGGGCCTGACCAGTGTCCACTTCACTTCTTCGGCAACCGGCTCAGCGGCTTTCCTGGCTTTTGCTGCAGCCTTGGCTCCTTTTCCCTTGATCATTCCTTTGGCCATCTCTTTGCCCGCAGCGCCTGCCCCCTTGCCACTCGCCCCTTGCGCCCAGGCGCCAGCGAGTTTCCTGCCAGCATTAATGCCCGCTCTGGCACCCGCCCCCAGCCCAGCCCCGAACGAAGCCAGTCCAAGACCAAAGGTGATCCAGCCCAATATATTCCCCGCTTGAGATTCCGGCTCCAGCTCATTGACCACCTCGCTGGCAATACTCGACAAGCCCGAAGTAACGGCCAGCCCCAAGGCCGCCACTGCCCAGGGCGTCGTCGCTCCCATCGTCAATACGCTGGCAACAATCCCGAAAACGCTCAATCCAACGCCCAGGATGGTTTGCCAGGAGATGTGTCCAGTGGGGTCAATACGATTGACAGGATCGCCCAGGCAATAGGCGTAGGCATTCAATCCGCCTTCACCAAACGGACTCATGCTGTCGGGGCTGAGAAAGCGCATCAAGGTCGGGCTATAGGCTCGGTATCCATTGCCCAACAGATACAGACCGGTAGCCGGGTCCAGTTGCTCGCCGTTAAAGCCCGCCAGACTGAACAAGCCACCTTCGGCGGGACGGTGCCCATAAGGGCTGTAAGCGCAATCGGTCAGATGCTCCTCACCCAGTTGAGCCAACACACTTTGCTGCTGATCGGTGCCGAACAGCTGAATACCGGAGCTCAATCCGAGTTGTTGCTGCCCTACAAGCAATCCACCGTGACGCACGACGCTGGATGAACGATTACCGCTGACTTCATGGGTGATCCGGCCTTCATGGTAATAACGCTGGGTAGTTACCGTATCCGGTTGCGCCAGTTCAACCAGTTGGTCGAACCCGTCGTAATGGTAGCCGCGAATGACCTTGCCTCCTGCACCGGTCAATTGCTCGAGTCGCCCGAACGCGTCATAGGCCAGGGTTCGCGCCTGATCATCCTTGATCATCCTGCCGTTGGCGTCATATTCCAGGGTCACTGCCGAGGGATAGTCGACGTGTGAATGCTTGACCGAGCTGAGTTGCGCAGGGTCCGGGTTGTCATAACCAAAGGTAGTCAGGTTCACACCCAGCGGGAAGCGCGTCTGTACGGTGAGCAGGTTATCCAGCGCATCGAATGTGAACGCCTGCTGAACAATCTCCTTGCCATAGGGATCCCGGGGCTTGTGGGTTCCGGCGCAGTCGTACTGGATCAGACGCCCGCGCCTGTCGTAGGAAAACTGTTCATCGCGCAACACTTGCGTACCGCGGCTGGACACCTTCCGCGCCAGTTTGCCAGCCAGTGTATAGGTCGACACCAGCGTCTGATCGGGCTGGCCCTTGACCTCGAAAGTACGGCATGTTTCACGACCGATATCATCGTAGGCAAACCGGGTGATCATTTGACGCTTGAGCGTAGTCTCTTCGGTCATTGTCCATTCCAGCAACCCGGTCTGAAGGTTGTAGTGGAATTCGGTTTTCAGTGAACCCTGCAAGGTTGATAGCAGACGACCGTGATCATCGTATTCGGATCTACGCTCCGTCCCCAGCACATCGATATAGGTAAGCGGTCGCCCCTCGAGAGAATAGGTAAAGGAAGTTGATCTACTGATCACCCCGTAGGTGGTCGTTTCGGATTTGATGCGCCCGGAAGGGTAATACGTAAAACGACGCTCTCTGCCGTTTTCACTGCAGGTCAGGGGATGACCATTGACCGGGTCGTAAGTCATGGTGGTGAGCAACGCACCCGCCTTGCGCTCCGTCAGTAAACCGCCCAGCTCACGCAAATAGGTGAAGTCGGTTTTCTTGCCGTCGGGACTCTTGTGCCACTGCGGCTGACGGAAGCCCGCTTCATAACCGGCTTCGGACTTGCGCCCGCCCACTGTGCTTTGCGTGAGACGATTCAAGCCGTCATAGGTTTGCCGGCCCAACATTTTGCCATCGACCTGGATACCGGCCGGCAACGCTTCGTCGCTGTGATCGGCGTAATCGGTTACCACCTCGCTGGCATCGGGCAGGACGCTGCGGGTCATCCGGTCGAAGACGTCATATTCATAGCGTGTGGTATTGCCGGCGGGATCGGTCTCGGTGGTCGTGCGCCCGAGGCCGTCATAGGTGTAAACCGTTTTGCCCAGACTGCTGTTCTTAAGGTTGAAGCTCTCGACACTCAGAGGCTTTCCGAACGAGTTGACGAGTGTGACTGTCTTGCCCATCCCTTGAAGCCAATTCGTTTGCTGGCGAGCGACCGGATCGACCTCGCTGTGTTCGATGCGCCCATCGGCATGGAGCGTCTTGCAGACCTGGCCCCAGTCATCGAATTCGTAGCGAGTCACCACTGAACAAGGTTTGCCGTCGCGCCAATCGGTCAGTGTCACTTGTATCCTGTTACCCGCCGAATCATGAACCGCGGAATAAAGGGTGCGAGTCTGAATAAGTCCCTCCTTGTCCGGATGGTCACAGTCCTTTTCCGCAACAGTGATCACCCGTTCCAGGCCGTCAACACTTACGCGTTGCTCGCCGCCAGCGGGATTCGTTCCCACTATTGTGGCCGGCAGTTTCTGGCTGGCGGATATATAAGACCACTGAGTAGAGCTCGCGAAGGGCGTTCCAGGGGCAACCGTCTTGCATACTGCCCGGCCGATTGCGTCGTACTCATACTCGATGTGCTCGCCATCGACACCGATTTCCGAGACCTGTAATCCAGTCAGTGTCCAAAGCACTTTCTCACTGGTCTGCAGCGTTCCATCAAATCCGTATGTACTGGACTTTACTTCCAGCCTGGTGTCCTTGAGCTCATAGGAAAATTCAGTACGGGTCTTTTTATCGTTACGGGTGACGCTTTGCTCTTGCGTGGCCCCATGTTTGAACGGGTCCTGCGGCGTATTCAGGTAACTTTTTTCGGTTTTCGACCGCTGGATCTCAACCCCCTCCACAAGCTCGAAAAAACGCTCCTCAACTGGCAGGACGAAGGCCAGCTCTGCACCTTCCAGCGCAGGATGCAGGGCATAGTCGTAGTAGGTAACAGTCGAGTTCCCTCCCCCGTCTGCCGGGATGACTGTCCTCTTTTTCTGGAACCTGGCGAAGCCCATCGGATCCTCTGGACAGTTGTCCCCACCGCTTGCCGGATAAAACTCCGACAAAGTGGTCATTCCATTCGGCTCGACAAGTTTGAGCAAGTTGCCTTCACCATCGAACTCAGTGACGGTGGTTTCCTGACGCGTCTGTTGGGTGCGCCGGTCGAGATAAGTCACCGTCTGAATCTTTGGCATGCGGAACTGAGCCGGCTGCTCATTGAATGGCTTGGTGACGGAACAATGGTATTCGGTGGCGACTGAGGTCTTGGCATCACCTCTTGTAGTGACCTCTGCGGTCAACAAATGGAACTTGTTGTAAGTGCGGTTGACAAGGGTGTGCACCGCCCCCTTGACCACCAACCGCTCGGTCGAGGAATAGACGTAGTTGGCGGGCGCCAGGTAGAGAGGATCTCCGTCATTGCTTCTGGTCGGGATGAGGCCCTGCCCGAGAAAGTTATGGTCGGAATACGAGTATTCCTTGCAGAGCCTGGGTTGGTGGTGCCCCGGATAAATATCGTGAGCGATGACAAATGGCAGTGACCGCTCCACGCCGTTTACGAAGAGGTGACCCTGGCGCTTGTAGCGAATGAATTCGACACCGCGCAACGGATTGACCACGCGCCACAAATAGATGGCCTGATCAATGACCTCATATTCCAGCTCCCAGCCTTTGCCGACCGGAAGCTCGATGGCCGTTACCCGACTATTTTTCAGGACCAGTCCGTAATCGGTAGCGACCGAAGTACCAGGATGCCGGGTCAGTATCACCTGACCTGCCTTGCGTGTGATTTTCAGCAGGCATCGCTGGGTGTCATTGACTTCAACCAACATGGGAAACTGATTGAACAACACATGCTTCAGCGTGATGCTCACACCGTTCGGGGCAATGATTTTTTCTACTACCGCGACCTGGGTGCCGGCCTGAACCTTGAGCAACTCACGCCGACCATCCTTGTACCGGACTTCATAGCGTCCGCCCCCCGTCTCCAGCACCTTGGCGGTTTGCAGTTTCATTTCCCTGAACTTCAGGCCGGCAGACGTCTCCACAGCCTTATAGCGTTCACCGTTTGCCAGCGTCATGACCTTGCTGCGCAAGTCGTAATGCGTCATGGTCAAAGACCAGCCGACGCCGAAACCGGTATCCACTTGATTCAGTGGATTGAAACCCAATGTCAGTGCAAGCTCAGGGCCATTCAGACCCGCCGAGTGCAACTTGCCCAGCGAAAATGAACACGTATACATTCCGGTGCGAGGGTCAACGCCTCCAGAAACAAACTCACCGAAGTTGAAAGCATTGGAGTGAGCATTGGAAGATGAATTACTTTCCATTGAAAAAGACGTCCTTTATTTCCATATTCAGATATTGGGAAATCAAGTGACCAGTGAACACTGGCTGGCCACCTGACAAAATCAGGCAAGCTGTTTCATTGACCGCCGGGACTCGCCCAAAATAAAGGTACGCTGTTCCTTGTCACCATCGAGCGAAAGCCTGTGTTCCGAGCCGAACTCATCAAGCACTGCAAACTCGAATGCACTTTCATTTTCCCGTGCCACTTGAAAGTCAGCGGAAATGTACTGAACAAGTGTCAACTGGCCGGGCACTTTGTTAATAGGTACGGTCACATAGCCCAGCGGACTGCGAAACGTTGTTTTCTGCCCATAAATCGGCGCCATGTAACCGTAAAAGTTTCTGCGTCCGTCCCGTGTATCGGGAATATTTCCGGACACGTAGACCAGCGCCGCCATTTCAGAATCATAAGGATCAAGCTTGACCTCACTGCTGTACCAGTCGAGGAGATGAACCTGTCTGCCCTCTGCGTGCAGTCCAATATGGTAAAGCTGGATCCAGTCGTAAGAGGCCCTCTGCTGCTTCTCTTCATATTTATTCAGCGAAAAACTGTTTAGCGAATACACTCTCGGCGGAATAGCTTCCAGCGTGACACTGCTATCGAAGCCAATTCCGTTCGTTCGCAGCGTCACGTTATCCATGGCTATTTCGGCAGCCACTTCCATAATTCCAGGCCGGGAGGCGGAAACCCAAAACTCAAATACTTGCACAGGATCGGAAACATCACTGATTCGATTGTCCTTGACTTGGCGAACTTCTGTAACGCGCGGCGCCCCACCCGACATTTCGTGGGCAAACCGATTCTCCTGCCTGGATACACTCCAGTCACCTTCCAGAGGTCGAGCACCGTTATAGGCAATCAGTCGCAGTGTCTGCAAGGCGGGATGCCCGTACAGTGACACGCCATCACCATTGCTATCGGCTCCTTGTACAAGCACCAACACACGCACTTGCATGCGACCGTTGGCGTAAAGCACTTTGTGCTGGCCAGACTTGGTAGCGTCGAGTTTAACTTCGATACGGGAAATACTAAGTTGTTCGTCAGACATTCAATAACACCTTGGCTAATAAATACATGACGTCCATACAAGGACGCGCCCAAGTATTGACGCATGACTAAAACAACAATAACAGCCAAGACACTCGACAAATTATGAACAGGCCATCCGAGGAAATACCTTAACATCAAACCCGGCAAAGCAAACAAACATTCAAAAAGGGAAACTCCAAATTACGAAATTCAAGCTTTCCATCCGTGCCCCTTTCGTTTCGGCATTCCCCGCAGCGCTTCTCTCCTTTATTTTGGCTTTACCGATAACAGAAGATGAAGCGCTACGTTATTTATTCGTATCAGATCGTGTTAGAAAAATACGCAGAACGTTACGCTTATCAACAATCAGCTACTGCTTGAGTCTGTCCCGAACCCACTTTCTGAAGAGTCACTTTCGTACTCCGAGTCTGAAAAAGACTCTTCCACTTTTATTTCTATTTTCCTATCCATGCTGGAACGGTCAAGATATTGGTCAATTCGCTGCCTGGAAGCGTTATTCAAGGGGTTGCCCACCAGACCGATGAATAGATTCTGTGTATCCAGAATATCGAACAACTCCTCCCCCACATCGACAATATTATTGTTCTGCAACGTCAATATTTCGAGCTCCTTGAGTGTTCCTACTCCCGAAGGCACATTTGAAAGATTGGCGTCATGCAGCATCAACTCAGTCAGATCCTGCATGAAGCCTACATGCGGAGCCACCGTCAAAGGGTTCTGTGACAGATTCAACAATGTCAGTGTTTCTATTCTCCCCAGCCCCTCGGCCGTTGCTTCAGAAAGTCTGAGCGAGCACCTGTTCAAGGTAAGTTGACGCAACTCACGCATTTGGAAGATCCCTGGCGCAAGGTCCTCCATTTTTACGCCGTTCACCATCAAATATTGAACGTTGGGAAAACTGTCGAGAAATGGACCGATCCGTGCCCCCGGATTTTTTGCGGTTAATATTAACTCTGTTACATATTCGAATCGGGTGGATAACCTTGGTAACTCACCAGAAAAATCGACATCAGCAGAAAAATGATAGTCACCATATTCCCATCTCGAAATCGACTTGCGCTGCCAGATATCCTGCAGCAACTTGCTGAATTGCTCGCGGGCCTGGCGCTGTTCGACAAGTGTCGGCGCTGACGACCATCCCGACGATTGCGAATGAGGTGATGACTCACCGGCACTCCATATCGCCAGTTCTTCACGCAGCATCGCGAACTCTTTTTCAAGCCGCTGTATCACGCCGGATGGATCATTCTTCAATCGCTGGTTAATAAACGCCGTCACCTCCTCATCCTTGAGTTGCGGATAAAGCTCACGCACGCTGTCTACAACTGACTTTGCCGATGTCGGATCGTTATCGGGTCCGCCTCGCAATCCTCCCGTTTGCGCGTATTGCACGGCAGCGGGATCGACAGAAATTGGCCGTGGAGCCATTTCCAGAACTTCGCTCACGACTTGGCGCGAGGGCAACGGCTGTGAACGCACCAATTGCCGTAACGCTTGCCCTCCTCCGTCCAGGACACCGAGCGCCTGACGCTGAACGGGCAATAACCGCAACCAGACTGACGAATAGAGATCGTTCATATCTTTGGCAGACGCGCCCTCGGGGCTGTCGATGACATACCCGGCGTCCTGTCTGACCAGTACATGAAGGAACGGCGCCTGAACATCGCCAACAGCGGTCGCGACTTTTGCGTTGTGACGAATTTCGATACGAACTGTCGACGGCCATTGCGCAAGGAGGCCGATCATATGCAACGCCAGCCGATCACTATCGAAACTGGATACCGAATCAAGGTAAATCCCTTCACAGGCTCTTGCCAGACGCACATCGCGCATTGCCAGCTGCGCGTCTTCTGCCATTTGTCGTGTCATTCCCGAATGACTGTGCACATACAGACGATCGGAGGCGCTTGCGTCCTGCCACAGCGCCTCGGCCACCGTTTTGGTCAGTTCCGGAAAACTGCGTCGCATCTGCAACGTGTTTTCATCACAGTCGAGTTCAAACGCACGCTCATGATCCTGGAAGAGCAGAGCCCGGTCCCTCTCGGCAAGATCGCCCTTGCGCGACTTCAGCAGCGCCAGCAGTTGTGGATCGAGCTGGGCGCGAACCAGCGGATCGGGATGCTGCAGTTGTGTGAAGAAAATCTGGATTTTCCGATCGAGGCTGAAACGCCTGAGAGTTTCCTGGAGCACCGCGAGGGAACGAGAATGAATGGGGAAATCACGCGCCAACGCTTCATCCATGCCACTCACCGCAAGGACACGTGTCATTGTAATTTCAGAGAAGTCGTCCACCGAATACCCCACGCGGTGAACCAGTTCAGCCGTCCGTCTGTGTATCGAATCCGTCCTTGCGAGACGATTGCGCGAATCACTGCTGTCCAGTGCGAGCCAGAACCGGCCCTCACCATCGGGCTTCAACAGCGGACCGGAAGGGTTGAGCTCTCTGGCTTGCGTGGCGCGAAGCAGACCACTCCCGGCATCCAGGACTACTTGCACGAAATGGCCGTCGGCGACTGCCACAAACTGACGCCCCTTGTACATCCGGATGCCCTGAGCATCGGCGTCGCCGAGGAGTGTTGAAGCAGGTATCCGGTAATCTGCCAGGGAGCGGGGCGCGGAAAGCATCGCAAGCTCGTCGATCGCAAAAGCAACCGGGTTCGCACTCACATTGCTCTCCTGCATCAATGCACCCACCTCTAGCCGGACGAAAGGGTTCGACGGTTCCAGTCGATTCGGTATGGATACCTGCGGTGCTACTGGAATGGGGGAGGTTGGTCGATGTGAAACATCGATGCTGAAATCGGGTGAATGGTTTGGGGCAGGAACAGTTTTGACCTTTGGCGTTTTGTCAGCCATTGAGTTCTCATCCTTGAGGAGTAGTTTACGCTGGCCCCCCGCAGAACCAAGGGGCCAACACAAGTCATAAGTACTGCACTTTTTATGCGAATACCCGACAATTGAACATCACAGAGTATCGATATCCGCCGTTAAAAGAGCATATATACCTACTACTCCTGCCGAATGTGCATCAGCAGAAAATGCTATCAACCTCGTTCAAGCGTGAAGTTGCGCGTATAAAAATCCAGCCTCAACGCTAGACTATGCTCGGTACCGTGTTGATCAATGGCGCGAAAGTGAAATATTTCGCCGTGCCTGGAACCAGGTGCAATTTCAGAATATTCGGACAGCGCCTGCACAACCGTCAGCTCTCCGTTGTGATCATTGACCCTTACAGAGTATGTTTGTGACTCTCTTGTAATGGCATCGGGGAAAAGATACGCAATGGGATCGCCATTAAATGGCAGTTTCACCTCCAGAGTATTCCGTTCCGGGCGGACAAAAGTGGCCCGCATAAAATTGGTTCTCGGCTCCTCTAACTTGTTGCCCCCAGCAAAAGCGTGGTCTTTCCCCGCTTCAGCTCCGTCTGCAATCCAATCAACCAGCTTGATCTGCTGCCCCTGCGGATAAAGCCCCAGATAATAGTTGAAGATACGATTACCGGGTTGCTCATTGCCGCGCCGGGCTTGATACCAGCGGAACTGTTCAATGGCATAAGCCGGAGGCGTTTGGGATTCGATCGTAATGCTGCTGTCATGGACGCTGGACAGCGTGGTTCCGTTGCTGAGAATTCTCAATCCGTTCAGAGACAGGCGCGCAGCGATCCTGGTCGTCCCGGCGACCGATGAGGATACCCAGAAGGTGCGAACCTGAGGATGAACGCTGTCATTTTCAGCATCGTCGTCGTAAACGACCTCACCTGTCGCCGACGTTTGCGTCTCAAGCGTATAACGCCCTTGTTCGGTGCTCGCCGCCCAGCCGTCACGTAACGTCCTGCCGGTACTGTAATGAATGAGTTCTATGCTATCCATTACACTTTCCGGCACGTGCATGAAGTTGCCGTTGGCATCCACTCCGGACACCAGAACTTGCACTTTCACCTGCATGCGGCCATTGCCGTATAGTGATTTGCTGGTGGTGCTGTCGCCAGCATCAAACTATACCTTGAAGCTGGCCAGGCCTTCGAGAACAGGTGCGATGGTTTGCCCGCCCTGTGTTTCGCTCACATCTTCATTCATGTTGCATTTCCTTTGAGGAGTTTTATTCAAGGATTGGCATTGAACAATCCATCAACAAAAGAAATAACATGACCTTAAAACAATCAGCAAAGCGAAAAATGTAAGAAACATACACTTGCAAACCACCGAAAGGCTGCAAATGGTCATCTATTAAATCGTGACTGCAACAACTATCAATGCTCGTCGTTATAGACAAACTTTGGCATTTCCCAATGAAAACGAATCGCCAGCAATCGCAACAGAAAACCGCCAAACAAGGTAATCAGGATTGCCTGCTCACTCGGCACATTGAGATACAAGCACAACATGTAACACCAGGCCGCTGCAAAAGAGACGCTGGCATACAACTCACGGCGAAAGATCAGCGGAATGTCGTTGCAGAAGATGTCGCGCAGGATGCCGCCGAATACCCCGGTGATCACGCCGCTGACCGAAGCCACCAGCATGCCGTGGCCCATTTCCAGGGCGGTCATGCAGCCGATCAGCGTAAACGCCACCAGGCCGACCGCATCGAGCACCAGAAACAGCGAACGCAGGTGACGCATCCAGCGCGCCGTGAACACGGTGATCATCGCCGCGACCGTGGTCAGCACCAGGTATTCCGGGTGTTTGACCCAGGTCAGTGGGTAGTGCCCGAGCAACACGTCGCGCACCGAACCGCCGCCCAATGCCGGGACGCAGGCAATCAGCACCACGCCAAACCAGTCCATGCCGCGACGGCCCGCAGACAGGGCGCCGGTCATGGCTTCGGCGGTAATGGCAACGAGGTAGAGCATCAGCAACATGGTGGCGATCCTGGCAGGAAGGCGCGCAGTCTACTCACTTCGCCGAGGCACCAAAAGAGGGCGCCCCGGCGTGGGTGCCGATCTCAGAACTTGATGAAATGCTTGCGGTAGTGCTGCGGCTCGGCGATGGATTCGCGGATGTCGTCCAGCGCCAGGTGAGTGCTGCCTTTCTTGAAGCTGTCACGCACGTCCGGCGCCCAGCGCGCGGCCAGTTCCTTGAGCGTGGAGACGTCGAGGTTGCGGTAGTGGAAGTAGCTTTCCAGCGACTTCATGTGGGTATAAAGGAAGCGGCGATCCTGACAGATGCTGTTGCCGCAGATCGGCGACTTGCCCTTCGGCACCCACTTTTCGAGGAAGGCGATGGTTTCGGCTTCCGCTTCGGCCATGCTGATGCGGCTATCGCGCACGCGCTGGGTCAGGCCGGAGTTGCCGTGGGTGCGAGTGTTCCACTCGTCCATCCGGGCGAGGACTTCGTCGCTGTGGTGGATGGCGATCACCGGGCCTTCGGCCAGGGTGTTGAGATCGCTGTCGGTGACGATGGTGGCCATTTCGATGATCACGTCGTTTTCCGGATCCAGACCGGTCATTTCCAGGTCGATCCAGATCAGATTCTGCGGGTTTTGCATATTTCGGCTCCTGAGCAATGCTGCGCAGTTTAGCCTAGGGCGATGCCCGGGCGTGCTAAACTCGCGGCCGTTTTACCTAATCGCTGCATTCTTCAGACGGAACACCCATGGCCAAACGCCAACTCAATCGTCGTCAAAACTGGCGCATCGAAAAGATTCAGGGCGAGCGCGCCGCCCGCGCCGCCAAACGCGAGTCCTCGGCTGTCGAGGCGCTCGAAGGCGGCGACCTGGGCCCGGAACAGCACGGCCTGGTGATCGCCCACTTCGGTGTGCAGGTCGAGGTCGAGGCCGTTGACGGCGAACTGGCCGGCCAGGTCTTCCGCTGCCACTTGCGGGCCAACCTGCCAGCGCTGGTAACCGGCGACCGCGTCGTCTGGCGCGCCGGCAACCAGGGCATCGGCGTGATTGTCGCGCAACTGCCGCGCACCACCGAGCTGTGCCGTCCGGACAGCCGTGGTCAGCTCAAACCGGTGGCCGCCAACGTCGACATGATCGTCATCGTCTTCGCCCCGCTGCCCGAGCCCCATGCCAACCTGATCGACCGTTATCTGGTCGCCGCCGAACACGCCGGCATCCGCCCGCTGTTGCTGCTGAACAAGTTCGACCTGATCGACGAGCAGAACGCCCCGGCCCTGAACGCGCTGCTGGCGGTATACCGGACCCTGGGTTATCCGGTGCTGGAAGTCTCGGCGCACCATGGCAACGGCATGGAGCAGTTGCAGAAACAGCTCGACGGGCGCATCAGCGTGTTCGTCGGTCAGTCCGGTGTCGGCAAGTCGTCCCTTGTCAACAGCCTGCTGCCCGACGTGGAAACCCGTGTCGGCCCGCTGTCCGAACTGTCCGGCCAGGGCACCCACACCACGACCACCGCACGGCTGTTCCACTTCCCCGGCGGCGGTGAACTGATCGACTCCCCGGGCATCCGCGAATTCGGCCTCGGCCATGTCAGCCGTGCCGATGTCGAAGCCGGTTTCATCGAGTTCGACGACCTGCTCGGCACCTGCCGCTTCCGCGACTGCAAGCACGACCGCGAACCGGGCTGTGCCTTGCTCAAGGCACTTGAGGACGGACGCATCCAGCAGCAGCGGATGAACAGCTACCGCTCGATCATCGCCAGCCTGCCGGAAAACGGTTACTGAGCGTTCAAGTAGCCAGACACAAAAAAGCCGCGATCATCTCGCGGCTTTTTTGTGGATCACTGTTTCGGCGCGGGCGCCGGAGCAGTGGCCGGTGCAGCAGGCGCCGGGGCAGGCGCCGCGCTGCCCGGCTCGACCGGTTTCGGCAGCGGGTCGTCAAACAGATTCAACCGTTCGCGCAACTCGTGGGCCGGCACTGGCTGCTGATCCGCCGGCAAGGCATTCGGGTCGACCGGTTTGGCTGGATCGGCACCGTTCTGCCCTTCAGCCGGTTTCGCCGGCTCGGCACCTTGCGAACCTTCGATGGCGGCCTGGGCCTTCTTGGTCAGGACCACGATGTCGATGCGGCGGTTGACCGGGTTGAACGGGTTCTCCTTGTCGAACAGCGCCGACGAGGCGTAACCCACCACACGCGCCACTTGCGAATCCGGATAACTGCCCGCCACCAGCGCACGCCGGGCGGCGTTGGCACGGTTGGCCGAGAGTTCCCAGTTGCCGAAGTCGCCAGTGCCAGTGTACGGCTTGGCGTCGGTGTGGCCGCTGATGCTGATCTTGTTCGGCACCGCTTTGATGGTGTCGGCCATGGCCAGCAGGATGTCTTCGAAGTACGGCTTCAGGCGCGCAGAACCGGAGTCGAACATTGGCCGGTTCTCGGCGTCCATGATCTGGATGCGCAAGCCGTTCGGCGTGATTTCGAACAGGATCTGGTCCTTGAATTTCTGCAGTTGCGGGTTCTCGTCGACCTTGTTCTGCAGTTCTTGCAGCAGCAGTTCCAGGCGTTCCTTCTCGACCTGCTCGGCCATGCCTTCAACCTGTTCAGTATCGACTGTGACCTTGTCCGGTTGCGGCTGAGACTTCACTTCAGGGTTGAGGGTGTTTTCCGGCGCCTAGGTCGGCGTGCCGCCCAGATCGATGATGTACGGCGTGCCGCTCTCGGAGAAACCGACCGGGTCCTTGAAGTAACCGGCGATGGCGATCTTCTGCTCCGGGGTCGCGGTGGACAGCAGCCACAACACCAGGAAGAACGCCATCATCGCCGTCGCGAAGTCGGCGAAGGCGATCTTCCACGCCCCGCCGTGATGCCCGCCGGCGATGCGCTTGACGCGCTTGATGATTATCGGCTGGTTATTTTCCATGACTTAGCGACCGCGAACGGCTTGTTCCAGCTCGGCAAAGCTTGGACGGTGAGCCGGGTACAGAACCTTGCGACCGAACTCGACAGCCAGCGACGGCGGCATGCCGGAAGCCGAAGCCACCAGCGAGGCCTTGATGGCTTCGTAGACGTTCAGCTCTTCCTTGGCATCGTGGGCCAGGGAGTGCGCCAACGGACCGAAGAAACCGTACGCCGCGAGAATACCGAAGAAGGTACCTACCAGTGCCGCACCTACGTGCAGACCGATGGACTTCTGATCGCCTTCACCCAGGGAGGCCATGGTCACCACGATACCCAGTACCGCCGCGACGATACCGAAACCCGGCATGGCGTCGGCGATGCCGTTCACCGCGTGGGACGGATGCTCGAGGTCTTCCTTGAGGCTGTACAGTTCCATGTCGAACAGGCCTTCCAGCTCGTGGGGAGCCATGTTGCCGGACGACATGATGCGCAGGTAATCACAGATGAACGCGGTCATGCGTTCGTCCTTCAGCACCGCCGGGTACTTGGCGAAGATCGGGCTCGCGGCGGCATCTTCGATGTCGCCTTCAATGGCCATCATGCCTTCGCGGCGGCTCTTGTTGAGGATCTCGTAGATCAGGCCCAGCACTTCCAGATAGAACGTGTGGCTGAAACGCGAACTGAACATGCCCAGGGATTTCTTGAGCACATGCATCGTCATGTAACCGGGGTTGGCCTGGAGGAAGGCTCCGAGTGCCGCACCGCCGATGATCATCACCTCGAAAGGCTGGATCAGGGCGGCAATCTTGCCGTGGGAGAGCACGTATCCGCCGAGCACGCTCGCGAATACGACGATGATGCCGATAATTTTAGCCATAGGTAGAAAGGTACTTGTTTAAGTCGGGTTCAAGGTCATATTCGGAAGTTAAAAAATCTCTTCTTCTACTTATCGGCAAAACTGCGCCAGACTATAGCCAGTTCAGGCGAAAAGCCAATTTAGCCCATGCCGGGCGCGTCTACAGTCAGTGAAGATCTCGTCCAGACATGGCTAATGAAACGAACGTCCCACACGCAAGACCGACCACACTCGATGGCTGGGTGAAGCTGCTCGACGGCGTGCGCCTGCCGGTACCGCAAGAAGCACACGACCGCGTTTGCCGTGCCATCCGCGACAATCGCAGCTCGTTGCGCGACATTGCCGAGCTGATGCAGGACAGCCCGGCACTGGCCCTGAGCATCATCCGCGAAGCCAACCGTCACACCCTGGGCAGCATGACTGCGCCGGCGGAAAACCTTGAAGTGGCGATCAATCGTCTTGGTCTGGCCCGCACCGAAGAACTGCTGGCACGCCTGCCCGCCGAACCCCAGGCACAAATCCCCCAGGCCTTGCGCCAGATACAGATGATCAGCCAGCACGCGACCCAACAGGCCAACGGCTTTTTTGCCAGTCGCCTGGCGCGACTGTGGCAGGACATTCATTGGGGCAGCCTGCTGTTTCTGTCGCCGCTGTGGCCGTTGGCACTGACCTTTCCCAAATTGCTTGAAGAGTGGGAAGTGCGGGTTATCCACAAGGGCGAATCAGCGCGAGTCGTTGAAAAGCAGCTGTTCGGCGTGCGCCTGCTGAAAATCGGCGAAGCGCTTGTGCAAGCCTGGCGTCTGCCGATCTGGGTGCAGCAAGGTTACCGACTGCTGCTGACCGAGCAGCGCGAACTGGTCAAGGTCCTGCGCATTGCCCGCGACGTCGATCATCCGCTGCGCCAACAGAATCGCCTCGATGACGACCCGACCTTGCGCCGCTGGCTCAACCAGCCAGCCAACACCGTGCTGCTGGCCAACGGTCTGGCACTCTCGGCGCAACAGGCCTGGGACAGTCCGCACAGCGAGCGCTGGCAATACCTGACCAGCCTTTACCTGCAAATCTCGATGGACGAGGTGCAACAGCAGTTGCACCAACAGGCCGCTGTCAGCGCTCGCCATCACTTCATGCCCGACCTCTGGCACCCGGCGGTCTCGCTGCTGTGGCCGTGGGGCACCCGTCGTCTGCCCGCCGGAATGCTGCCGGCTGCGGCGCCGTCCGCTGAAGACCTGACCCGGTGGCGCCGGCAATGCGCCGAGCTGCTGGCCGTGCCAAGCCGCTTCACCAACGCCATGAGCCTGACCGTCGCCGCCCGCGATGCGCTGGTCGCCAGCGGCATGCGTCGGGTGATGATCCTGATGGCTGACCGCAGCCACGCCAATCTGCGCGTCCATCAAACCTCGGGGTTGCCGAAGGAAGCTGCTGCGCTCAATTTTGTCGTCAGCCAGAGCACCGTGCTGCAACGATTGCTCGCGCAGCAGGCGCAGGTGCGGATCACCCCGGACAACAACGCCCAGTTTTCCGCCCTGCTGCCGCCCTCGCTACGCGCCCTGTTTCGTGGCGAACACCTGTTCCTGCGCTCGCTGGTGAACAACGGCCGGGTCATCATGATCGTGGTCGCCGACCAGGGCGGCGGGCCGTTCGCCGACATCACCGTACAAGCCTTCGGCAAAACCGCGCAGTGCATCGAGAAAGCACTGCACAGCTTTAGCCAGCGCGGCCAATGACAGCTACAATCCTTCCCCTTTGTGCTCTGGAGACCTCACATGCCTGACTTCTCTGGCCTGGCGCTGGTGATCGAGCCGAGCGACCTGCTCCCGCGCCTCGACGACCGCAATCTGATTCTGGTGGATCTGACCAGTGCCGCCCGCTATGCCGAGGGTCACCTTCCCGGCGCACGCTTCGTCGATCCGAAGCGCACCCAGCTGGGCCTGGCACCGGCTCCGGGCTTGCTGCCGACAAAGGAAAAACTCGAAGAGCTGTTCGGCGAGCTGGGCCACAACAAGGACGCGGTCTACGTGGTCTATGACGACGAAGGCGGCGGTTGGGCCGGACGCTTCATCTGGCTGCTCGACGTGATCGGTCACGACAAATATCACTACCTCGACGGCGGTCTGACGGCGTGGCTGGCGGAAGGTTCGCCAATGTCGATCCAGGTTCCTCCAGCGGTGGGCGGCCCGGTAGCCCTGACCCTGCACGACGAGCCGACCGCCACCCGTGAATACTTGCAAAGCCGTCTCGGCGCCGCTGACCTGGCAATCTGGGACGCTCGCGGGCCGCTGGAGTATTCCGGCGAGAAAGTCCTCGCAGCCAAAGGTGGACACATCCCCGGCGCGGTCAATTTCGAATGGACGGCGGGCATGGACCAGGCGCGTCAACTGCGCATCCGTACCGACATGTCGCAGATCCTGGAAAACCTCGGGATCACCAAGGACAAAGAAGTCATTACCCACTGCCAGACCCATCACCGGTCCGGTTTCACTTATCTGGTGGCCAAGGCCCTCGGTTATCCGCGGGTCAAGGGCTACGCCGGTTCCTGGGGCGAATGGGGCAACCACCCCGACACCCCCGTCGAGCTTTAAGGATTTTTAAGGACAGTCATGAAAGAGCGTTTGTTTATCATCAGCCAGTACCTGCTGCCGCATCACTTGCTGTCGCGCCTGGCCGGCTGCATTGCCGAGTGCCGCGTGCGCTGGTTCAAGAATGCCTTCACCACCTGGTTCGCCAAGCG
>Ga0105243_10000852_pt1 | contig 28964 bp, 3 predicted proteins | sample KBSM34metaG_FD_81525 | JGI IMG/M metagenome (GOLD analysis project Ga0105243, IMG submission 81525) | Miscanthus rhizosphere microbial communities from Kellogg Biological Station, Michigan, USA - KBS M3-4 metaG | ecosystem: Host-associated > Plants > Roots > Rhizosphere > Soil | place: Michigan... | reverse complement strand
GTTCTCACTCGGCGGGTTCTGGGTGGCGATCTCCGGGAAGTGATTCTGTACGGCCTCCAACGGGACCAGAACCTCCTGTGGCAATTGGTTCGTCCCTGGTTGTCCGCACCCACCCGTCAGCAAGACTCCTGCCAGGATGATCGCAAGCATGGCGGGAGATGTGGCGACCCGGCGACCGTGACCGATCAATGTGAGGAGAGGTACTTCTCGAGCGCGGGACCGACCACGGCCAACGACTCGGGTTCGATCATCTGGTTGTGGCCGCAGTCCACTTGGACCTCGCGGATTCCGCCGGTGACCGCCGGACGCCACTCCTCGGGGGAATGTTCTCCGTTCCCGGAAGCGCCTGCCGCGCTGAAGAAGAGCAGGTCGCCGTCGAAGACCGCGGGACGGAATCGGTCCATGATCTCCGCCGAATTGGTGAAGCCGGCGCTGATCCGCTCGAGATGCGCGGCGGTGAGGCCGGTGCGCTGTCCGAGGGACTCGTCGAGCAGCTCGACCGCCCGCGCGTAGGTCAGCTCCTCGCCGTCGGGGGTGCGGAGGTCGAGCCCGAGGCCCTGCAACAGCTCCTCGACTGTCAGCACCTGCGGGATCCCGTCGGCGGTGACATAGCTGTCCATGATGGCGAGCGTCGCCACCTCGTCGCCGTCCCGCCGAAGCTCCACGGCCATGGCGTGCGCGATCACGCCGCCGAGGGACCAGCCGAGCAGGTGGTACGGGCCGTGGCCCTGGACCGCGCGCATCTCCTGCACGTACCGGTGCGCCAGCTGCTCGATCGACTCGAAGCGCGGGCCCCCGCTGATGAGCGGCAGCTGCAGGCCGAACGCGGGGCGGTCCTGGGCGAGGTGCTGGACCAGCCCGGCGTAACCCCAACTCAGGCCGATGCCGGGGTGCACGCAGAACAGGGCGGGCTTGGTACCGCTCGGCCGCAGCGGGATCACCACCTGCAGAGCCTCATCGGCGGCCGACTGCGCCGACTCCTCGTCGAGGCGGTGCGCGAGCCCGGCCGGGGTCGGATCGAGGAAGATCGACTGCAGTTGGATCCGGTCCCCGAACCGCGCGCGGAGCTCGGTGACGACCCGGGTGGCCACGATCGAGGTGCCTCCGAGGTCGAAGAAGCTGTCGTCGACACCGACGCGTTCGACGCCGAGCACCTCGGCGTAGGCCTCGGTGATCGCCAGTTCGCTCGGTGTGACCGGCGCGCGGTATTCGTCGGCGCGAGCACCGAACTCGGGTGTCGGCAATGCCTTTCGATCGAGCTTGCCGACGGGCGTCATCGGTATCGTGTCGAGGACCACGACGGCCGACGGCACCATGTGGGCGGGCAGGCGGCCCGAGGCGAAGGACCTGACCTGGGCGGGCACCAGCGTGCGACCCTCGACCGGGTGCACGTAAGACGCCAGCAGTGTGTCCCCGGACGGCCCGGTCTGACCGATGGTGGCCGAGAACGCGATGTCGGGGTGGTGCGTCAGCACGGTGTCGATCTCGCCGAGTTCGATGCGGAAGCCGTGCACCTTCACCTGGAAGTCGCTGCGGCCGATGTACTCGATGGTGTGATCTCCGGTGCGGGGGTCGCGTTGCCAGCGGACGATGTCCCCGGTGCGGTACATCCGCTGCCCCGGATCACCGAACGGGCTCGCCACGAAGCGTTCGGAGGTCAACCCGATCCGGTTGTGATAACCGCGGGCCAGCCCGAGACCGAGGATGTACATCTCGCCGGGCACCCCGACCGGGACCGGCTGCAGGTGGGCGTCGAGCACGACCTCGCCGAAACCGATGGCCGGGTTGCCGATGTTGACCGGCACCCCACTCTCCATCGGGTCGCTGACGCTGGCTTGGATGGTGGTCTCGGTCGGCCCGTAGCCGTTGAACATCCGGCGCCCCCGCGCCCAGACGTCCACCAAATCCGGCGGGCACGCCTCCCCGGCGACCGCGAGGACCTCCAGCTCCGACAGATCCCGGTCCTCCATCGACGCCAGGGCGGTCGGGGTGATGAAGGCGTGGGTGACGTGCTCGCGCCGGAGCAGGTCCTCGAGATCGGGGCCGCCGTACACGGTGGGCGGCACGATCACCACGCCCGCGGACGTGCCGAACGCCATCATCAGCTCGAACACGGAGGCGTCGAAGCTCGGGGACGCCAGGTGCGAGACCCTCGACCGCTCGGTGACGCCGAACCGGCTGTTCTCCTCCGCGGTCAGGTTCGCGATGCCCTGATGCGTGACGATGACGCCCTTGGGCAGACCGGTGGATCCGGAGGTGTAGATCAGGTAGGCCGGGTGGGCGAGGTGCAGGGGGACGATCCGGTCCGCATCGATGACCGGGGCCGGCGACGACGCGGACATGGACGCGAGGAAGTCGGGGGCGTCCATCACGAGCCACGGAATCGTGTCGGGGAGCTGCCCGCGCCGCGATGCGATGGTCAGCCCGACGACGGCGCGGGAATCCACCAGCATGTACTCGATTCGTTCCGGCGGATAGGTCGGATCCACGGGTACGAACGCGGCGCCTGCCTTCGCCACCGCCCAGATCGACACGATCTCCTCGATCGAGCGGGGCAGGCCGAGCGCGACGAAGGTCTCCGGGCCGACCCCGGACCCTCGCAGCACCCGGGCCAACCGGTTCGACCGCTCGTCGAGCTCACGATAGGTCAGGTGCTCATCCTCGAAGGACAACGCGAGCGACTCGGGTGCCGCGGCCGCGGCGGCGGACAGGATGTCCGGCCACAGCTGCGGCGCACCACCCTCGGGTCCGAGCGCCGGTGCCATATCGGACATCTCGACCTCGCCGAGGATGCCGATGTTGCCGATCGCCCGGTGCGGGTCGGCGGTCACCGCATCGAGAACCCGGACGAAACGATCCGCGAAGGCGTGCACGGACTCGGGGTCGAACAGGTCTGTCGCGTAGTCGATACCGCCACGAACACCCGCGGGCGTGCCGTCCGCCGCGACGTTCTCGGCGAGGATCAGCTCCAGGTCCTCCTTCGCCACCCGGATGTCGAGGTCGACGCCGTCGACCTCGAGGCCCGGAAGTGCCAGGTGCGGCCGTTCGGTGTTCTGGAACTCCAGCGCGACCTGGAAGAGGGGCTGGTAGGACGTGGATCGGGCCGGGTTCAGCGCCTCGACGATCCGCTCGAACGGGAGGTCGGCGTGTGCGAACGCCGCGAGGTCCGTCTCACGGGCCGATTCGAGCAGCTCGAGGAAGTCGGCGTCGGGGTCGACGTGGGTGCGCAGCACGAGGGTGTTGACGAACATGCCGATCATCTCGTCGAGTTCGGCCTCGCCCCTGCCGGCGATCGGGGTACCGATGGCGACGTCGTCGGTGTCGCCGAGCCGGGCCAGCAGGACCGCGAGTGCCGCGTGCATCACCATGAAGACGGTCGAGTTGTTCGCCCGCGCCAGGTCGCCGATGCGGGCGTGCAGCCCGGCGTCGATCGCGAACTCGATGCGGTCGCCGCGGAAGGTCTGCTGCAGCGGACGCGGGCGGTCGGTCGGCAGCGCGATCACGTCCGGCAGGTCCGCGAGGTTCTGGTTCCAGTACTCGAGTTGCGCGGTGATGAGTGACCCCGGATCGTCCTCGGCGCCGAGCATCCGGTGCTGCCAAAGGGTGTAGTCGGCGTACTGCACCGGCAGCGGGTCCCATCCCGGGGCCGAGCCGTTGACCCGGGCGTTGTAGGCGACCATCACGTCCCTGGCGAGCGGACCGAGGGAGGAACCATCGGCGCAGATGTGGTGCACCACGATGGTCAGAACGTGTTCGAGCTCGCCCAGCCGGAGCAACGCGGCCCGCACCGGTACCGCGGCGGTGACGTCGAAGCCTGCGCCCGCGAGTTCGATGATGCGCGAGTTCAGTTCGGCGTCGGTGACGGAGATCGTCGTCAGTGCGGGCAGGACCTGGTCGGTGGGCACCACGAGTTGTGTGGGCTCGCCGTCGTGGACGGGGAACATCGTGCGCAGCGACTCGTGTCGGTCGAGCACGTCCCGGATCGCGGCGCCGAGCGCCTCGGTGTCGAGGCGACCGGACAGCTTGACCGCCAGCGGGATGTTGTATGCGGGCGAGGCGGTGTCGAACTGGTTCAGGAACCACATCCGCTTCTGGGCCAGTGACACCGGGATCACCGGCGGGCGCTCGATCGCGGTGAGCGGAGGCCGCGCATCGGTGCCGGTGCGCTCGGGCGCGAGCAGGGCGGCCAGCGCGGTGATCGTCGGCGACTCGAAGAGTGCACGGACGCCGATCTTGGCACCGAGCGCGGTCCCGAGTCGTGCCGTGACGCGGGTGGCGATGAGCGAGTTCCCGCCGAGGTCGAAGAAGCTGTCGTCGAGGCCGATCCGATCGACACCGAGGACCGCGGCGAACACCTCGGCGATGGTGCGTTCGAGCGGTGTGCTCGGTTCGCGGTACTCGGTGGCGGTGCCGAGGAACTCGGGCTCCGGCAGCGCCGACCGATCGAGCTTGCCGACATGGGTCAGTGGGATCTCGTCGATCAGGACGATGCTCGACGGCACCATGTGGGACGGCAGCCGGCCCGCCAGGTGATCGCTCAACGCCGGTACCCGCACCGGTACGTCCGCCATCGGCACCACGTAGCTGGCCAGCACGGTGTCGCCGGACGGACCAGGCACGCCGACGGTCACCGCGAAGCTCACTCCTGGGTACGCCATGATCTCGGAGTCGATCTCGCCGAGCTCGATCCGGAAGCCGCGCACCTTCAGCTGGAAATCGCTGCGCCCGATGTACTCGACCGTGCGTTCGCCGGACCCGGGTTCCACCCGCCAGCGGACGATGTCCCCGGTGCGGTACATCCGATCTCCCGGTTGCCCGTACGGATTCGCCACGAAGCGGTCCGCGGTCAGCGCGCCCCTCCGGTGGTATCCGCGCGCCAGTCCGACACCCGCGATGTACAACTCGCCGGGGACGCCGGCGGGAACCGGCCGCAGGTACCCGTCCAGTACGACCTCGGACACCCCGCGGATCGGGCCGCCGAGCGTGATGGGCTCCCCCACCGTCATCGGGTCGCTGATGTTGGCCATGATCGTGGTCTCGGTCGGGCCGTACGCGTTGGTCAGCTTGCGTCCCGGCGCCCACCGCGTGACCAGCTCCGGCGGGCAGGCCTCACCGCCGAAGGCCACGTGCTGGAATTCGACGAGTCCCCCCGGGTCCACCGTCGCCAGCGCGGCGGTCGTCACGAAGGCATGGGTGACCCCCTCGACCTTGATCAGGTGCGCGAGTTCGGCTCCGCCGTACACGGACTGCGGTGCGATCACCATCGTCGAACCGAGCCCGAACGCCTGCAGGTATTCGAAGACGGCGCCGTCGAAGCTCGGCGTCGAGAAGTGCAGGGTCCGCGACATCGGCGTCGTGTTGAACCGTTCGCGCTGGTCGGTGGCGAAGTTCTCCAGGCCGACGTGGGTGATCACCACGCCCTTGGGTGTTCCGGTCGAACCCGAGGTGTAGACGACATAGACGGCGTTGTTCATGCCGATCGGCGAGACCCGGTCCGCGTCGACCACCCGACGGGTGGACTGGGCCGCCCGTTCGGCGGTGCAGTCGGGCCCGTCGAGGAGCAGCCACGGCACGGAGTCGGGCAGCCGCGCGCGATCCGCGGTCATGGCGAGTCCGAGGGTCGCGCCGGAGTCGGTGAGCATGTGCTCGATCCGGTCCTGCGGGTAGTTGGGGTCGACGGGCACGAACGCCGCGCCGGTCTTGGCCACCGCCCACACCGCGAGCACCGATTCGATGGATCGAGGGATGCCAAGAGCAACATAGGTTTCCGGACCCGCGCCCCTCGCGATCAGCAGGCGCGCCAACTGCGTCGAACGCATGTCGAGCTCGAGATAGCTGACGTGGCGTCCCTCGTGGACCAGCGCGGTGGCCTCCGGACTCGCGGCCGCCGCGTCCTCGAACAACTCCGGGAGCGTCCTGGCCGAGACACCCGGCCTGCCGTGCACGGGGACAAGGGCGACGCGCTCGTCCGCCGACAGCAGGTCCATCCGCGCGAGCTGGAGGTCGGGGTGGGTGGCCATCGCGACCAGTACCCGCCGTACCCGGGCCGCGATGGACTCCACGGCGGCGACGTCGAAGGCCGTGGCGAGGTACTCGAGCTTCAGGTGCAGGTTCTCCTCACCGGAGGCGACGATGGCCAGCGGGTAATGAGCCGAATCCCGTCCGTCGAAGCCCGCGATGCGCATGCCCGCGATGTCGGTCTGTTCGGTCAGGCCGGCGCGATCGATCGGGTATGACTCGAACACGGTGAGGGTGTCGAACGCGGCGGCGGGTGCGGCGACCTTCTGGATGTCCGCCAGCCCGAGGTAGTGGTGGTCGAGCAGCGCGACCTGCTCGTGCTGGACCCGGTCGAGCAATCCGCCGAGGCTCTCGTACGGATCGAGGATGACCCGGACAGGAAGGGTGTTGATGAACAGGCCGACCATCGACTCGATGCCGGCGATCCCCGGCGGCCTGCCCGAGACGGTGCTGCCGAACACCACGTCGTCGCGGCCGGTCAGCGCGCCGAGCACGATTCCCCATGCGGCCTGGAGCATCGTGTTGAGGGTGAGGCCGCGCTCGCCCGCCAACAGTCGCAGCAGGCTGGTCTCCGCTTCGGACAGCGTCAGCCCGAACTCCTGGCTGCCCGAATGCGGACGACCGTCGTTCGCGGGCGCCAGCACGGTCGGTTCCTCGACGTCCGAGAGTGCCTGCCGCCACGCCTCTGTCGACTGACCGATGTCACGCCGGGACATCCAGACCAGGTAGTCGCGGTAGGGGTGCACGGGCGGAAGTGCCGAGGCGTCCCCGTCGGTCGCGTACAGGGTCAGCAGGTCCCGGATGACGATCGGTGTCGACCAGCCGTCGATCAGGATGTGGTGGTTCGTCAGCGTCAACCGGTACTCGTCCTCGTCGAACTTCACGAGCATCAGGCGCAGGAGCGGCGCGGACGACATGTCGAACCTCGCTGCCCGGTCGGCCGCCACGACCGCGGCATGGGCGTCCTCGCGGTCCTCGGATGCCGTCTCGGCGAGATCGATCTCACGCCACGGCAGCTCGACGTGATCCGCGATGACCTGGACAACGACACCGCCCTGTTCGGCGACGAACGCCGCCCGCAGGTTCGGGTGCCGATCGAGCAGTGCCTGACCGGCCCTGCGGATGCGGTCCGGGTCGACCGTGCCCCGCAGGGTGATGGTGAGTTGGACGAGATACGGATCGACCGACGCGTCCGACATCTGCGCGTGGAAGAGCAGGCCGGACTGCAACGGGGACAGCGACCAGACGTCGGCGAGGCCGGGGAACCGGCCCTCGAGTCGCTCGATGGTGTCCTGCTCGAGATCCACCAGGGCGAGGTCCGACGGTGTGAGCCCGCCCGCGGTCGGCGCCGCGGCGTGCCGGGCCAGCGCGGTCAGCGCCTCGGCCCACAGGTCCGCCAGCTCGCGGACCTCGAGGGCGCGCAGGACCCGCGTCGGGAACGACCAGGTTGCGCGCAGCCGCGGCCCGTCCGGGGATCCGAGGGTCAGCGCGTTGATGTCCAGGACCGACGCGACCGGCATCTGCTTGCTCGGGGCGTCGTCGAGGCCGGTGTCGGTGACCTGGGTCCAGCCGGTGCCGGGGTCCAGCGTCCCGGCTCCGTCCGTCATCCGGCCGAGGTAGTTGAAGCTGATCTGCGGCGCAGGCAGTTCGCGCAATTCGTTCCGGTGTTCGCTCAGGTATCGGAGCATCCCGAAGCCGATGCCGTGATCGGGTATCGAGAGCAACCGTTCCTTCACGACCTTGACCGCGGTGCCCGCGTCCGGCCCGCCCGCGAAGGCGTCGTCGAGATCGATGTCGGACAGATCGAGCCGGACCGGGAAGATCGTGGTGAACCAGCCCACTGTCCGCGACAGATCGGCGCCCGCGATCACGTGATCCTCGCGGCCGTGGCCCTCCAGATTGACCACCGTCGCCGACACCTCTTCGCCGCGGGCGGAGCGCCACCGGGACACGGCCATCGCAAGCGCCGTGAGCAGGCTGTCGTTGACGCTGCCGTGGAATACCTCCGGAAGCCGCGTCAGCAGCGACTCCGTGACCTCGCTCGGGAGTTCGACGGTGATCTTCTGCACGGTCTCGTTGGTGTCGACCGCCGGATCCAGTGCACGCGAACCGATCACCGGATCCGGACCGGCCAGCATCCGCCGCCACAGGTCCATCTCCCCGGACCTGGTCGCGCTCGCCTCGGCCAGGGCGTGCGTCCAGCGGCGCATCGAGGTCCCCACCGGGGCCAGGACGGGATCCTGGCCCGCGCGGATCTGTGCCCATGCCGACGCCAGGTCCGGCACCAGCACCCGCCACGACACCCCGTCGATCACCGCGTGATGCACGACCATCAGCAGTCGGCCAGGGGCATCGGGTTCGCCGCAGTCCGAGGGATCGAACCAGACCACCTGCAGCATCGTGCCTGCCCGCGGGTCGAGTCGGTCCGCCGCCGCGTCGAGTTCGGCCGCCGCGATCGCGGAGAACTCGGGGCCCTCCACACCTGCGACCGCGACCCTACGCAGTACCGACGCGGCGGGCACCGACCCCTGTTCGGCGACCGTCATCGCCGGTTCGCGGTCGGGATCGCGCTGGATCAGCCTGGACCGCAACATGTCGTGGTGGTCGAGCACTGCCTGCAGCGTGCGCTCGACGGTGTCCGCGTCCGCCCCTGGCGGCAGCGTCAGCAGTGCCGTCTGGGTGTAGCGGTTGATGTCCCCAGCGGCCCCGGCCCGATCGGTCAGCCAGTGCATGATCGGGGTCAACGGCAGGTCGCCGACGCCCCCGCCCGCGAGCTCGTCGAGCACGATCGCGTCCCCGACCTCGGCCGATTCGGCCACGACGGCGAGCGCGGCGACCGTCTTGTGTTCGAAGACCTCCCGCGGCGAGATCGCGACACCGGCAGCCTTGGCCCGGGACACGAGCTGGATCGACATGATGGAGTCGCCGCCGAGCGCGAAGAACGAATCCTCCACGCCCACCGAATCCAGACCGAGCACCTCGGCGTACAGGGTCGCCAACACGGTCTCGGTCTCGGTGCTCGGCGCGCGGCCGGCATGGACCCGCGTCGCGAAATCCGGTTCCGGCAGTGCCTTCCTGTCCAGTTTGCCGTTCGCGGTCAGCGGGAGTTCGTCGATGACCAGCACCGCCGCGGGCACCATGTGCGAGGCGAGTTGAGTGCTCGCGAACTCGAGCACCGCGTTCTCGTCCGGGCGTACCCCGGGCTCCGGGACCACGTAGGCGATCAACCGGTTGCCCCTCGGGTCCTCGTGCACGAGGGACACGGCCTGCGCGACGCCAGGGAACCGCAGCAGGACCGCCTCGATCTCGCCCAGCTCGATCCGGAACCCGCGGACCTTCACCTGGAAATCGCTGCGGCCCAGGTACTCCAGTTGACCATCCCGATTCCAGCGGGCCACATCACCGGTTCGGTACATCCGTGCACCGGCGGCACCCATGGGATCCGCGACGAACCGCGCGGAGGTCAGCGCCGCCCGGCCGAGGTAGCCACGCGAGACCTGATCTCCCGCGACGTACATCTCCCCCGTCACCCCTGGCGGGACCGGATGCAGTCGTTGATCGAGCACCGACACCCGCAAACCGGGGATCGCCCGGCCGATGACGGACGCGGACGCCTCGGCGGCGTAGGCGCGGTCGAGTGGGAGGTGACTGACGTGCACGGTGGTCTCGGTGATGCCGTACATGTTGACCAGCGCAGGCGCAGTCTCGCCATGCCTGGCGTACCAGCGGCCGAGCTGACCGAGATCGAGCGCCTCACCACCGAAGATCACGTAACGCAGGGCCAAAGCCGGTGAGTCACTCGTGGCCAGCCGGTCGGCCTCGGCCAGCTGGTAGAACGCGGTCGGCGTCTGATTGAGCACCGTCACCCGCTCGCGCCGCAAGAGTTCGAGGAACATCTCCGGCGAGCGGGCGGTGTAGTAGTCGACGACCACCAGGGTGCCGCCGTACAGGAGTGGGCCCCACAGCTCCCAGACCGAGAAGTCGAATGCGTAGGAGTGGAACATCGTCCACACATCGGACTCGTCGAACCCGAACTTCTCTTCGGTGTTCGCGAAGAGGGTGAGCACGTTGCGGTGCGAGACGACGACGCCCTTCGGCTGCCCGGTCGACCCGGAGGTGTAGATCACGTAGGCGGTGTCCGCCGGGTCGAGCGGGGCCAGCCGATCGGTGTCGGTGACGGGCGCGCCCGATTCCGTGGCGAGTCGGGTGGTCAACTCGTCCGAATCCAGCACCACGACGGGCACGTCGGTGTCAGGCAGGCGTTCGAGGTCGGCACCGGTGGAGATCATGCAGATCGGATCCGCGTCCTCGAGCATGAAGATCAGCCGGTCGGCCGGGTACGTCACGTCGACGGGCAGATAGCCGGCACCGGACTTGACGACGGCCAGCAGCGCCACGATCAGGTCGTTGGTGCGCGGCAGCGCGACCGCGACGAGGGATTCGGGTCCGGCGCCCCTGCCGATCAGGACCCGGGCGAGCCGGTTGGCCCGGTCGTCGAGTTGCGCGTAGGTCAGGGTTTCACCGTCGCAGGACACGGCGACCGCTGCCGGCTGCCGGGCGACCGTGCTCGCGAACCGGTCCACCAGGGTGCCCGTCGGTGCAGGCACGCCCGCGACGTTCCAGAGCGAGGCCATCGCGTCGCGCTCGGCCGGGTCGGTGATCTCGATGTCCCCGACCGCGCGGTCGGGATCCGTGGTGACCGATTCGAGGAGGTCGCACAGTCGCCGGGCGAAGCCGTGCACGGTGCCTGGGTCGAACAGATCGTCGGCGTAGGTGAACATCGCCGAGATCCCGGCCGGGCGCCCGTCCTCCCCGTACCGCTCGGCGAGTGTCAGCTGCAGGTCGAACTTGGCGACGGCCAGGTCGGGATCGATTCCGTCCGCGGTCAGTCCGGGCAGCTCCAGGTGGGGCGGCTCGTTGTTCTGGAACTCGAGCAGTACCTGGAACAACGGCGAGTGTGCGGTGGACCGTTCGGGGGCGAGTGCCTCGACGAGTCGCTCGAACGGCAGGTCCGCATGCGCGAACGCGGCGACGTCCACCTCGCGCACGTTGTCGAGGAGCTCCCCGAACGATGCCCGTGGATCCACCTCGTTGCGCAGCACCAGGGTGTTGACGAACATGCCGACCAGATCGTCGAGCGCCGCCTCGCCGCGTCCCGCGATCGGGGTGCCGACGGCGACGTCGGTGGCTCCGGAGAGCTTCGCGAGCAGCAGCGACAGCGCGGCGTGGCCGGCCATGAACATCGTCGAGTTGTGTTGCCGTGCCACGTCGACGAGGGCGCGGTGCACCCTTGGCGGCACGGTGAACTCGAATCGTTCGCCGTGGAAGCTCTGGTAGACCGGCCGCGGTCGGTCGGTGGGCAGCGCGATCACCTCCGGCAACCCCGAGAGGACTTCCGTCCAGTGGTCGAGCTGGCGCGCGAGCAGGGACTCGGGATCGTCCTCGGAGCCGAGGACGCGGTGTTGCCACAGCGCGTAGTCGGCGTATTGGACCGGCAGCGGGGACCACGGTGCCATGGCACCAGACACCCGCGCGGTGTAGGCGGCCATCACGTCCCGGGCCAGCGGGGACATCGAGAAACCGTCGGCGCTGATGTGGTGGACGACGAGCACCAGCACGTGCTCGTCTGAGCCGATGCGCAGCAGGGCCGCGCGCACGGGCACCGCGTCGGTGACATCGAATCCGCCCGAGATCAGGTCGGAGATGCGCTGCGGCAGTTCGGACTCGGTGGTGTCGATCGCGGTGAGGTCCGGTACCGCGGCTGCCGCGGGCACGATCACCTGGGTGGGCTGACCGTCGACCATGGGGAACAGGGTGCGCAGCGATTCGTGCCGGTCGACGACGTCGGCGACGGCGCTGCGCAGCGCGTCGGTGTCGAGGTGCCCGGTCAGGCGTACGGCGAGCGGGATGTTGTACGCGGCGGACTCGGTGTCGAACTGGTTGAGGAACCACATCCGCTGCTGCGCCAACGACAGCGGCAGTCGTTCGGGCCGGTCGGTCGCCTCGAGCGACGGGCGCCGGTGCTCACCGTCGGACAGTGCGACACGCTGTGCGAGGGTGCCTGCGGTGGGCGCCTCGAACAGGGCGCGGACGCTGAGGTCGACCTCGAGTGCGGACGACAGCCGCGCGGTGACGCGGGTCGCGCTCAGCGAGTTGCCGCCGAGGTCGAAGAAGCTGTCGTCGAGGCCGACGCGGTCGAGGCCGAGGACGGCGGCGAAGACATCGGTGATGGTGCGTTCGAGGGCAGTGGTCGGCGCCCGGAACTCGGTGGTGGCGGCGAACTCCGGCGCGGGCAACGCGGCGCGGTCCAGCTTGCCGACGGGGGTCAGCGGGATGTCGTCGAGGATCATCACGCTCGAGGGCACCATGTGCGAGGGCAGCCGGGTCGAGAGGAACTCGCGGACCTCGGCCGGCTCGATCCGGTGTCCGGCTGCCGGCAGCACGTACGAGGCCAGGACGGCGTTGCTCGCCGATCCGTGCCCGATGGTCACGGAGAAGTCGATGCCCTCGTGCTCGCCGAGGGCGCTGTCGATGTCGCCGAGCTCGATGCGGAACCCGCGGACCTTCACCTGGAAGTCGCTGCGTCCGATGTACTCGATCACGAGTCGGCCGGATTCCGGGGAGCGCCGCCACCGAACGACGTCGCCGGTGCGGTACATCCGTTCGCCGGGGCCGCCGAACGGATTCGCCACGAATCGACCGGCGGTGAGGCCGGTGCGACGGTGATAGCCGAGCGCCACGTTGTGCCCTGCGATGTACAGCTCGCCGGGCACCCCGATCGGGACGGGACGCAGGAAGGCGTCCAGCAGGATCTCCTGGATCCCGCGCAGCGGTCCGCCGATGGTGACCGGTTCGTCCACCGACACCGGATCGCTGAAGTTCGTCACGATCGTGCCCTCGGTGGGGCCGTACGCGTTCCACAGTCGGCGCCCTGGAGCCCAGCGCGGCACCAGCTCCGGTGGCGCGGCCTCGCCGCCGAACAGGACATCCTGGAAGTCGTCGAGACCGGCGGGGTCCATCCCCGAGAGCGCCGAGCTGATGATGAAGCCGTGGGTCACCCGTTCCTGCTTGAGCAGCCGGGCCAGTTCGATCCCGCCGTACACCGTGGGCGGCACGATCACCAGCGTCGCTCCCGCGCCCGCGGCGAGCAGGTACTCGAAGACCGACGCGTCGAAGCTGGGACTGGCGAAATGCAGGGTGCGTGATGCCGAGTTCGGGGCGAACAGATCGTGCTGCACGGCGACGAGCTTCTCGAACGACCGGTGCGAGACCACCACGCCCTTCGGGAGCCCCGTCGAGCCGGACGTGTAGATCACGTACGCGATGTCGTCGACCCGCAGGGGGCGCGGGCGGTCGGCGTCGGTGACCGCGGCCGCCGACCTGCCGTCGAACTCGGCCGAGGCCTCCGGATCGTCGATGACCGACCATGCTGCGGTCCCGGGTAGGCGGTCGCGGTACTCGGCGACGGTCAGTCCGAAGGTCGCGCCCGAGTCGGAGAGCATGTGCTCGATCCGATCGGACGGGTAGTTCGGGTCCACCGGGACGAAGGTTGCTCCCGTCTTGGTGATCGCCCAGACCGACATGACCGATTCGATGGAACGCCTGATCGCGAGGGCGACAACCGAACCCGGCCCGAGGCCCCGCGCGAGGAGACTCCTGGCGATCTGATTCGACCGCTCGTCGAGCTCGCGATAGGACATCTCGCGGCGGGCCATCGTCAGCGCCACCGCGGTGGGGTCGATCCCCGCTCCGTCCGTGAACAGCTCGGGCAGCGTCCGCGCGCTCACGATCGCGCCGCCGTCGACCGGGAGCAGTTCGATTTCCTCCTCGGGCGAGAGCAGCCGCAGCCGGGACAGTGGAAGGTCCGGGGTGTCGGCGAAGGCGTCCAGCACCCGCGCGGTGCGCGCGGCGATGGTCTCCGCGTCCTGGCGCTCGAACAGATCCGGGAAGTACTCGACCTTGAGCCGCAACTGCTCCTCCGCGGAGGCGACCAGGGCCAGCGGATAGTGGGCGGCATCGTTGATCTCGGGGATCCCGAGCACGCGCAGCCCGGCGATGTCGACGTCGGCGGTCAGCGCCGCCCGGTCGAACGGGTACGACTCGAAGACGGTCAACGTGTCGAAGGTGGCCGCGGGCCCCGCCGCGTCCTGGATGTCGCTGAGTCCGAGGTAGTGGTGATCGAGCAGGGCGGTCTGCTCGTCCTGGATTCGGTTCAGCAGCTCGCCGAGGTTCTCGAACGGGTCGAGGGTGATCCGGACGGGCAGCGTGTTGATGAACAGGCCGATCATCGACTCGATGCCGGGGATCTGCGGGGGTCGCCCGGAGACGGTGCTGCCGAAGACCACGTCGTCGCGGCCGGTCAGCTCGGCGATGATGATGCCCCACGCGGCACGGATGAGCGTGTTCAGGGTCAGACCGCGCTCGCGGGCCACGGCCCGCAGGCGCTGCGTCCGTTCGACCCCCATCTCGACGAGAACCGAGAGCGCGCTGTCCCACTGCAGCCTGGCGCGGTCCAGCGGTGCGACGAGCGTGGGTTCATCGACTCCGGCGAGGGCCTGCATCCACACGTCCATCGACTTCTCGGAGTCGCGCTGGGACAACCACTTCAGGTAGTCCCGGTAGGCGTTGGCCCGCGGCAGCGCCGTCGCGTCGCCGTCGGTCGCGTACAGGGCCAGCAATTCCCGCAGCATCAGCGGCGCAGACCAGCCGTCGAGCAGGATGTGATGGTTCGTCATCACCAGTCGGTGGGTGTCCGGGCCGGTCCGGATGAGCAGGAATCGCAGCAGCGGCGGCGATTCCATGTCGAATCCGTGGTGCCGGTCCTCGTCAAGGACGCGTGCGACCTCGGCCTCACGATCCCCGTCGTCGAGCGTCGTCAGGTCGAGCTCGGTCCACGGCAGCTGCACGTGCCGGTGCTGCACCTGCACGGTCACACCGTCGATGTCGGCGATGAAGGACGTGCGCAGGTTCGGGTGCCGGTCGATCAGGGCCTGGCCCGCCCGCCAGATTCGCTCGGGGTCCGCGCCCCGAACATCCAGCGCGAGTTGCACGGTGTACTGATCGACCGACTGCTCGGCAAGCAGCGCGTGGAAGAGCAGTCCGGTCTGCAGCGGCGACAGCGACCAGATGTCGGCGAGGTCGGGGTAGCGGTCCTCGAGCCGTTCGATGGTGCCCTGCTCGAGGTCCACCAGGTCGAGGTCCGACGGGGTGAGCCCGCCCGCGGTTGGGGTGGCGGCGTGCCGCGTCAGCGCGGTCAGCGCCTCGGCCCACAGGTCCGCGAGGTCGATTGCCTCCGCGGCGGTGAGGACCTCGCCGGGGAATGCCCAGGTGGACCGCAGGCGAGGGCCGTCGGGGGTCTCGGTGGTGACCGCGTTGATGTCCAGGACCGCTGACGGTGGCATGTCGACGGTGCCGACCAGGTCCAGATCGGTGTCCGCGACCGGGCTCCACCCGATGCTCGGCCCGTCGTCGGCGCCGCCCGCGGTCAGGCGTCCGAGGTAGTTGAAGCTGATCTGCGGCGTCGGCAGCTCTCCCAGTTCGAGCGCATGCTCGCTCAGGTACCGCAGCATGCCGAAGCCGATGCCGTGGTCGGGGACCGCGAGCAGTTGTTCCTTGACAGCCTTCACCGCGGCACCGGCGTCGCGGCCGCCTGCGAAGGCGTCGTCGAGATCGATGTCGGACAGCTCGAGCCGCATGGGGAAGACCGTGGTGAACCAGCCCACCGTGCGTGACAGGTCGGCGCCGGGGACCACCTGATCCTCGCGGCCGTGCCCTTCGAGGTTGACCACCGTCGCGGTCGCATGCACTCCGCGGTCGCGACGCCACCGGGACACGGCCATCGCCAGCGCGGTGAGCAGTCCGTCGTTGACGCTGCCGTGGAATGCCTCGGGAATCCGTGTGAGTACCGCGTCCGTGACCTCGGTCGACAGTTCGACGTTGATCTTCTGCACGGTCTGGTTCGTGTCGACCGCGGGATCCAGTGCGCGCGAACCGATCACCGGGTCGGTCCCGGACAGCATCTCGCGCCAGCGGACCAGCTCGTCGGTCCTGTTCTCGCTTTCCTGTACGAGGGCGTGCGCCCAGCGCCGCATCGAGGTTCCCACTGGGTCCAGCTCCGGATCCTGGCCCGCGCGGATCTGCGCCCATGCCGACGCCAGGTCCGGCACCAACACGCGCCACGACACCCCGTCGATCACGGCGTGGTGGACCACCATCAGGATTCGGCCGACGCCCGCGCCGGAATCGAGCCACACGACCTGCATCATGACGCCCGCGGCCGGGTCCAGTCGCTGCTCGGCCGCCTCGAACTGCGCGACCACCTCGGCGTCGAATTCGGGATCCTCGGGTGTCGCGGCCACCTCGATCCGGCGGATGAGGTCGGCGGCGTCGACCGACCCCGGCTCGGCCACCTCCATCCTCGCGTCCGCACGCGTGTCCGGACCGGCTGCCCGGTTCGTGTGCAACCTGGCCCGCAACATGTCGTGCCGATCGAGCACGGTCTGGAGCACGCGGCCGAGTTCCCCTGTGTCGGTGAGGTCCTCGGGGGCGACGAGCAGAGCGGACTGGGTGAGCCGGCCGAAGTTGCCGCCGCGTTCGAGCAGCCAGGCCACGATCGGGGTCAGGGGCATCTCGCCGACGCCGCCGCCTGCCAGTTCCTCGAGGGTGACGGCCGCCGAGGTCTCGCCGAGCCCTGCGACCAGGGCCAGCTTCGAGACGGTCTTGGCTTCGAACACGTCTCGCGGGGTCAGCATCACACCGGCGGCCTTGGCTCGCGACACGAGCTGGATCGACATGATGCTGTCGCCGCCGAGCGCGAAGAACGAGTCGTCCACGCCCACCGCATCCAGACCGAGCACGTCGGCGAACAACGTCGCCAGGACGGCCTCGAGTTCGGAGTCCGGCGCCCGGCCGGGCGTGGCAAGGGCACCGAAGTCCGGCTTCGGCAACGCCTTCCGATCGAGCTTGCCGACCGGGGTGAGCGGCAGGCCGTCGAGCACGATCAGCGCGACGGGCACCATGTAGGGCGCCAGGATGCCGCTGACGAACGAGAGGATCGAGGCCTCGTCGAGTTCCACCCCCGGCTCGGGGACCACGTAGCCGACCAGCCGGCCGGGGCCGGAGCCGTTCGAGTGCGCGGTCGCGACCGCGCTGGAGACGCCCTCGTAGCTGGCCAGCGCCGCCTCGATCTCGCCGAGCTCGATCCGGAACCCGCGGATCTTGACCTGGAAGTCGGTGCGGCCCAGGTACTCGAGGTCGCCCACCGGCACGGTCCCGTCGACCCCCGTCGTGTCGCCGACGGCGCGAACCCACCGGACCAGGTCCCCGGTCCGGTACATCCGCTCCCCCGGTCCGCCGAACGGGTTGGCCACGAACCGGTCGGAGGTGGTGCCCGCGCGATTGCGGTAGCCGTGCGCGAGCGAGGGCCCGCTGATGTACAGCTCGCCCGGGACCCCGAGCGGCACCGCTCGCAGCCTCGAATCGAGGACCAGCAGGCCGCAGCCCCGGATCGGCCGCCCGATGACCACGGGGTCGCCGGGGCTCATCGGCGGGCTCACGGTCGCCACGACCGTCGCCTCGGTCGGGCCGTAGCCGTTGAACATCCGCCTCCTGGCCGTGACCCACTTACCGACGAGGTCCGGTGGGCAGGTGTCGGCGCCGGTCACCACGCACTCCAGGTCGTCCAGCTGGTGCGGATCCACCGATTCCAGTGCGGCGGGGGTGACGAAGGCGTGTGAGACCCGATCGCTGCGGAGCAGGTCGGCGAGTTCGGTTCCGCCGTAGACGCCCGGTCGGGCGATGACCATCGTCGCGCCCGCGCCGAACGCCATCACCAACTCGAGGACCGATGCGTCGAAACTGGGCGAGGCGAGATGCAGCGTTCGCGACGGCGGGGTGATGGTGAACCGGTCTCGCATCGAGGCCGCGAGATTGGCCAGCCCTCGGTGCGGGACGACGACACCCTTCGGCGTGCCGGTGGACCCCGATGTGTAGATCACGTACGCCGGGTGGTCGAGGGTCAGCGGGGCGATCCGGTCGGCATCGGTCACCGCTGCGGCCGCTGCGGCGGCCAGTCCCGCCTGCATGTCCGGCGCATCGAGTTCGAGGTATCGGGCGAGCGTGGGTAGCCGCCGGCCGTATTCGGTGACCGTGAGGCACACGGTCGCGCCGGAGTCGGCGAGCATGTGCTCGATCCGTTCCGCCGGATAGTCCGGGTCGACGGGGACAAAGGCGGCACCCGTCTTCGCCACGGCCCACACCGACAGCACCGACTCGACCGACCTGGGTATCGCGATCGCCACCACGGAGCCCGGACCGACACCCTCCGCGATCAGGATGCGGGCCAGCCGGTTCGCCCGCTCGTCGATCTCGCGGTAGGTCAGCTCGTGATCCTCGGTGACCAGTGCGAGCGAGTCGGGCGCGAGCGCGAGCGGGGCGGCGAGGATCTCGGGAAGGGTGCGCGCGGGCACGGACTCCGGACCGCGTGCGGGAGCCAGCGCGCTGAGTTCGGCGGCATCGAGCAGATCGATGTCTCCGATCGCGACGGTGGGATCGGCGGTGACCGCGGCGAGGATCGCCACCAGTCGCCGACCGAACCCGGCGACGGTGGCGGGGTCGAAAAGGTCGGTCGCGTAAGTGAACCCGGCGGAGATGCCCGCGGGTGCCCCTGTCTCGTCGAACTCCTCGGTGCAGGTGAGCTGGAGGTCGAAGTTGGAGATCTCGGTGCCCAGATCGATGCCCTCGACCGTCAGACCCGGCAGCTCCAGCCGCGCCCGGTCGTTGTTACGGAACTCGAACACCACCTGGAAAAGCGGGGTGTAGGAGGTCGAACGCTCCAGAGACAGGGCGTCGACCAGACGCTCGAACGGGAGGTCCGCGTGATGGAAGGCACGCAGGTCCGTCTCGCGGGTCCGCGCCAGCAGGTCGGCGAAGCTGGTGTCGCTCCCCACCCTGCTCCGCAGTACCAGGGTGTTGACGAACATGCCGACCATGTCGTCGAGGGCGGCCTCGCCGCGGCCCGCGATGGGGGTACCGATGGGCACGTCGTCGGTGTCGCACGAGCGCGCGAGCAACACCGCGAGTGCCGCATGCACGGCCATGAACACGCTGGAACTGTGTTCGCGGGCCAGCCGCACCAACTGCTGGTGAACCTGCTGGTCGACGGCGAATTCCTGCACGGCGCCGCGCATCGACGGGACCTGTGGCCGCGGGCGATCGGTCGGCAGCGCCAGCAGCTCCGGCATGCCGTCGAGCTCCTGTCGCCAGTGGTCGAGCTGAATCGAGAGCAGGCTGCCCGGATCCGTGAAGTCACCGAGAACCCGGTGCTGCCACAGTGTGAAGTCGGCGTACTGGACGGGAAGCGGCGCCCACTGCGGGCCGTGCCCGTCGGAGCGGGCGGTGTACGCGACCATCAGGTCCCGCGCGAGGGGGGCCAGCGAGAATCCGTCCGCGCAGATGTGGTGCACGACGAGGGAAAGCACGTGCTCATCGGGGCCGGTGCGGAACAACCCTGCGCGCAACGGAACCGCGGCCGTCACATCGAAACCGGAGCCTGCCAGCGCGGCGATCCGGGTGTCGAGCTCCGCCGCGAGCACCTCCTCGGTGGGAAGATCCGGCAAAGCCTCGGAGGTCGACACGATGACCTGGGTCGGTTCGCCGTCCACGGACGGGAAGAGTGTGCGCAGCGATTCGTGCCGCTCGAGTACGTCCGTCACGGCCGCCCGCAACGCGTCCTCGTCGAGCCGTCCGGTCAGCCGCACCGCCATCGCCACGTTGTAGGCAGGCGAATCGGTGTCGAACTGGTTGATGAACCACATTCGCTTCTGGGCCAGCGAAACCGGCACCGGGGCGGGGCGTGCCCCCGCGACCAGTTCGGGCCTGCCGCTCTCGTGGGAGGCCTGGGATTCGATGCGGGCCGCCATGCCCGCCACCGTGAGGGAGTCGAAGACCTCACGCACCCCGAGCTGCGACCCGAGCGCCGAGTTGGCGCGCGCGACGAGCCTGGTGGCGATCAGCGAATTCCCACCCAGATCGAAGAAGTTGTCGAGCACCCCAATCCGCGGCCTGCCGAGGAGGTCCGCGGTGATCGTCGCGAGGATCTCCTCGATCGGGTTGCGCGGTGCCAGGTATTCCGCGCCGGAGACCAGGAAATCGGGTGCGGGCAGGGCCTTTCGATCGAGCTTGCCGGTCGCGCCGAGCGGGAACTCGTCGAGCACCATGATCTGCGCGGGCACCATGTAGCCGGGCAGTATCTTCCCCAGGGACTCCCGCAGTTCGGTCGTGTCCACCTCGGAGCCGGTTTCCGCGATCACGTAGCCGACCAGGCTCTCCCCGGTGATGGGGCTCTCGTGCACGACCACCACCGCCTGCGCCACCGCGGGGTCGACGAACATGGCCGACTCGACCTCGCCGAGTTCGATTCGCAGCCCGCGGAGTTTGACCTGGAAATCGGATCGACCGATGTACTCCAGCGATCCGACGGCCTCCCAGTTGCGCCGCCACCGGACCACATCACCGGTCCGGTACATCCTCTCGCCGGGGGCGCCGAAGGGACTGGGCACGAATCGGTCCGCGGTGAGCCCGCTGCGGCCCACATAGCCGCGGGCCAGCTGGCTACCGACGAGGTAGAGCTCGCCGGGGATCCCGAGCGGAACCGGGTGCAGACGCGAGTCGAGGACGTACACGCCGGTGTTCCACACCGGTGCGCCGATCGGCACGGTGACACGGTCGTATTCGCTGCACTCCCACGAGGTCACGTCGACCGCGGCCTCCGTGGGGCCGTAGAGATTGTGCAGGTCCGCACCGTTGAACCGGCGGAAGGCATCGGCGGTGGCGGGCGGCAGCGCCTCGCCGCTGCAGAACACCCGGCGCAGCGAGCCGCACCGCGCGGGGTCGGCCTCCGAGGTGAATGCGGCCAGCATCGAGGGCACGAAGTGCATGGTGGTGACCTGCTCGGCCTCGACGATGCGAGAGAGATAGCCGGGGTCACGATGTCCGTCGGGTGCCGCGACGACCAGCCTGGCGCCGGTCTGCAACGGCCAGAAGAACTCCCACACGGACACGTCGAACGTGGCCGGGGTCTTCTGCAGGACCGCATCGGTCGGATCCAGACCGTACGTCTCCTGCATCCAGATCAGGCGGTTGACGATGGCCCGGTGGGAGACCGCGACACCCTTCGGCCGGCCGGTGGAGCCGGAAGTGTAGATGACGTAGGCGGTGTTGTCGGGTCGCAGCGGTGCGGTCCGGTCGGCGTCGGTGATCGGAGCAGTCGAGTGCCTGGACAGGTCCATCGAATCGATCTGCAGTATCTCGACGGTGCTGCGCAGTTCGGCCTGGTCGGCCGTGGTGCTGAGCACGCACACGGGTGCGGAGCTGTCGAGCACGTACTCGGTTCGGGCCGCGGGGTGGTCGGGGTCGAGCGGAACGTACGCACCGCCTGCCTTGACGATCGCGTGGATGCCGATCACGAGCTCGGTGGAGCGCCGGATGGCAACGGCCACGCGCGATTCGGGCCCGACACCCCGGGAGATCAGCTCCCTGGCCAGCTGGTTGACCCGCGCGTCGAACTCCGCGTAGGTGAGTTGTTCGGAGTCGACCACGAGGGCGACCGCATCCGGCGTGCGCGCCGCCTGGTCGTCGAGGAGCCCGACGAGCGTGGTGTCGGGGACCAGGGCGGCGGTGTTGTTCCATCCCTCCAGCACCCGCTCCCGCTCGTCGGCACCGAGCAATGCGATGTCGCCGACCGTAGCGTCGGCGTCGGCGGTCACCGCCTCGAGGATGCGGACGAACCGCTCGGCCAGCCCGGACATCGAGGCGGGGTCGAACAGGTCACGGGCATAGGAGAACTGGGCGGTGATCGGCCCTGGTTCGCGCTGACCGTCGCGATCGGGTGAGTCCGCGTCCTCCCAGTTCTCGGTGAGGATCACCTGGAGGTCGAACTTCGCGGTCTGGGTGTCCACATCGCTGACCCGCACGTCGAGGCCGGGCAGTTCGAGTTCGGTGCCCTCGAGCCCCTGCAGGACGAGCATCACCTGGAACAGCGGCGAATGCGCGGCGGAGCGATTGGGGTGCAGCGCCTCCACCAGTAGTTCGTACGGGAGGTCGGTGTGTCCGAAGGCCTCGAGGTCGGTGGTGCGGGTCTGGGTGAGCAGGTCCGAGAAGGTGCCGCCGCCGTCCACCTGCGTGCGAAGCACGAGGGTGTTGACGAACATGCCGACCACGTCGTCGAGCGCCGCCTCGCCGCGACCGCCGACCGGGGTGCCGATCGAGATATCGGTCGAATCGCTCGCCCTCGCCAGTAGCACCGCGAGCGCCGCGTGCAAGACCATGAACAGGCTGGCGTTCCGCGCTCCCGCGATCTCGAGCAGCCCGCGATGCAGGTGCGCCGGAATGGTGAAGTCGACGACGCCACCGCGAACGGTCGGCTGAGCGGGCCGAGGTCGATCTGTGGGCAGTTCGAGCAGCTCCGGTGCGCCGTCGAGTGCGTGTGTCCAGAAGTCGAGCTGCCGAGAGAGCCGGCTCTCCGGATCGCGTTCGGAGCCGAGGATCTCGCGCTGCCACACCGCGAAGTCCGAGTACTGGACCTCGAGTGGCGCCCACTCCGGTGCCCGGCCCGCCGTACGGGCGACGTATGCGGTCATGACGTCGCGCGCGAGCGGCGGCATCGACAGTCCGTCCGCCGCGATGTGGTGGGCCACGATGACAAGGACGTGCTCGGTGGGGCCGGTGCTGAGCAGCCTGATCCGGACCGGGAGGTCCTCGGCGACGTCGAATCCCGCCGTCGCGATCAGCTTCAGGCGCTCGTCGAGCTCGGCCTCGCCGGTGGCGGTCACCTCGAGATCGGGGATTGCCCTCTCGGCGGGGAGCACCACCTGGACCGGGCCGTTCTCGCTGTTCGGGAATACGGTGCGCAGCGATTCGTGACGGGTGAGGACATCGACGAGCCCCATCCGGAGCGCGGCCACGTCCAGCTCGCCCGACAGGGACACGGCGATCGGGATGTTGTAGGCGGCCGAGGAGGTGTCGAGTTGATTGACGATCCACATCCGTTGCTGGGCCAGCGATACCGGCACCGGACCGGTCCGCGGTACCGCCCGCAGGACGGGTCCCGGCGCCGTGCGCACGCCGCCGGCTCCGATTCGCTCCGCGAGGCTCGCGACGGTCGGTGCCTCGAACAGGTCGAGCACCCCGATCTCGGTGCCGAGGGCGGCGTTGATCCGGGTCACCACCTTGGTGGCGACCAGTGAGTTGCCACCGAGATCGAAGAAGCTGTCGTCGACGCCGATTCGCTCGCGCTGCAGCACGCCCGCGAGGACCGCCGCGATCGCCTCCTCGGTCTCGCCCCTCGGCGCACGGTATCCGGCGACGCTCCCGTCGAAACGAGGCGCGGGCAGCGCCTTTCGGTCCACCTTGCCCGCCGGGGTCAAGGGCACCTCGTCGAGGACGGTGATGCTGGCGGGCACCATGTGCGCAGGCAGCGCGGCCGCGGCCTGGGCGAGGACTCCGGGTTCGTCGACCTCTTGTCCCGGTTCGGGCACGAGGTAGCTCACCAGCACGGTGTCGCCCGAGGGGCCCGGGTGGCCGGTGGTCAGCGCGAAACCGACGCTCGGGTGCGAGCGCAGCACCGCGTCGATCTCCCCGAGCTCGATCCGGTAGCCCCTGATCTTGATCTGGAAGTCGGTGCGCCCCAGATACTCGAGGGAGATCCCGCCGCCGGTATCCGTCCACCGCACCAGGTCACCGGTGCGGTACATCGGTGCCCCGGAGCGCGAGTGCGGGTTCGCGACGAATCGTTCGGCGGTGGTCGTCGGTCGCCGGTGGTAGCCCCTGGCCACCCCGGGACCGCAGATGTACAGCTCGCCGGGTACACCGACCGGGACCGGGTTCAGGCGGGAGTCGAGCACCATCAAGCCGAAGCCGACGAAGGGGCGGCCGATGCCGACCCGCTCTCCGGGTGACAGCAGCCCGCTGGCGCTCGCGATGATGGTGGCCTCGGTCGGGCCGTACCCGTTCAACAGCGTCCGGCCCCGGCCCCACTGTTCGACGAGTGCCGGTGGACAGACGTCTCCGCCGGTGAGGATGCACTCGATGTGGTCGAGTCCTGCCGGATCGACCGATGCGAGTACGGCCGGGATGACGAACGCGTGCGTGACCCGCTCGCGGCTGAGCAACTCGGCCAGTTCGGCACCGCCGTACAGAGTGGACGGGGCGATGACCATCGTCGCACCGGCACAGACGGTCATGAACAGCTCCATGATCGACGCGTCGAAACTGGGCGAGCTGAAGTGCAGGGTCCGCGATTCGGGCGTGACGGCGAACCGCTCGCGAGCATCGGCGGCCAGGTTCGCCAGGGCCCGGTGGGTGACGACGACACCCTTGGGCAGGCCGGTCGACCCGGACGTGTAGATCAGGTATGCCGCATGGTCGATCCGCAGTGGGCCGGTGCGGTCCGCATCGGCGATCGGCGCCGTCGACTGCTCGGACCACAGGCGACCCAGTTCGGGGTCGTGCAGATCCAGCCACGGGGTGGTGTCGGACCGTTCGCCGTCGCCTGCGGCGAGTCCGAGGACCGCGCCGGAATCGGTGAGCATGTGCGCGATGCGGTCCTGCGGATAGTTGGGGTCGATCGGCACGAAGGCCGCGCCGGTCTTGGTGACCGCCCACAGCGCGAGCACCGAGTCGATCGATCTGGCGATCGACAGCGCGACAACGGATTCCGGGCCGACCCCGCGATCGATCAGCAGACGTGCCAGCTGGGTGGACCGATCGTCGAGTTCGCGATACGTCAGGCTGGTGCCCTCGAACCTCATGGCGTCGTTGCCGGGTGCGATCGCGGCGGCAGCGGAGAGGAGGTCGGGCAGTGGCCGTGGCGGGACTCCCTGCGCGCCAAGGACGGGTGTGAGCGAATCGAACTCGGCCGGTCCGAGGAGTCTGATATCGCCGACCGGCAGATCGGGGTCGGCGGTGGCGCTCTGCAGGATCCGGTCGATCCGGTCCGCGAACTCGGTGATGGTGGTGCGGTCGTACAGGTCTGTCTGGAAGAGGATGCGGCCCGCGATCCCGGCCGGTTCCCCGGCGTGGGTGGTCAGTTCGGTGAAGACGAGGCGGACGTCGACCTCTCCCGTCCCGATCCGCAGGCTGTCCGGGCCGGATTCGGGGTCGCCCTTGTTCCCGAATTCGAACAGGACCCGGAAGGGCGGTTCAATCGGTCCACCCGCAGCGGCGACCAGTTCCTCGACGACCTTCTCGTACGGAAGATCGGAGTGTCGCAGCGCCATCCGGTCCGAATCGCGGACGGCGGCGAGCTGGTCGGTGAACGTGGAGGCCCCCGAGACCGTATTTCGCAACACCACCGGGTTGTCCGGGTCGGTGGTGTCGGGTGGCTCGGTCGCCTGCCTGCGGTTGACCACGGTGCCGAGGGCGACGTCGTCGGTGTCCGCGAGCCGGCCGAGCAATACGGCGAGCGCGGTGTGCATCACCGCGAAGACGCTCGAGTCCGACCGCCAGGCCAGGTCGGCCATCCGGCGGTGGATGCGTCGGTCGATCTCGAGGTCGACGTGCCCCGTCGGTCCCGACTGCCGTACGGGCCGAGGACGATCGAGGGGAACCGACGCGGCCGTTGGCAGGTGGGCGAGTGCGCGGGTCCAATAGTCGCGGTCCTCGTTGATCCTGCGTTGGCGGACGCCCGCCTCCGCGCTGGTCGCGTGGATGTCGCCGAGCCGGGTGCTCGGTGTGGCGGCCAGGAACTCCTCGAGCAGCTCGACGAACTGGGCGTGGTGCGTCCGCAGCTCGTCGTCGTCGTATCGGTTCGGGTTGCCACGGAAGTCGACGAGGGTCCGCTCGTCGGCACCGCTCTTGTAGATGTTGACCAGCAGGTCTTCAACGGGTCCGGAGGTGACGATGTGATAGCCGCCGACGATGGGACCGAGGGTGACCACCTGGTTGAAGAGCATGACGTTGACCATCGGGCCCGCGAGCCCACGCGAGGAGCCGGTCAGCCCGGCATCGCGGCGGATGTCCTCGACGCTGCACCGCTGATGCCGGAGTGCCCCCATGAGCTCGAGCTGGACCCGCCCGACGAGCTCGGTCACGGTGTCGGTTTCGTCCACCGTGATGTGCAGCGGCGCGACGGTGGCGAGCATGCCCCCGGATCGCTGCAACTGTGCCGTCGTCCGGCCGGACACGGGCAGGTTGATCAGGAGGTCGCGCTCGCCCGTCATCCGCCCGAGGTAGCAGCCGAAGGCCGCGATGATCACCGCGGCCGAGGTCGCTCCGACCCGGTGGTCAGAGTCCTCGAGTGCGGACAGGCCCGCATCCGACAGGCGAGCACTCACCAGCGAGACACGCGCGGTCGCGGCTGCCTCCCGTTGCGCCAGCGTGGAACCCGACTCGATGCCGACGATGTGTTCCGCCCAGTAGTTGCGGTCCGCGGTGAATCGGTCGGAACTGCGGTACTTCTGATCCAGGTCGTAGAGGTCGCGCACGGGCAGGGCGCGATTCGGTGGCGGCTCGGTGCCGTTGACCGCCGCCGTGTAGTGCGCCGCGATCCTGTTGATCAGCGTCGCGCCGCCGTAACCGTCGAGGACCACATGGTGAATTCGCGCGTACCACAAGTAATCTCGGTCGCCGACCTGGAGGACGGAGGTATCGATGAGTCGGTCACGGGCCAGGTCGACCGGCGTCGTGTACTCCCCCTCGATCCACGCGTGGGCGGCGGCGGTCGGATCGGGTTCCCCACGGAAGTCGATATATCCGGTGGAGGTGTCGCAGTTCGGGTCGATCACCTGATAGGGCTCGCCGTCGACGTCCACCATCTTCAGCATCGGGGATTCGAATTCGAGCGCGGTGGCATCGACCGACCGGCGGAGCAGTTCGAGGTCCAGGTCGCCGTGCAGTTCGATGTAGTGCGCGATGAACTCCGGGACGGTGGGGCTGAGTTGCTGTGCGAACCACATACTCCGTTGGACTGCCGACAGCGGAAATGCCGTGTACTGCCCGTAAGGGTCTTGGGCTGGCCCCTGCGAAGGTGTAGTCGTCATCGCACTCCCCAAGCGAGTAGACAAACTCGAAGGTGTATTCGGCGCAGGTTGCGCACTATTTTGTATGTCCAGATTTGTGTCGGCCGCGTTACACAGAGTATCGGCCGTGGGCTGCTATTGTCGTCCGTTTCGGCCTTTGGTTACATGGCCTGCACGTTCGCGCGCGGCGGCCCCTCGCCCGGATCAGCGGAAGCGCTCGGCCTCTCGCGCGAGTTCGACCAGCCGAGCGCACATCGACGCAAGTTCGGACTGCTCCGCGCCCTCCGCCACGGCGGTCTCGACGTCTTCCGCGGCGCAGCGGACCTCGAACATCCGATCCACGAGCGCCGCCGCCTCGTCTGCGGTCAGGACCACGGCGTCGGCGGGAATCGACGTGCCCTTGACCGCGCTGCGCTGTTCGTATGCGCGCTGTCGGCAGGACTGGCGGCAGTAGCGGCGGCGTCTCCCGATGCCGACGTCGGCGACCTCGCGCCCACACCACACGCACGAATCAAGTCTGCGAGAGGGGCCTGCCACGGACAGTCACCTTACTGTGCCTGCCGACGACGCCGTGCCGGGCGACGATGCTGTGCTGTTCGACATTCACAAACCGGTAAGATGGTGCGGTTGCGTCTGTGCGACGCCCGGGAACCATTCCAGCGTCCGTGGCGTTGAAGATGAGTGAATGCCTGCTGATCGGTGAGGTACTGCCGATCCAGTGCGCTCGCGTGCCGACCTAGGGAGAGGACACCACCATGGCAGATCGCGTACTTCGAGGAAGTCGACTCGGAGCGGTGAGCTATGAGACCGATCGCGACCACGACCTGGCGCCCCGCCGCATGGCCCGGTACCGCTGCGACAACGGCGAAGAGTTCGATGTCCCCTTCTCTGACGATGCCGAGATCCCCGGCACCTGGCTGTGCAAGAACGGTCTGGAGGGCAGCCTCCTCGAGGGCACCGCGCCGGAGGCCAAGAAGGTCAAGCCCCCGCGTACCCACTGGGACATGCTGCTCGAGCGTCGTTCCGTCGAGGAGCTCGAGGAGCTGCTCAAGGAGCGTTTGGACCTGCTGAAGACCAAGCGACGCGGAGCGTAGCGGAGCCGGCGCCTGAGATACCGCGACGCGGAGCGTAGCGGAGCCGGCGCCTCAGGCGCCGCTTCACCTGAACGAATCAACGCCGCCCCCGGGGAGATCCCCGGGGGCGGCGTTGTCGTATCCGAACGCCTTGCCTACTTACCGAACAGCGCCTTCGCCTTGTGCCACCGGTTGCGCATGCCCCAGACGGTGACCTTGAGCAACGCTTCCTGCACGATGTTTCCGTCCATCTTGGACTCGCCGAACTCGCGCTCGGTGAACGTGATCGGCACTTCCACCATGGTGAAGCCGTGCTGGATCGCGCGCCAGGCCAGGTCGACCTGGAAGCAGTAGCCGTGCGACTCGATGGAGTCGAGGTCGAGTGCCACGAGCACCTCGCGCCGGTAGGCGCGGAAGCCGCCGGTGATGTCCTTGATCTTCACGCCCAGCGCCAGCCGGGAGTAGATGTTGCCGCCACGGGAGAGGAACTCGCGTCGCTTCGGCCAGTTCACCACGGAGCCGCCGGGCACGTAGCGCGAGCCCGCGACCACGTCGGCGCCCGCGTCGATCTTGTCGAGCAGCCGGTGCAGCTGCTCGGGGGCGTGGCTGCCGTCGGCGTCCATCTCGACGATGACGCGGTAGTCGCGCTCGAGGCCCCACTTGAAACCGGCGATGTAGGCCGCGCCGAGGCCGTTCTTCTCGGTCCGGTGCATGACGTGGATCCGGCCTACGGTGTCCTGCTCCGCCAGCTTGTCCGCAAGGTCGCCGGTTCCGTCCGGGCTGCCGTCGTCGGCCACGAGCACATGTGTGTTCGGGAGTGCGGCGTGCAGGCGGCCGATGATCAGCCCGATGTTCTCCC
>Ga0105243_10000851_pt1 | contig 28975 bp, 25 predicted proteins | sample KBSM34metaG_FD_81525 | JGI IMG/M metagenome (GOLD analysis project Ga0105243, IMG submission 81525) | Miscanthus rhizosphere microbial communities from Kellogg Biological Station, Michigan, USA - KBS M3-4 metaG | ecosystem: Host-associated > Plants > Roots > Rhizosphere > Soil | place... | reverse complement strand
TGGTGGCGTCCATCACTTCGGGGCCGATACCGTCGCCGGGTATCAGAAGCAGCTGATATTGGTTCATGGAATTCTCTTATCCGAATTTATTTGCTGGTCGCTCGCCGGCACGCTGTCGCTACCGGCCGCGCCTACGCTCCTAAAGCCAAGGCGCCTGGACATGCTGCTGCTGTTCGAAGCCGGCGATCTTGTCTTCGGAGCGCATGGTGAGGCCGATATCGTCCCAGCCGTTCAACAGGCATTGCTTGCGGAAGGCATCGACCTCGAACTTGATCATGCCGCCATCGGGGCCGCGGATTTCCTGTTTCTCCAGATCGATGGAAACGATGGCATTGGCGCCGCGCTGGGCATCGTCCATCAGCTTGTCGACCTGCTCTTGCGGCAGCTGGATGGGCAGGATGCCGTTCTTGAAACAGTTGCCATAGAAGATGTCGGCGAAGCTGGGGGCGATGACGCAGCGGATGCCGAAGTCGAGCAGCGCCCAGGGCGCGTGCTCGCGGCTTGAGCCGCAGCCGAAATTGTCTCCCGCCACCAGGATCGTCGCCTTGCGATAGGCCGGCTTGTTGAGCACGAAATCGGGCTTCTCGCTGCCGTCGGTGTTGAATCGCATCTCGTCGAACAGCGCCTTGCCCAGTCCGGTGCGGTGGATGGTCTTCAAATATTGTTTGGGGATGATCATGTCGGTGTCGACATTGATCATGTTCAGGGGGGCGGCAACGCCCGCAAGCGTCTTGAATGGTTCCATGGGGCCGGGAACATATCCGTTTCCCTGGAAAAGTGAACCAGCCAAAAAGCCGCTCCTGAGCGGCTTTTTGGCGATATCAGGCCGCCGGACTGGCTGTCTCCGGCGCCAGCTTGCGCCCCGCATCGATCTGGGTAAACAGGATAGCCCCCATCACGGCCAGGGCCGACACCGCATAGAAGGCGGAATTCCAGCCATAGGTGCTGACGATGAAGCCGGTGGCGGTGGCGACAATGGCGCCGCCGACATTGCCGAAGGTGTTCATCACCGCCGAGCAGGAGCCGGCAAAGCTGCCGCCGATGTCCAAAGTCACGGCCCAGGCATTGCCCACCACCAGCTCCAGACCGAAGACGGCGGCGCCGAACAGGGCGGCGCTGATGTAGCGGTCCGGTTCCAGCACCGCCAACGGCACGCAGATCGCGGCCACCAGAAAGCCGAAGATCGAGACCGACGCGCGGGCGAACTTGATGCGGCCGGTGCGGTGGATGATGGAGTCCGATATCACCCCGCCCAGAATGTCGCCCACCACGCCTGCCGCCAGGGGGAGGCTGGCGAAGAAGCCCATTTCCGCCAGGGTGTAGCCGCGCGCACCGTCCAGATATTTGGGGTACCAGGCCAGGAACATGTTCAGGCAATAGCCGTAGCAGAAATACATGGAGGCCAGGATCCACATTTGCCGGCTGCTGAGAATCAGGCCCCAGGGAATGGGTTGGCGGGCCTTGGGCCGGCCCAGCGCCGCCTCGATCCTTTCGCGCTCCGCCGCATTGACGCTGCCATGCTCGCGCGGCGCGTCGCGATAATACCAGACCCACACCACCGCCCAGACGATGCCGACACCTGCGAACAGGTAGAAGGGCATGTGCCAGCCATACATGCCGATCAAGGTCGCCACCAGCACCGGCGAAAGGGCGCCCGCCAGGCGCGAGCCCGCATGGGTGGTGCCCTGGGCCATGCCGCGTTCCGTCGGCAGCATCCAGCGCGACAGGCCGCGGTTGGAAATGGGGAATGCGCCTGCTTCGCCCATGCCGATGAGGAACAGGCAGATCATCAGCATGGTCACCGACATCGAAAAGCCGGCGATGAAGGTAAAAATGGACCACCAGATCACCACACTGGCCAGCGCGAGACGCGGTCCGACCCGGTCGCCGAACCAGCCGCCCGGAATCTGGAACAGGGCATAGGCCCATTGATAGCAGCCCAGGATCAGCCCCATCGTCGCCAGAGAGAAGCCGAATTCCTTTTGGATCACAGGCAGCGCGTTGGAGAGCAGCACGCGGTCCAGATAGGTGATGAAATAGACCATCACCACCAGCGCAAGAACGGTATGGCGCACGCGCGTCGGGCGTTGGCTTGCTGCGGATGACATGGCTATTCCCCCTCAATGGCCCCTGCTGGGACAGGTCTGATGCCCGTCCCAGGGGTAAGCCAATTTGCCGTTACGAAAAGGCCTTTTCGTGACCAATCATCAATATGGCATTTGCGGCGTGTCGGTGGACTTGCCGGTGCAGGCGCCGGCGGGACGATCGCGGCAGGTCTGCCAGACGGTGGGCACCGAATTGCCGGCGACATAGACCTGGGCGATCATGTGGGTGTTGCGGATGTCGTCCAGCGGGTTTTTCTCCAGCACCACCAAGTCCGCCCATTTGCCCTGCTCGATGCTGCCGATGGTCTTGTCCCCCAGCCAGCGGGCATTGTCGCTGGTGGCGGATTTGATGGCGTCCATCGGAGTACGGCCGGCCAGGAGCACCTGCATCTGCATTTCTTCATGGGCGTTGAAGCCGGGGAAACGGCCATTGGGACCGGAATCGGTGCCCATGCCGGTATTGACGCCCGCCTTCACCATCGCCGCGTAGTTTTCCACGGCTTGAACCAAGGTCCGGTCCATGTCGAAGAACACCTTCTTCTCATAGGGAAGGCCCGGGAACCGCGTGGGGCCCGTGACAATCGCCTTTTCGCGCGCCGGGCTTCTCAGCGCATCCACCGTGCCCGGCGTGACGCCGCGGGTGAAGAAAGGATCCTGCAGCCAGGGCATGATTGCCAGGCTGTAAGCCATTTCGCGGCTCAAGGTAGCCGAGACCATCCACACGCCCCTGGCCTTCATCATGTTCAGCAGTTCGCTGTCGACCGGTTGGTCGCGCACCATATGGCCGAAACCATTGACGCCTTGGCGCACCAATTCCTTGGCGTCGGCCAAGTAGAAGACATGCGCGACCACCTTGAGGTTTTTCTTGTGCGCCTGGTCGATGATCGCCTTGGAGATTTCAAAACTCATCTTGACGGGGATGGTCTTGCGCTCGTCATCCATCCACAGCTTGATGAAATCCACGCCCCTGGCAGCCTGCTCGTCGACAAGTTTGCGCGCCTCGTCCGGCGTGGAAATCGGCTGGGTCACGCCGACAAGGCCGCCATAGCCGCCCTTCATGACCGCGCCCTGACCGGCGCTGAAAAGCCGCGCCATGATCGGACGGCCCTTGCGCTGCTGATTGCGGATGTCGAGGACGAAGTTCTTGTCGGTGCCCAGCACCTGCACCGCGGTGACGCCGTAAGCGGCATAGGTCTTCAAATCGGCTTGGACATTCTCAGGCGTTTCGAATTTCTCGTCCTGGGTAACGTCCTTCATCATGCCGACATGAACATGGCTGTCGATCAGGCCCGGAATCACGAACTTGCCGGACAGCTCCACGTTGCGCGCGCCGGCCGGCGCCTTGACGCCGGAAACCGGACCGACATAGGCGATTTTGCCGTCGGTCATGACGATGGCGGAGTTGGGTTTTGCCGCGGCACCGGTGCCGTCGATCACCGTGACGTTCCGAAGCACGGTGGTTTCCGCCGCAGCCGGCGCAACCACGCCCATGGCGAGCAGCGCCGCCGCGCTCAATTTCAAACCCTGCATGTTCTACTCCTCAAATGACATTTCGCGCCGTACGCGTCTTAAGCGTTCTTACGGCAGAGGCATCGGAAAAAAAACTGCAAAGAGTTACGCTGCACTGCGGCATGGGCCGTCAGCATTGCTGGGAAAAATAATGCCGCCCTCCAAGAAGGAAGGCGGCACCGAAATGGCGGGTTGACCCGCTTATCCTCATCCCCAACCGGCGTGCGACCATAAGGCCGGCAACGCCGCCGTGGCTTCTCGCCGATAACACATTGATTCTTGTTTTGTTTCCTCGACCCCGGCCGGCGGTCTTGAGCCGCCTTCGCCAAGCGCGACTCCCTTTTGGCGGGGCCGCTTGCAAAAACACTATGCCAGGGCGGCAGCGAAAACAAACAAATCCGGCGGGCGTCACGCCGATAACGGGAATGCGTGGCAATTTTGCGCGCGTGCCAAAAGGCGCTTAACTTGCGTGGCGCTCAAGACGCTTGAAAACAACAGTAGGGGACTATCATGGATCGCCGCACTTTGCTGACCGCGATGCTGGGCACGGCTGCCTCAGCTTTATGGACACCGCCGGACGCTTTTGCGCTGGGCTTGCCCAAGGACAGGATCAAGCGCATCCGCTATTACAAGACGCCCACCGATGCGGCGGGGCGGCCCAATATTCACCAGCCGACCTTCAACCAGTCCACCAACATCGTCACCATTGAAACCGACAGCGGGCTGATCGGCGTGGGCGAAGGCGGCGAGCCCTCCACCATGGAACAATGCGCGGGGATGCTGATCGGCCAGGACCCGTTCCGTATCGAACACCTGTGGCAAAGGATGGAGCGCGGCTATTTCTATCCCACCGGACGGGAAAAGACCCATTCGCTGGGTGCGCTGGACGTGGCGCTGTGGGACCTGAAAGGCAAGGCCTTGGGCGTGCCGGTATGGCAGCTTTTGGGCGGCAAAAGCCGCGAATATTGCGAATGCTACGCCACCTCCTATCCCACGCCCAAGGGCGGCACGCTGGAAGATGCGGCGCGCGCCTGCATCGCCGAAGGTTTCCGCGCCTATCGCACCGGCGTGCGCGAGAACAAGATCTTCGACCGTTTCGAGGCAGTGCGCCAGACTGTCGAGGACTGCCAGCTGATCCGCAAAGGCGCGGGCAAGGACGGCGCCTGGGCGATCGACTTCCACGGCACCATGGATCCGCAGGATGCCATCACGCTCGCCACCGAATTGGAGCCGCTGCATCCCTTCTTCTGCGAAGACCTGATCCGCGGCGAGAATATCGACATCTACAAAGTGCTGCGGCCGCGGCTGCGCGTGCCGATCGCGGTGGGCGAGATTTACGGCGTAAAATGGGAGATGAGCCCGCTGATCGAGCAGAACCTGATCGATTTCGCGCGCTGCACCGTGCCCAATGTCGGCGGCATCACCGAATATATGAAGATCGCGGCGCTATGCGAGACGCATTATTGCGGCATGATTCCGCATTTCACCGGGCCGATCGGCGAAACCGCCTTGGTGCATTGCCTGACCGCGACGTCGGTAATCGCGCTGATGGAGATGACCAGCGCCGGCCGCCAGCCTTGGCCCTATCTGCCGCAGGCCTATGAATTCCGTAACGGCAAGCTGTGGCCGAATGAGCGTCCGGGTCTGGGCGTGACCTTGGATACCAGCAAGCTGCAGCAGTTGGGGAATTGGACGGAGCCGTATGCGGCAATCCAGATCAATCAAAGGCCGGATGGCAGCTTAACTAACTGGTAGGCGCGGGTCTTTTGCGTCGTGAGTTCGTCGCGCCTTGAGCTTGGGCGCTAACCTGCGTCCTTGAACGCTGCAACGCACTGTCTCGCTCGTGCCGCGATTTCCTCGTCGGTGAAATCGGGCTTGAAGAGTTCGGAGCCCAGCCCAAAGCCTGCCGCGCCGGCGCGGCGCCATTCCTTCATATTGCCCGCGCCTACGCCGCCCACGGCATAAACCGGCACGCCTTTGGGCAGAACCGCCAGCATGGCTTTCAGATGCGCCACGCCGCTCGTCGAAGCGGGAAACAGCTTGAGAATCTGCGCACCGGCCGCAACCGCCGCGAAGCCTTCGCTGGGGGTGTAGAAGCCGGGCATGACGGTCAGACCGCGCTTCACGCCGCGCGCGATCACCGCCGGATTGGTGTTGGGCGTCACCAGCAATTTGCCGCCGGCATCGGCCACTTGATCCACCTGATCCACGCTGAGCACGGTGCCGGCGCCGGTGAGACAGCGCCCGCCATAGGCGCGTGCCAGGACTTCGATGCTCTTGAAAGGTTCCGGCGAATTCAGCGGCACTTCGATGGCGCGAATGCCGGCGTCAAACAGCGCCGCCGCCACGCCGGGAACGCGTCCGGGTGTGACGCCGCGCAAGATCGCCACCAAAGGAAGTTCCGAAAGCAAATCCGTCATGAAAAGATTTCCGAATGGGCATGGACAAGGCCGGCCAAGGCCGCGCGATCACCATCGATGGTTGCGCTTTGGATATCATAGGCAGACAGCGCCTTGCCATAAAGAGCGGCCAGCTGGGGCGTGCAGATGAGCTGCACGGGGCCATCCCGCTCGAACAGCGCCAGGGCGCTTGCAACGTCCTTACCCAGTATCAGGCCGGATAGGTAGGACGCGGCATCCGGCTTGGACATCTCACCCGTCACCACCCGGCTGCGGGCGCTGAACATCAGATGCAGCAGGTCTGGTTCCTGACGCGCGAATTCCAGTCCCAACGCAAAGGCCGGACTTTGCCCATCGACCTCGGCGCTGTCGCGGGCCAGCACACTGTGGCGGCGCAGCAGCTCGAACAGTTCGCCCGACAGCGCGGTTTGGAAGTGGCTGACCACGCCATCCGCTACCGCCACCCATTTGGTGTGCGTGCCGGGCAGGCAGAACAGATGACGGCCCTTGGTCAATTGCGGACGCAGATGCAAGGCGCCGAGAATCTGGGTCTCCTCGCCGCGCAGGACATCCGGCGCGCCGGTTTTGCCGCGGCAGGAAAGGCCCGGCAGGATGGCGATGGCACGGCCTTGCGATTCAAACCGCAAGGCTGAAGCCGCGATCGCCTCGGGCCTGGCCGGGCATTTGAGATAAGGCACCTCGCGCCAGCCGATGGAGGAGCCCACCATGCCGGCGAGGACGGCAGGTAGGAACCCGTGCGCCTTGTCCCAGCCCACAATGGCGGCCGCGAAACGGCCGGCGCAATCGGGAACGGAAGCCCCTTCGCCCGCGCCCCGTGCCAGCACATTGCCGGCGGGATCGCACAGATAAAGACGCAACCGGCTGGTGCCCCAGTCGCCCGCAATGAAGGCCGCCTCACTCATGGGCGGCCGTTCTACAGGGAGTGTCAGTTCTTGTCGAACATAGCCCGCAGTCCCTCCTTAGCCGTACCGGAACGGAATTTTGTCTCGCCGGTTTCTCCTAACGGCCCAAAAAACCACGAGGTGAGATCATGGCCCGGAAATACTCCAAAGCCGCATCCAAGAAAGTCGAAAAGGCGATGCATGAACGCAAGCGCGGCACGCTGGAGAGCGGCCGCTCCGGCAAAAAGGTCACCAGCCGCAAACAGGCCATCGCCATCGGCCTGTCGGAAGCCCGCCAGGAAGGCAAGAAGGTTCCTAAGAAATCCAGCAGCCGCAAAAGCAAGACGAGCAAGGCACCGTCGCGCAAGCGCAAGAGCCGGTAAAGCGCTAGGCGGCCGTCATCTCGGCCGCCAGCACGCATAGCCGTTCCAGATTGAAAGGCTTGCGCAGTATCTGAAGGTCCCGGATTTTCTGGATGGTCGGCGGGGGCTCGTGGGAATAACCGGTCATCAACAGCACTTTAAGTTCGGGCCTGAAAGCCAAGCCCGCTTCGACCAAGGCATAGCCGTCCATGCGGGGCATCTTGATATCGGAAACCAAAAGCGCGATTCCGGGATTGGCCTTCAACAAGTCCAGCGCTTCGGCGCCGTCGGCGGCCTCGAACACTTCAAACCCCGCATCCTGAAGCATTTCCACGGCGATAAGACGCAGCATGGCTTCGTCTTCGGCAACCAGTATGGGCGTCCTGGCGCTCATGCTCCCGCCTCCTTGTCGCGCGGCATAAGAATCGTTATCGCCGTACCTTTATCGGGTGCGCTTTCGATCAGCAAATGACCTCCCGACTGGCGCACAAAGCCGAAGGTCATGGACAGTCCCAAGCCGGTGCCTTTGCCCTGGGGCTTGGTGGTGAAAAACGGATCGACGGCGCGGCGGCGCACTTCGTCCGACATTCCAATGCCGGAATCGATCACCGCCAGGCGGGCATAGTCGCCGGCCACGAAATTCTGGCTTTCCACATCCGGCGGCGCCTGGGGCAAGGTGATGTCGCTGGTCTCCATGACCAACCGGCCGCCCATGGGCATGGCATCGCGGGCATTGATGGCCAGATTGAGAATTACATTTTCCATCTGGTTGATGTCGCACACGGTGGGCCAGGTGCCGTTGAGCCTGAGAATGATCTCGACCTTCTCGCCCACGGAATGGCGCAGCAATTCCGACAAGCCTTCCGCCAAGCTGCTGAGCTGAACCCGCTGCGGTGTCAACGGCTGGCGGCGGGAGAAAGCCAGGATGCGCTGGGTCAAATAGGCGGCGCGGTCCAGTGCTTCATCGGCGCTGGTGATATAGGCGCCGGCCGGTCCCGGTTCCTCGCCCAGCTTGCGCCTGAGCAGCCGCAGATTGCCTTTGACGATCATGATCAGGTTGTTGAAGTCGTGGGCGATGCCGCCGGAAAGCTGGCCCACCGCTTCCATCTTGTGGCTTTGGCGCAGCGCATCCTCGGTCTTGCGCCTTTCTTCCATTTCTTCATGCAAGCGGGCATTGACGCTGGCCAGCTGCTGATGCCGTCTTGCAAGCTGCGCCTGGGAAAGACTCAAGACCGCGATCACCAGCGCGCCCATAGTCGCCAGCAGGGTCAACCCGGCATTGCGGAGATAGCGCCGCTCGGCGGGTTCGGTGACGGCCCTGAGCAGCACCGTTCCCGCTTGCGTCCCGCGCGTGCCCGCCGGCACCGCGATATCGATATAGCCGGGACCGGGATCGACATGTGGCGAGGCGAGGCGCTGAGGCAGGCGCGTACCGCGGGCAAAGCCCGCCATCCAGCGGCCATGGGCACCGTATATCGCCACGCCCAACAGTTCGGGATTGGCGCGAAACGCGTCGACATATTCCTGGGCAGCGCTCACATCACCGGACAGCATGGCGGCGGTGGCGCTGGTGGCAAGGATTTGCGCCTGTTCGCGCACGCTTTTGACCTGTTGGTCGCTGTAAAGCCGTTCCTGATAGATCGCCATCCCTATGCCCGCCGCCATCAAGATTGCGGCCGCCGCCAGCGCGGCAATGGTCGTCGGACCCCAATTGTGTCCCCTCATGGCAAATCAAACTCGTTCGTGGCGCTGACCAGCACTTGGTATTGCCCGGCTTGCGTCTCTCGCATTGACATGTCCGATACTGCGCAAAGCCGCATCGAATTCCCAGCCCTTAAGCAGGTCCAATTCGGAGCGCAGCTGTGCCTGGTAAGATGTATTAACAACTGACCGAAAGTCAGGCCCACGCGATTCGGCTTCATGCTCGGTAGATTGAAGCCGGCCGGCGCCCAGCCTGGGCCGCTGCGCAACGGCATCACCGGCGAGGCTTCCTATTTGGGCGGGACCAGGCCGCGATGCTCCAACATGGGGCCGATATCGGGGTCCTTGCCGTAAAAGGCGCGAAACATCGGCCCGTAATCCTGGGTGTGGCCCCGCGACAGAATCAAATCCCGGAAGCGCTGACCGTTGGCGCGAGTCAATCCGCCATGCGCGGTGAACCAGGCATAGGCATCGTCATCCAGCATCACGGTCCATTGGTAAGCGTAATAGCCGCTGGCATAGCCGTTGGCCCAGATGTGCAGGAAATAGCTGGAGCGATAACGCGTCGGCACATTGGGGAAATCGGTGCCGGTGTTTTTCAACGCTTGGACTTCGAAGCGATCCACATCCTGCTTGGGAGTACCGGGCGCGAGCATATGCCATTGCATGTCCAGCTCCGATGCCGCCAGCAATTCGCCCAGCGCATATCCTTGGCCCCATTTCTCCGCCTGCTTGATCCGATCCACCAGCGCTTGCGGGATGGTCGCGCCGGTCTTGTGATGGACGGCATAATGTTTCAGCACTTCGGGATAAAGCGCCCAGTGCTCATTGAACTGGGATGGGAATTCGACATAGTCGCGGGCCACGCTGGTGCCTGAAACCAGAGGATAGGTCTGGTTGGCGAACAGCCCATGCAAGGCATGGCCGAACTCATGAAACATGGTGTTGACATCGTCGAAGGTGATCAAAGCGGGCTGGCCGGACGCGGGCTTGGGCAAATTGGCGACGTTGTAAATGACGGGCTTGGTGCCATTCAGCTTTGACTGATTGACGAAATTGCTCATCCAGGCGCCGCCGGTTTTGTTGTCGCGCTTGAAATAGTCGAAATACATCAGGCCAAGCGGCGAGCCGTTCTGCTCGAACACCTCGAACACCATCACGTCGGGATGATAGACGGGGATGTCCTTGCGCTGCTTGAAGGTGATTCCGTACAGCCGCGTGGCGGCATAGAAGACACCATCCTTGAGCACCTTGTTGAGCTCGAAATAGGGCTTGAGCGCCGCTTCATCCAGCGCATAGCGCTCCTTGCGCACTCTTTCCGCGTAACGTTGCCAGTCCCATGGCTTGAGGTCGAAATGTGTTCCATCCTTGTCGATCGCGGCTTGGATCAGCTTGGCCTCTTCCGCCGCCTTGGCGCGGGTGGCCGGCACCAGCTGGCCGAGGAATTTTTGTACGGCCTCCGGCGTTTGGGCCATCTGGTCGTAGAGCGCATAGGCGGAATAGTTGGGATAGCCCAACAACTTGGCTTTTTCGGCGCGCAGCACGGCCAATTCCGCAATGATGGTGCGGGTGTCGTTGGCGTCGCCTTTTTCGGCGCGCGTCCAACTCAGCTGAAACAGTTTTTCGCGCACAGAGCGGTCGGCCAGTGACGTCAGCAGCGGTTGTTGGGTTGTGTTCTGCAGCGGGATGACATACTTGCCTTTTAACCCGCGGGATTTCGCGGCTTCCGCCGCCGCGGCAATTTCCGCCTCGCTCAGCCCCTTGAGCTGCTCCTTATTGTCGACCACCAGCGCGCCTTTCTTGGCGGCCGCCACCAGCTTTTGCTGAAACGACGTTTCCAGGGTGGCATCGCGCTTGTTGATCTCTCTCAGCCGCGCCTTGTCTTTGGGCGAAAGATTGGCGCCGGCATGGACAAACTGGCGGTAATAGAGGGTGAGAACCTGCAAGGCTTCGCTGTCCAGCTTCAGGCCGGCGCGGCGGTCGTAAAGTGCCTTGACCCGCGCGAACAGTTTTTCGTTGAGGTAGATGGCATCGGTGTGCGATGCCAGCTTGGGCGCCACCAACGTCTGCACCTTGTCCAGGGCGGGATTGGTATTGGCCTGGACTAGGCTGAAGAAGGTGTTGTTCACCCGTTCCAGCATCCGCCCGGAACGTTCCATCGCCGCGATGGTGTTGTCGAAACTGGGCTCGGCCTTGTTGCCGGCGATGGCGTCCATTTCCGCCAACTGCCGGCGCATCCCGGCTTCAAACGCCGGCTGATAGTCCTTGTCCTGAATGATGTCGAAGCGCGGCGCCTGGTAAGGCAGGTTGCTCGCCGCATCGAACGGACCGGCATGAAGGGGCGCGGCGGACGCAACAAAGGTCGCGACCGTGATCAGTCCGGCAGACAAGGAATTTCGCATTGATCCGCCCCGCAAATTGACGGCGGATATTACGCAGGCAGGGCCCCGCTAGACTAGATCAGCTTTCCGGCGGCCCGCAGGGCAGCAGTCGCCGTCTGGACCTCTTCGCGGATGCCCTGCTGCCGGTGCTTGCCCAGGGTGATCACCGCTTTGACGTCGGCGGTGAATTCGCCGGGCAAGGCAGCCCGGATGGCGATGACCTTGGCCGGATCGATCTTGACGGTGGTGCCGTCGGGCCGCGTCAGGTTGACCGGCTCCGCGCCGACCTTGGCCACTTCAAACTTCAAGGTCTTCGCGATGCTGCCGACATAGGCGCGGGTTTCCGCGGGCAGCGTCACCCCTTTCTCCAGATGATCCTCCAGGCGGCCGGGGCCGGCATTGTAGGCGGCGAACAGCGCGGGATAGCCATACCTACGGTGCAGCCAGCGCAGATACGCGGCACCCGCCATGATATTGTCCCTGGCATCGAAGGGATTGCTGCCAAGCTGATGTTCCGTGGCCATTTCCTGATAGGTCTCAGGCAGCACTTGCATCAGTCCCACCGCGCCGGCGCGGCTGATGATCGGCATATTCGCGCCCAGCATGGTGCGTCCGCCGCTTTCGCGCGCCATCACCGCGCGAATCCAGGCCTTGGGAATGTGAAACCGCTTGGACGCCTCGCTGACAACTCCATCCCAGCGATTGAGCAGCTGCGACGCCGTCATGGTGGATTCTTCGTCATAGGCGGAAGGCTGAATCGGCGCCCTCGCCGTGATCATCTCGACAAAAGCGTGCGGGCGCACGATAGACTTGGCGATGGTGCCGGCGTTTTGCAGCTTGTGAGTCTGCATCATCCAGGCGGCCATGACGCAAAAACCACCCAGCAACAGGAACGCCAGGAAGCCGCCGAGCGACGGTTGAGACAAGGCAACAGAAGAGCGATGCTTGGGCACGGTTTCTCCAGGTCGGGTTAGCTGCCGGATACGCATGACGCGGAAAGCATGACGCGAATGACTGGCAGGGCGAAAAAAACTCAACTCGACGCGGAACCAATTGGCTCCTGGCGTGTATGCCCCAGCACTTCGCACTTAACCAATGTTGCGGTGCATTTCAAGCTGCAACTTCGCGGAACAAAGGTTCCTTTGTTCGCCTAGGTCAGCGAACGCCGCGCAAATGCGCGGTCAAGGCTTTGATATCGCCATTGTTTCGCGCCAGCACAGCCTGGATTTGATCGCGCTGGGCCAATCCCAGCCATACGCCCGCAACGCCGACATCGACCAACAGCGGCTTGGCCTGGTCGGTGCGGACGCGAAAGTCGATCTCCAGCGCCAGACTCGGCTGGCCCACCATGTTGGTGACCACGATAAAGTCGCCCGGCGCGCGCTCGCGCGAGGAGATCACACGCAGCGTCTGTCCGGCATAGAGTTGGAAATAACTCTGATAGATCGACATCGCATATTCTTGATAGGCCGCGACATAGGCATCCAAATCGGCTTGCGGAGCATTGCTGGCATAGGAGCCTAGGAGAAACAGCGCCACCCGCTGCACATCGGTGAGGCCCAGCAAAAAGGAGGCAAAGCGGTCGCGGCGCTCGGCCGGCGAAGCATTGCGGTCGTTGAGGATGTCAAATCCGGCCTGGATATTGTCCCGCACGAAGTCCTCGGCGGGAATGGCGGCGAGTGCGGGAACAGCGCTTGTGGTTGCAAGGCCGAAACCCAGCGCGCCCGCGCCGAGCAGAACATTCCTACGAAGCATGGTGTGATCCTTCGCGCCAAACCGCTTCTCGCGGCCAGTATGGCCCCTGCTCTTTTAATTACTCGATAATCGGGCCTGAAATGTGGCGGTTTCAGTGCCCAATTCCCGCTTGATCGAAGCAGGCAAGCTGCCATTTTTAGCGTTATGGTTCCGTTATCCGTACTGGACCTTTCGCCCATCAAGCAGGGCAGCGATGCCGGCGCCGCACTGCGCGAAAGCGCCGAACTGGCGCAGCATTGCGAAAGACTGGGATACCGCCGCTATTGGCTGGCGGAACATCACAACATGCCCGGCATCGCCAGCGCCGCCACCGCGGTCGCCATCGGCCATGTCGCCGGCCACACCAAGACCATCCGCGTCGGCGCGGGCGGCATCATGCTGCCCAATCATGCGCCGTTCCTGATCGCCGAGCAGTTCGGCACCTTGGAAGCCTTGTTCCCCGGCCGCATCGATCTTGGCATCGGGCGCGCGCCCGGAACCGATCCGCGCACGGCGGTCGCGCTGCGCCGCAATCTCGGCAGCAGCGTCGATCATTTCCCGCAGGATGTGCAGGAGCTGTTGGCCTATCTCGGTCCCGCCCAGCCCGGCCAGGCGCTGCGCGCCATTCCCGGCGAGAACAGCAAAGTGCCGGTGTGGATTTTGGGTTCAAGCCACTACGGCGCGCATTTGGCCGCCGCTCTGGGCCTGCCTTACGCCTTTGCCTCGCACTTCGCGCCCGATGACCTGGATTTTGCCGTCAGCTTGTATCGCCAGCAATTCGAGCCATCGCCCTATCTGGACAAGCCCTATGTGATGCTGGGGTTGAATGTTTTCGCGGCCGAGACGGGTGAGGAGGCGCGGTTTCTCTTCACCTCTCTCCAGCAGGCTTTCATCAATCTGCGCACCGGCCATCCCAGCCAGCTGCCCCCGCCCCTGGCCGGCTTTGAGGAAGGCCTGGATCCGCGCCTGGCCGACATGCTGGAGCGCGTGCTGCGCTGCGCCATTGTGGGCGACCGAGCCGAAATTGCCCAAGGCCTGCAAAGCTTCGTCGCCGCGCATGCGCCCGATGAAATCATGGTCACGGCGCAGATTTTCGATTCCAGCGCGCGGCGGCGGTCCTACGAAATCTTGGCGCAGGTCCACCCGCCCCAAGGCTGACCAGCCGTGCGGCACCTGGGGCGCTGGCCCTGTCCCGCCCCCGCTGCTAGTCTCGCCAAAAGGCCTTCAAAATTGGCCGCAAATCCTGTCAGGGGAGGAAATTATGTCGTTCGTCAAATGGGCTGCCGTGACCGCTTTGGCACTGAGTGTCGGCTCGGACGCATTCGCGCAGACTCAAGCACAGGCCACAGCGCCGGCGTCGGGTTCCAAGAATATCGTCGCCTGGGCCGCCAAGCCGGCCAAGCTGCCGCCCTTCACCGGCCCCAACAAGCTGGTCTACCGGCTGGCCGATGTGCTGGCCGCGCACAAGGGCAGACAGAGTTGGCAGCAAGAAGTCTTCCTCAGCCGCGATTATGCCGGTGCCTGGATCTCGATGGCGCCGGGCGAGAAGACCAAGACCCAGTTCTATGCCGATGACCGCGTCTTCTGGGTGGTGCAGTCCGGCCAGATGAAAGTGACGATCGAGGGCCAGGAGCCGTTCATCGCCTCCAAGCACTTTCTGATTCAGATCCCCAAGCGGCTGCAATACAGCATGGAGACGGTGGGCAATGAGCCGAGCTTGCGTTTTGAGATGCGCCCCGCCGGCGAGTCGCCCGATTATCCGCTGAGCGAAACGCCCACGCCGGTAAAGGGGGTCCAGTACATCAAGGCCGTCTATAGCGGCCATGGCGATTATGACGGCAAGGTCAATGTGCCCTATGTCGACTTCGAGAAGCAGATCGTGCAGGGCGGGGAGAAGCGCGGCGTGTGGCTCCGCGACGACCACAACTATGTCACCATCCTGCGCTCGCAAAAGGGCGTGCCCACGCCGCCCGACAATGTCTGGGGCCATTATCACGCCAACTTCCCCGAAATCTGGCTGATCATCGAAGGCACCCAGCAGTTCCTGGTGGAAGGCGAAAAGCTGGTCACGGTTTCGGACGGCGACCTGGTCGGGGCGCCCACCGGCCGCTGGCACCGTGCCATGCCCTTCAGCGAAGGTCCCTCCACGCGCCTGGCCTATATTCCGCGTCCGGACAATCTGCACTGGTACCAGCCGGAGCAGGCCAGCGGCGGCGGCAATTAGGGGCTAATTTCCTTCAGGGAGCTGAACGTGAATCGTAACGTCTTGATGGCGCTTGCCCTTGCGGCGATCGCCACGCCTGTTTTCGCGGCCGACTATCAGACCAATCTCGGCCCCATGCCGCTGGACGACGAGACCAAGCTGGTGATCGGCGGCCGTGGTGAGGCAACCGCCAGTTCCGACGGCAAGACCATGACGGTGAAGGGCAGCTTTCGTGACCTGCTGTCCAATGCCACCGAGGCCCACATTTTCATCAGCCCCGTTTGCGGCGTACCGGGCAAATCGATCTTTGCCCTGGATGTCACCAAGGCCACCAGCGGCACCATCTCCGGCAATTTCAAGCTGACCGGCGCACAAGCCACGGCGCTGCGAACCGGCAAGCTTTATATCCAGATCAACAGCGAGAAAGCGCCGGAGCAATATCCTTGGGGTCCCAAAGGCACCTTGTGGGGCTGGCTGTTCCCCGCCCACGCAACCGTGGGCGCGAACGTGCCGCAACAGGACCACTGGTTCATTCCCCAACTGGACACACCTTGCGCTAAGGACGCCGAAAATGCGTAACAAGACCATTCTGCTTCTGGGCGCGGCGATTGCGCTGGGTGCGCTGGGCGCCACCGCAGTCGGTCAAGGCGCGAGTGGGCCCTTCACGCAAGCGCAGGCCACCGCGGGCCATCAAGCTTTTGACGACAATTGCGCGGCGTGTCACCTGCAGGACCTGGCCGGCACCAATGATGCGCCGGCGCTGGCGGGCACGCCTTTCATGGGTGCCTGGGGCAAGCGCACCACCGCCCAGCTTTACAGCAAGATCGCCACCACCATGCCCTTGGGCGCCGGCGGCAGCCTCAGCGAAAAGCAATATACCGACATCGTCGCCTATATCCTCAGCCGCAATGGTGCGCGCGCCGGCAGCGCCGCGTACACGCCCACCACCTCGGTGCAGATAGGCAGCATCGCCAATGGCCGCGCACCAGCCGGCAGCGCAACGGTTGCGCAAAATAGCGGCCGTCAGGAATCGGCACCCGCTGCCGGTCAAGGCAATGCGCCGGCGCAGAGCAACTTCGCCCGGGCCATGGCCGGCCAACGCGTGGCCGATCCCGGCGCCTTCGGCCTGCCCAACAGATTTGGCCTGACTCTGGAAGGCAATATCCAGAATTATGTTCCGGTCACCGAAGCCATGATGGTGAATCCGCCGGACAGCGACTGGCTAATGTTCCGCCGCAACTATCAAGGTTGGAGCTACAGCCCGCTCAAGCAGATCACCAACCAGAATGCCGGTTCGCTGCAACTGAAATGGATGTGGTCGATGCCGGAAAACGGCACCATGGAGATCACGCCCATTGTCCATAACGGCGTGATGTTCATCTGGGGCACCGGCAACACCATTCAGGCGCTGAACGCCGCCACCGGTGAATTGCTATGGGAAAACCGCATAGGTCCGGCGCCGCGCCGTGCTGGCCCTGGTCCCTCCACCGAGGAAACCCGCAGCCTGGGCCTGTGGGGCAACAATGTCTATGTCAACACGCCCTATGGCTATGTCTATGCTTTGGACGCGCGCACCGGCAAGGAAGTGTGGAAGGCCCATATCACCGATGAGCTCAAGATACCCGGCGGCAATGGCACCATGTTCGGCGGCTCCACCGGCGGGGTGATCATCATCAAGGGCCGCGTGCTGGTCGGCATGACAAATTGCGGCCGCAATGGCGATGACAATCACTGCTATATCAGCGCCTATGATGCCGCCACCGGCAAGCGCGATTGGAAATTCGTCACCACCGCGCTCACCGGCCAGCCCGGCGGCGACACTTGGGGCAAGCTGCCCGACAATAAGCGCAAGGGCGCCGAGACCTGGATCGCCGGCACCTATGATCCCGAACTCAACACCACCTATTGGGGTACCGCTCAAGCCAAGCCTTGGCGGCGCGACCTGCGCGGTTCGGGCGATGGCGCCACCGAATATGCCAATTCCACGCTGGCGCTGGATCCGGAAACCGGCAAGTTGAAATGGGCTTATAACCACGCGCCCGGCGAGTCGCTGGACCTGGACGAAGTGTTCGAGCGCGTGCTGGTCAATCACGGCTCAGAGAAATACCTGCTGACCATCGGCAAGCCCGGCATCCTGTGGAAGCTGGACCGCGTCACGGGCAAGTTCATCGCCGCCACGCCGACGGTCTTCAACAATGTCTATGAGAATTTCGACGGGAAGACTGGCAAGGTCGTTTACCGCAAGGACATTCGCGACCAAAAGGTGGATCAATGGCTCTCCTCCTGCCCCGGACCCGAAGGCGGTCACGATTGGCAGGCGATGAGCTATCACCAGCCCAGCGATGCGGTGATCATCCCGCTGTCGCAATCCTGCGTCTTCATGCTGGGCAATGGCTCGCAGACCTATTTCGAGATGCCGGGCACCAACGGCAATATGGGGCGGCTGTCGGCCTATCGTACCGCCGACCTCAAGCCGCTCTGGTCGTTCCAGCAGCGCGCGCCGTTCCTGACAGGCGTGATCTCGACCGCGGGCAATGTCGCTTTTGTCGGCGACTTCGACCGCGTCTTCCGCGCGGTCGATACCGGCACCGGCAAAACTTTGTGGAAGACCAGGCTGGGCACCACGGTCCAAGGCTATCCCGTCAGTTTCAGCGTGGACGGCAAACAGTATGTCGCCGTGACCACCGGCTTGGGTGGGGGAAGCCCGCAGGCCAAGCCCAGCACCATGCTGCGCGAGGTTCACCGGCCGCCAAACGGCTATGCGGTTTTCGTTTTTGGACTGCCGGATGACAAATAGGCGACGGGCGGGTTGAATTGTGACAGGGGCGCCGCGCCAGCGGCGCCCTAATTATTTGTATCTATTGGAATTTTCACGCCAACCGCTCCCCGCTTGACGGCCGTCCGAGGCCATAGCAAGCAGTGGCCGCAAAAGGGGATTGCCGTGCTGAGATTTTTCCAGGCCTTGATGCCGCGCGAAGAAAAATTCTTCGAGCTGTTCAACAAGCATGCACGCACCCTGGTGGACGGCGCGGTGGCCTTGCGCGATTTGTTGGAGGGGGGCTCGGGTATCGCCGAAGCCAGCCGCCGCATCGTCGCGCATGAGAATGAAGCCGATGTCATTGCCCGTGATGTCCTGGTTGGCGTGCGCCGCAGCTTCATCACCCCTTTCGACCGCGGCGACATCAAGGACCTGATCGGCCAGCTGGACGATTCCATCGACCAGATGCAGAAGACCGCCAAGGCCATCACCTTGTTCGAGGTGACCAACTTCGAGCTGCAGATGCGCCAGATGGCCGATATCATCCTGCGCTGCGCCGAGCTGACGGTGGAAGCCGTGGGGCTGTTGGGCAGCATGCGCGACAGCCAGGCCCGCATCAACGCCATCACTGAGGAAATCACCCGCCTGGAGGAACAGGCCGATGAGCTCAACGACCAGGGCATCAAGGCGCTCTATCTCAAGCACAGGAACGGCGACGTGATGGCCTTTCTGGTCGGCAGCGAAATCTTCGACCATCTGGAAAAGGTGGTGGACCGCTTCGAGGATGTCGCCAACCGCATCAGCGGCATCGTCATCGAGCAGGTATAAGAAGCCATGTTACTCATCGCGACCCTGATCGCCGTCGCGCTGATCTTCGACTTTCTCAATGGCCTGCATGACGCGGCCAATTCGATCGCGACCATCGTCTCCACCCGCGTATTGTCGCCGCGCTATGCCGTGGGCTGGGCCGCCTTTTTCAATTTCATCGCCTTCACCGTGTTCGGCCTGCATGTCGCCGCCACCATCGGCACCGGCATCATCTCGCCGACGGTGATCGACGATGCCGTGATCTTCGGGGCCTTGATGGGCGCCATTGTGTGGAATGTGGTGACCTGGCTGGCCGGCATCCCCTCTTCCTCGTCCCATGCGCTGATCGGCGGGCTGGTGGGCGCCGGCCTTTGCAAGGGCGGATGGAGCGTGATCGTCTGGCAGGGGCTTGGCAAAACCGCCGCCGCAATCTTTCTGTCCCCCGCCACAGGTTTCCTGCTTGCGCTGCTGCTGGTGCTGTTCGTCGCCTGGTCGTTCCTGAAGGCCAGCCCCTATTGGGTGGACAAGATTTTCCGGCACGTGCAGTTCCTGTCCGCCAGCGCATACAGCCTGGGCCATGGCGGCAATGACGCGCAAAAGACCATGGGCATCATCGCCGCCTTGCTGTTCGCCCATGGCGTGGAACAGGGAAGTTTTCATGTGCCGTTCTGGGTGGTGATGTCGTGCCAGGCGGCCATGGCCTTGGGGACGTTGTTCGGCGGCTGGCGCATTGTGAAGACCATGGGCTCGCGGATCACCCATTTGACGCCGATGCAGGGCGTCTGTGCCGAGACCGCAGGCGCGCTGACTCTGTTCGGCGCGACCTATATGGGGGTGCCGGTCTCCACCACCCATACCATCACTGGCGCAATTGTCGGCGTCGGCGCGGCGCGGCGGGCTTCGGCGGTGCGCTGGAATGTGGCCAAGGATATCGTCGTCGCCTGGATCGTGACCATGCCGGCGGCAGCCCTGATCGGCGCGGTGTTCTATCTGCTCGCAACCGCCTTCCACATGGTCTAGGCGGATTGCAGAGCGCCTCCCTCGCCCGTGAAACCGGATTGTCACCGCGACGTTAACCTTCCGCTCACCAGTTTAAGGCGATTATCATTCGCTATTGGGCCGTAGACGGATGAATCGTAAGATGGCCCGACGATTCGCCAGGGCGAATCGCGCAAAGAGCGGGACAGCATGCCGGGCGAAACCCTTTTTCGCGAGCATGGCAGACAGGTGGCGGCACTATGCTGGCGCCATTCCCCCAAGCGCAACTCCCAGCTGGAAGTGCTGCTGATCACCTCCCTGAACAGCAAGCGCTGGATCGTGCCCAAGGGCTGGCCGGAAGCGGAATTGAGCGCTTCGGAAAATGCCGCCCGCGAAGCCTTCGAGGAGGCCGGTGTCACGGGCAAGATCGAGGCCCAACCCATCGGCACCTATCACTATCTGAAAGTGAAAAAAGACGGGGGCGGCGTCCCCTGCAGCGTGGAAGTCTTTGCGCTGGAAGTCACCAAACAGGTGGATGACTGGCCGGAAAAGGATGCCCGCGAACTCGCCTGGATGCCCGTACAGCATGCGATGATGCAAGTCTCGGAACCGGGCGTGCGCCAGATCCTCAAGGATTTCCGCAAGCGGCAAGTGCCGGTGAAAGCCCGGCGCGCCGGCTAATCATTTACCAGGTCGAGCGGATAGAAGGGCCTTGTCACCTTGGTGAAAGGGATCCGCCGCATGTTCAGGCAGGTAGGCCCCGGCGTGTCGGCCAGGAAGATACGCGCCGCGATCGGGGCATAAGAGGCGCGGAAATGCGCCGGGGAGCGCACGAATACCAACGCGGCGCGCGCCGGATCCAGGCCCACCGATTTGTGAATTCCCTGGTCCCATTCGAAATGGGGAATGGAGCGCATGTTCAACCGGATGGCGCCGATGGCCAAGACCGCCGTCAGGCCCATCTCGCCCAGCATGCCGTTGCCGCCCGGCCCTTGCAGCACATAGGTGCCGTCGCTGATCACCTTCACCTCGCCGGTGACGGTCAAGGGTTCGCCCAGGCCTGAGCGCTTGTGACCCACCTTGAGGGTGACGGTCTTGCCGGCACCGGCTCGTGCGGCTTCGGCCGCGGCTTCGGCATCGCAAATGGTGCAGATGGTCATGCGCTCGGCCCGGTCGGCGCCCGCCTTCAGCAAAGCCTGCAGCACCGCGGTGGAATCCCCCGCAGCCCCGCCGGAAGGTGAATCGCCGGCATCGCTGGCAACGGTCAGGCCCGGCTCCCGCAGCCCGATGCGAATGATCTCGTCCAGCGGCGTTACCTGGGGCTCGAATTCGCGCCGCCGGTCCCAGGCCATCTTGGCCAGTCTGTCCGCTGCCTTTTGCGCCGCCTCCTTGCTTTGGGCGCAGACCAGCGCCGCAAAGCCCAGGTCGGGCGTGTCGATCCAGGGCTGCACCGGGAACAGCGAGACATGCAGCACCTCACCGCGCGCCTCCATGGCGCGGCCTTCCGCCACGATGTCGCTGAGCGGCGGCGTCCCGGTGCGGGCAGAATCGGGACTGAACACCATATGGCGCTTGGAGAGCGCCATCACCGGCTTGACCGTGCCGTTCAGCCAATCGATCAGCAGACGGGCGGCGCGATAGCCGGTCTCATACATGTCGATATGGGGAAATTCCCGGTAACCGATATAGGCGACATCGGGCTGAATCATCGCCGCCGTGATATGGCCGTGCAAATCCAGCGATACGGTGATGGGGGTGCCGGGCTTTAGCAGCGCACGCACCCGGCGCACGATTTCGGCTTCGGCATCGGGTTCGTCCTCGATGATCATGGCGCCGTGCAAGGCCAGGAACACGCCGTCCACCGGGCCCGCCGCCCTAAGCCGCTCCTCGATCTCCGCCATCAGGATATCGAAGCTCCTGCGCTCCACCGTGCCCGACGCCATCGCCATGGTGGCCAGGAGCGGCACCGGCACGGCGTCTGCTTCGCGCAGCGCATCCAGCGCGCCGGGAATTTCCAGCCGCGCCTTGCCGAAGGCGGTGAGCACCTCTTCGCCGCGATGGAGATATTGTTCCTCGAAAGTCTTCACCGTGGTGGTGAAAGGCACAAAGGTGTTGGTTTCCTGCTTGAACTCGGCGATGGCGATACGCATGCGTCTGTTCCTTATTGCGTTTGGCGTCCGGGAATCGCCGCCAACAAAGCCTTGGTGTAGTCGCTGGACGGCGCGGCGAAGATCTGGCGGGTCGGCCCTTGTTCCACGATCTTGCCATGCCGCATCACCATCACGCGATGGCAAATTTCGGCGGCGACCCGCATGTCATGGGTGATGAACAGCATGGCGAGATTCATCTGGCGGCGCACATCGTCCAGCAATTTCAGGACTTGGGCCTGCACCGTGACATCCAGCGCCGAAACCGGCTCATCGGCGATAAGGACTTCGGGCTTGAGCATCAGGGCGCGCGCCACGCCGATGCGCTGGCGCTGGCCGCCGGAAAATTCGTGCGGCAGCCTCCGCAGGCACTGGGGCGTCAGGCCCACCAATTGCAGCATCTCGGCGGCGTGCTTGCGTGCTTCGCCCAGATCCTCGCCATGCGCCTTGGGCCCGGCGACAAGAATATCGCCAATGGTCTGGCGCGGATTGAGGGAGGAAAACGGGTCCTGAAACACCATTTGGATTCGGCGGCGCAGCGGACGAAGCGCCGAAGCGCGCATATGGGCAATGTCGGCGCCATCCAACAGCACTTCGCCGGCATCGGGAGCGAGCAAACGGATCATGCAGCGCGCCAAGGTCGACTTGCCGCTGCCGGATTCTCCCACCACCCCCAATGTCTCGCCGCGCTTCAGGGTGAGGGAAACATCGTCCAGCGCAATCGCCGCTGGCGTACGGGAAAAAAAGCGTGCGCGCTGAAAGCGCTTGGACAGGCCCCGAACCCGCACCAAGGGCTCGGTCTCGGGCATGGGCGGCAATAGGCTGTCGCCCTTGGGCACCGCGGCGATCAAGCTTTGCGTATAAGGGTCGCAAGGCCGGTCCAAGACCTGACGGGTGGCGCCACTTTCCACAATCCTGCCCTGGCGCATCACCGCCACGGAATCGGCCATGTCCGCCACAATGCCGAAGTCATGGGTGATCAAAAGGACACTCATGTCCCGCTCGGCCTGGAGATGCTTGATCAGCTTGAGGATCTGCGCCTGGGTGGTCACATCCAGCGCGGTGGTGGGTTCATCGGCAATCAGCAGCTTGGGCGACAGGGACAAGGCCATGGCGATCATCACCCGCTGGCGCTGGCCGCCCGAGAGCTGATGCGGATAGGCGCCGAGCGCCACGTCTTTCAGCTCCATATCGCGCAACAAGGATGCCGCCCGGTCCAAACCCTCTTTCTCGGACACGGATTGATGGGCGCGTATTTGTTCGCTCACTTGCTTCCCGATCGAGACCACCGGATTGAGCGCCGCCATCGGGTCTTGGAAGATCATGGCAATGTCGCGGCCGCGCCGCTTGCGCATCGCCTCGGCCGGCTGTTTCAACAGATCGACGCCGTCGAAAAGAATGGCACCGCCGGTCGCCGTCACGCCGCGCGGCAAAAGACCCATCACCGCGTGCGCGGTGATGGACTTTCCCGATCCCGATTCCCCGACAATGCAGACAATCTCCTTGCGGCCGATCTCCAGACTCGCATTCTCCACCGCCAATGGCCGGTCGGCGCCGGCGGGCAAGGACACGGTGAGATTTTGGATGGAGACCAGCGGCATCATCGTCTCCGCCTGGGGTTGAGGGCATCATTCAGCCCATCGCCGATGAAATTCAACGCCAGGACCGTGATCACGATGCAAAGGCCCGGCAGTACCGTGGTCCACCACGCCACCCACATCGCCACCCGCGAGCTGCCGATCATACTGCCCCAACTCATCAAATTGGGATCGCCCAACCCCAGGAAGCTGAGTGCCGACTCGGTGAGAATGGCGTTGCCCACCATCATGGAGCTGATCACCACAATGGGCGGCAGCGCATTGGGCAGGATCTGGGTAAAGATGATGCGGGCATCGCCCATCCCGATCACCCGGGCGGCTTCGACAAACTCCCGGCTGCGCAAGGAAAGGAATTGCCCCCGCACCACGCGCGCCACTTGCGGCCAGGTGATCAAGGCAATACCGATCACGGCGGAACCCAGGCTGGGCTGCATAAAAGCCACCAGCACCATCAGCAGCACAAAGGCGGGAATGATCTGGAAAAACTCGGTCATCCGCATCAGCAGATCGTCCACCGCGCCGCCATAATAACCGGCGATCGCGCCCAACAGCACGCCGATCCCCACCGCGCAACAGGTGGAGGAAATGCCCACCAAAAGCGAAATCCGCGCGCCATAGGCCAATCCCACCGCCATGTCGCGGCCGATCACATCACTGCCCGCCAGAAAACCGGGCGAGCCGGGCGGCAATAGCGGCATGCCCACAATGCTCAGAGGCCCGTGCGCGAACATCAGCGGCGACCCAAGCGCGATAATGACGATGATCAGAAACACCACAGAGCCGAACACGGTGGCGGGACGGGCGAAGAAGCGGCGCGCGAAGCCCATCAGCCCAACTCCACCCGGGGATCGACAATGGAATAGGCGATGTCCGTGATCAGATTGAACAGGCTGACCAGGACGGCGGTGACAATGAAAATGCCCAACAGCAGCGGGTTGTCTCGCCCTTGCACCGCCTGGAAGGCCAAGGTGCCGACTCCCGGCCAGCTGAAGACGTTTTCCACCAGCACACTGCCGCCCACCAAAATGGAAGCCTGCAAACCGGCATAGGTGACCAGGGGGATCAGGGCATTGCGCAGGATGTGGCGGCGCGCCACTTGGCGTTCGGTGAGTCCCTTGGCCCGCGCCGTTTTCACGAAATCCTGGTCTGCCACGTCGATCATGGCGGTGCGGGTGAGGCGCGCATAACTGGCCAGGAAATACAAAGCCAAGGTCATGCCCGGCAGGATCATGTGCTGGACGACATCGCCGACCCGGGCCAGGCCCGTGTAATCCGCACCCATGGTCTCGATGCCGAAGGGCGGCAGCAGGGGAAACCACACAGCGAACACCAAGACCATCATCATGCCCAGCCAGAATTGCGGCACGGCATAGAACAGCATGGCCAGCACCGTCACCGCGCTGTCCCCCGCCGAGCCGGGGCGCCGCGCCGCCATGCTGCCCAACCAGATGCCGCCCGCGGCCGCGACCAGCAAAGCGAAAGCATCGAGCAGCAAGGTGTTGGGCAACCGTTCCAGGATGATCGCCGTCACCGGCTGGCGGCGCACATAAGACGTGCCCAGATCGCCCCGCGCCACCTTTTCAACATAGCGCCACAATTGCACGGGCAAAGGCTGATCCAAGCCATACTCGGCGCGCAGGCCTTTCATATAGGCCTCGTCGGCATAGCCCGCCTGTCCCGCCATGACCGTGGCGGCATCGCCCGGCACGGCCCGGATCAGGAAAAAGCTCAACAACACCACGGCGGCGGTGATCAGCACCGTCTTGACCAGACGCATGGCGATATAGCTGAACTTCATGCCAGCTCGGTCGCGCCGAAGCCGTCGGATGGCCCATTGGGGCCCATCACCACATTCTTGAGCCGCTTGTTGTAGATAAATACCGGCTTGCGCTCATACAGCCACAACATGCCGACGTCGTGGGTCAAGATCTGCTGCAGCCGGCTATAGCAGGCTTGGGCTTCGGCGCGGCTCACCGCCACCGCCGCCTGATTGAACAGCCGGTCCACTTCCGGATTCACATAACCCTGCAGATTGGTCAGCGGCACGCCTTTGCGGATATTGCCGGACAGATAAAAACGCGAAGTGCCGATGGCGGGGTCGCCATACTCACCGTAGGAATTGCAGTCGCAGTCGAATTCCCAATTGCCGCTGCGGCGCAATTGGGTGGGCCAATCGACGGCTTCCAGCTCGACTTCCAATCCCACTTGCGCCAGCGCCTGCTTGATATATTGCGCGTTGCGAGTCCAGTAGCCGCCGCCATCGGGGATCATCATGATGCCGAAGCGGTGGCGCACGCCGCCCAGCTTGGGCTTGCAGCCCATCTCGTCCAGAAGGGCGCGGGCGCGCGCGGGATCGTAAGGATATTTGGTGAGAACCTTGTCGTCATAATAAGGCGCGTCGGAGGGAATCGGGCCGTGAGCCACCTTCCCCATGCCGAAATTGATCGCCTTGACCAGGAATTCGCGGTCCACCGCATGCAGGAACGCGGCACGGAAGCGGCGGTCGCTGAATGGCCAGCGCCGCATGTTGAGTTCCATGACGGCGATCTCGCCGGTGCCGTTATAGGCGTCGGTGCGGGTCACAAGCTTGGGGTTGGCCAGCAATCGCGAGGTGACGATGGTGTCAATATCATCGGCCATGGCGATATCCACCGCGCCGGTTTCCATCGCCACCAGCCTTTGCTCGGGCGTGGGACAGACACGATAATACACCTCGTCCATGCCGGGCCGGCCGGGGCGCCAATAGCGCTCATTGCGGGTGAGATGGATGTGCTGGCCGCGTTTCCAGTCTGCGAATTTGAACGGCCCGGTTCCGATAGGCTTGAAATTGTAGGGATTGGTGCGGAAATCGGTGCCTTCAAAGATGTGCGCCGGCATCATCGGCGCGCTGGAGGCCATGAAGGACAACAGGAAGGCATTGAAGGGCTGGCTGAGTTGGAACTCGACCGTATAGCGGTCGGGTGTCTTGATACTGGCGATATGGCTGAAGGAGGCGCGGCTTCTGGGATTGAGCTGCGGCAGCATCACGCCGCAACTGAAGGCTACATCCTTGGCGGTAAAGGGCACACCATCATGCCACAGCACGTCGCGGCGCAGATGAAAGACATAATGCAAGCCATCCGGCGACATCTCAAAGGAATCCGCCAGATTGGGCTGCGGCTTGAACTGCCAGTCGAACAGCAGCAGAGATTCATTAATGTTGCCGCAGATCTCCTGCATGATCCTGGTGTTGGACAGGGGATAGTTCAGATGCGCCGGGTCTTCAAACATCATGGCGTTGATGATCCGGCGGCCGCCGGGCGTGCGCTTCGGCACCGCCCAAGCTTGCGCCGGGTAGGCCAATGCCGCTCCCAGCATGGCCCGGCGGTCCAGCATGTCAGACCTCCAGCCGGTCCAGCGGAAATATCGGGCGGCGCAATTTGGTGTAGGGCAGGCGCGTAATGTCCGAGGTGCAAGGCCCCGAGGTGTTCACGGTGAATTCGCCGGACGCGATCTTGCCATAAGCGACGCGGTGGCCCACCGCCGCCTTGATGCCGATCATGCTGAGCTCTTCCGGATTGATGCCCTGGCTGCGCCATTGTCCCAAATCGAAGGGCGGCAGCTTCTTGCTGGTGAGCAGAATGGTGAGGCCGCGATGCTTGACCACCGCCGACGGACCCATGCGGATGATCTTGCCCAGCGAGCCGACCAGGTGGGAATTCTTGTCTTCCAGTTCGAACACGCCATCGCTGCGCGACACCAATTCCACTTCCAAGGTGACCGGACCGGGATCCAGCGGACTGCCCTTGCCGCCGATGGGCAAGGTGATCTTGCCGCCGATCGGCACATCCTGGAGCGCCGCGACGCTTTCGGCGTCGGCGATGGCGACGCCCGCGCCTTCGATGTCGTATTTCAGCAAGGCCCGCATCACATCGGTGCCGTCGCCGGGCGCGCCGCCGCCGATATTGTCGGCCGGCTCCACCAGCAGCACCGGACCCTTGGGACGCGCCCGCCTGTCGAATTTGAAATTGCGCACCACCTGGTCCAGGTCGTGTTGCCTGGGAATGCCGCCTTCGCGCAGGTCCCAAGCAATACCGGCGAGATCGCGCAGCGCCGCTTGCGCCGCCTGGGGATCGCCTTCCGTGATGATGCTGAGGGCGACGCCGGCATAGGGCACGTTGGAGAAAGCGTAGCCGCCCACCACATTCACCGCCAAGGTGCCCGGGAGTTCTTTTTCGATTATTCTGGCCGCGTCTTCCAATGAACGCATGGGGCCGTCGCGGGTGCCGGTGCCGGTGGGCGGCCAGACGATCGGCGTCACCAGCACAAAATGCTTTGGCTTAACGCCCGTCTTTAGCCGGCGCGCCAGCAGCTCGGCCGACAGCACCGCGCTGTCGAAGGCGTCGGTGTGCGGACATTCGCGGTAGAAAATCATGCAGTCGGAAAGATCGCCCATCTTCGGCGTCAAAGTGGCGTGCAAATCGCCCACGCAATACATCGGCAAGACTTCGGCGCCGGGAACGGCGCGGATGCGCGCCATCAATTCCCCTTCGGGATCGTCGCATTGGCTGGTGACCATGGCGCCATGCAAGGACAGGTGAATGGCGTCCAGGCCTTCGGCCAGCGCTTTTTTCAGCACGGGTTCCACCTCGCGCCAAAATTCCTCGAACACCGCATGATCGACCGTGCCGGAGGCGCCGCCGGTATAGACCGCGCTGGGCACCACCTCCCAGCCTTCGCGCTCGGCCACCGACAGAAAGCCGTCCACCTGTGAGGCATCGCCGCGGCGATCCAAGATCTGCCGCCCGCGATGGATGACAAAGCCTTCCAGTCCGGTGGTGTCGCCGGAAAAGGAATGGGTTTCGTGAAAAATGCCCGCGATAAAGACCCTGGTCATGACCCGCACCTTCCCCCGGACAAACTTTCGGCGGTTTTTTACCGGCCTGCAAGCATCGTCGCACTGCACCATTGGCTCTGGAAGTTTTTCTGGGCACCATGGCGAGCGGGGGAACTGATTTGCTGATCCTGAAATTGACCATCGTGCCCTTGGCCCTGTTGGCCTTCGGCATTGTCGAGCGGCGGCACGGCCCGCGCGTTGCGGGCTGGCTGTCGGGTTTTCCGATCGTGGGCTTTCCGCTTCTGCTCTTCATTACCCTGGATCAGGGGCCGGCCTTTGGCAGTGCAGCGGCATTGGGCGCCTATTTCGGGCTCATGCCCTGGCTGGCCTTTACCATGAGCTATGCCTATTTGGCGCAGCGGCTGAATTGGGTGTGGTGCATCCTTCTCAGCTTTGCGATCTGGACAAGCCTGGCCTTTGCCGCCGTGGCCCTGCAAAGCGCCCCACGCTGGCTTGAAATTTTTCCTCTCATCGCTTTCCTGGGCGTGGTTCTTTTCACCCCCCGCGCGCCGCCC
>Ga0105243_10000841_pt1 | contig 29161 bp, 34 predicted proteins | sample KBSM34metaG_FD_81525 | JGI IMG/M metagenome (GOLD analysis project Ga0105243, IMG submission 81525) | Miscanthus rhizosphere microbial communities from Kellogg Biological Station, Michigan, USA - KBS M3-4 metaG | ecosystem: Host-associated > Plants > Roots > Rhizosphere > Soil | place... | reverse complement strand
GCTGGGGAAACCTGGGCGATCTGCCGACCGCTCCACCACAGCACCCAGTTGTCACCCAGCTGGACCCAGCCAGTGGGAACGGGGGCGGTGCGGAAGCCTTGGTAGCCGTGCATGGGAAGCATGGCCGGAAGGATACGACCGGCCGTCGCAGATCCTGCGAACGCGGCAAGCATTCCGCCGGCGCACTGATGAAGTCCGGGCTGCCTTGCTGAAAACGCTCTAGCAGGCCGTCTGCCCACCAATGCTGAGCGTTACCCGGGCTACGGCTGGCCGGAACTGTTCTTCGAATTCTCCATCACCAGGTACCTTAGGATCAGCGCTACGATCCATCCAGAAACTATCTTGAAGTCCCACTCCGGGCCTTTCGTACCAAAGCCAATTCTCTCGCCGCCCACACCGTGGAGCTGGGTATATGACTTGCGCACATCCTGCGCTACAGGATCAACTTCGCCCCGCGCCGCATCGTACTTGTCTACCAAATTGTCAATATCGCTCTGCTTCAGGGTCCAGCCAGCCTTGTGGGCGAACTTGTTCCTGATCTGATTGATCGCCAGGGCCACAAAGCACAGCGCCTTCGGAAAACCAAGCGCAGCCGCCAGCGAAACCTTCTGAGAGAAATTCTGAGGGAGAGAACCGGCTACATCCCACATGCCGTCGGCAACATTCGCCACGAGGAAAAGCTCAATTTGTTGCTCGACCTGAAGCTGTGCCCGTAGAACAGATCCGAGAATGTCCTCCGTCTCAAAAGCGGCCACCAAATGCTCCAGCCCGGCCAGAGACTCAACTTCGATTCGCTTCGCCATCCATGTCTCCAAACGATGTGCCGACATGGCACTTGGGGCCAGCCTGACATGGCAATCCCCTGCCGTGTCAAGGTCGCGGATATTGCTGCAGCAATCGCCGCCCCGATCATGCCCACCATGGAGCAAACGCACGCGCTGGATCGGCATGTGCCTACACGCGCTGGGCACGGTCGGCAGGGCTACCCTTCGGCCATGTGCGGAAGATTCGTCCAGCTCCCCGTTGTCGACTTTGGCCAGCCCGGCCTGGCTGATCTCGCCCCCGTATTGGCCAGCATCGATCCTAGCTACAACCTGGCGCCGACCCAGCGCGCATCGGTGATCCTGGACCGGGGCGAAGGGCGGCAGGTCACCCGCCTGGCCTGGGGCCTGCTGCCGTTCTGGGCCAAGGCCAAGGGTCTGCAGGGCTCTACCATCAACGCCCGGATCGAGACGGTGGCCACGAAGCCGGCCTTCCGGTCGGCGTTCAAGAAGCGCCGGTGCGTGATCCCCATGTCCGGCTACTACGAGTGGTCGGTCAGCCCCGAGGACGGGAAGAAGGACCCGTGGTTCATCCACGCGGCCGGGCCGCTGCTCGCCGCCGGCCTGTGGGAAGACACCAGCGCTCTGCTGCCCGACGGCAACCTGGGCACCTTCACCATCATCACCGGCGACAGCAGCGGCGTCTCGGCCGACATCCACGACCGCATGCCGGTGTGGCTGCAGGCCGGCCAGATCGACGAGTGGATGGCAGCCAGCCCCGACGATGCCATGGCGATGCTGCTGGCCAGCGAGCCGCCGGCGATGGAGGCCTACCGCGTCAGCCGCGCAGTCAATACGCCGCGGAACAACCGCGAGGACCTGCAGCAGCAGGTTGAATGAGGCAGGGTCGAGCCATAGTCGACCCTGCCATAGGCACCATCAGATCGAGATGCCGCGCCGTGCCCAGTAGTCCTTCATCCACTGGTGCATGGTTGCCATCTCAGCATCGGTCAGGATGCGATTGATGATGAACGCGCCGAGCGTCTTCACTGCGGCCTGCGGGGTAGCCTGGTAACTGCTACCGATCCGGAATGCACGCGTCGTGCGGTCGGCCACCTGCCCCGCAGCTGCAGTCCGAGTGCTCTTCGTGCCTGCGCTCATGTCGTCCACCGTGACCGATGCCGGAGAGACGCCAGCCACGGCGCGCACGCCCCACATCTTGTAGACGCCAGCAGCAGGGGTTGCCGACGGGCTGGGGCTCACCAGCAGCGTGCTGGCACTGCCGGCGGTGACGCCATCCCAAGTTCCCACGAAACCATGCAGGCCGACGTTGGCACCCGAGCTGAACATCTGCACGCCGACGCCGACCGCGTCATTCTTCGTCGGATCACCGATACGCGGGCCGGGATAGGTGCTCAACGGGAAGGTAGGCTGCTGCTGGGTCTGGAACATCGCAATGATGGTCGTGTTGATGTCCTGGGTGAAAGCAGTGGTGACGTAGTCCACGGCCTCCCTGAGCATCAACCCTTGGCCATCTGAGCCGATGACGGGATTGCCGGTAACTACCAGATCGGCCCCGCCCGCGTAGTTCCGCACGCTCTGCGCCAAACTGTCGCCGAAGAGGAAAATTCCCTTGAAGCCCGTCGCGTCGATCGGCGGGATGATCCGCTTGGAGTTCGCACGCAGGCTGTTGCCGCTGGAGTGGATGACTGCACCCATGTCTTTCTCCCGTTACTGAATTTTGAGGTTGAAGGCGACGCACCAGTTGTGCATCGGGTAGGGCTTGCCGACGAGCGCCGCAATGTTGGCCTCCGGGTACTGGCCGGTACCCGCCTGGTACACGTACCGATCAGGCGAAACAAATCTATCGCTGTCGCGGAGGCATCCGTTCCCATCGTGGTACGTCTTGTCGGCGTAGCGCAGATAGGCCGCGCCAACCAGCTCCCGAACCAACGTCAACTCCACGATCGTGTCGAAAACGATCCGCACTGCGCTGATCGCCACAACACCTACCGAGTCGCGGACGGTGAATCCCTTGTCGGCGAAATCTGTTGGTGTGTAGGCCAGGTAGGGAGTGTCAAACACCAGCGGCGGTTCGGGCACATGGAAGTCGATGCTGATCGTTCGTCCGGTCAAGGCCACCTTCCTAGGAGAAAGCGGCTTCCAGCCCTGGCGAAGCTCCAAGACCCTGTAGGCAACCTTGGCCGCAAGATTTGCCCACCAGCGGTAACCATTCGGGTCAAGGTGGCCATTCGCAGCCGGACTGGTGTGCTTGTCGGTGTAGGGATATACCGGCCCGACCATGTAGACGTCGCCGTTCTCTTCGCTGTACTCCAGCTGCGCCTGGCCGATCGACAACGCGGTGTCGAGCCCATTTCCATCTGACGAGAAGCTTGCGCCGGTCTGGTACATCAGCATGACGGGGGGCAGCTGCTGCCCGGCCACACCGCCTGCTACGTCGACCTTGAAGTCCGACCACAACTGGGTCAGCGCCGCCTTGTAGGCAGCCTTCGTGGTGGTGGGATAGTCGTTCTCGCCCTGAAGCCACAGGAAAGCGCCAATGCCATAGGACTTGCCAGCCGACACCGCATTGGCCTTCGCTGCCTGAGAATGCCCCACCAGCACGTTCCAGATGTTCGGGCTCGCGCCCTTGGTCAGCTGAGCAATGGTCCTTCCACCCACGCCGCTGCTGCTGGCCACGAACGCGATCGAGTCATCGATGACCCCCTTGCGCAGGTTGTGCAGCTTCTTCAGCGAATTAACCAGGCCCTCCGCAACTGTTTCGCCGAATGCCCCATTTCCTGGCGGAAGTGCGGCCACTTCGGCATCCGTCAGCACTGCCATGCTGGTGCTCATGACGTTGGCGACCAGCGGCTGGAATGCGCTGTTGCCACCGACGGGAGAGAACGCAGCTGATCCGATACTGGCCTGCCGCACTGAACCGCCGACCATCACATTGTTGTAGGGCTGCGTCTTGCTGAGAGCCGGCCAGCCCTCGGTGCCGTTACTCAGGCTCTGCCCGTACACCGGGAAATGGGTGTAGTCGTACGCCACGGGGGTAGCCACGCTGTTGATCTGTGCAGCAACTGACCGTGACGCATCGATGTTTGCCGCATTGCGGGCTGCATAGAGCGTGGTGTCGTCAGACGCAGCGACTGCGCCATCGGGATCCACAATCTCGACCACGTAACCGTCGTCGTCCTGTACCGACAGCCCGGTGTCGAGTCCGAAGGCCTCCGCCTCTTTCACCAATCCTGCTACGCCCGTGTTATCGACTACCTCCACGTAATAGCCGTCGGAGTCGACCAGACTGAACGCACCAGTGGTTCCGATCAGGCTGGCATTGGCCAGCATCACCGTTTTCAGATCGAGGATGCCCTGGCCCAGGCCCTTGTCGCTGTAGCCGTCGTCGTCCGCGAAGTTCACCTCGTAGGGCACGTCGAGCGCGGTGGAGCGTACGGTGTTGTCGAGCTTCGTTTCCAGTGCCGAGACCTCGGTCTTGTCGGCCTTTTCCACCAGCATGTCCGCGCGCAGCCACTGCCAGGCTGCCCCGGTCCATCGATACTGGCCGAGATTGGCAACTGGCTGACCACTCACAGGATCAGTGTGGGTGCCGCTGTCGTTGGTCACGAACGCCCCCTGGCCAGTGAATGACCCCGTGGAAGCGGCGAGCTCGGCCCAGGTGGCCGCGTAGATCGCGTCGCTGCTCTGCGCAGCCTCCAGGCCGTCGATGCGAGTGTTCACCGCAGCATTGGTTGTGTCGATCTTGGAATCGAGAACATCCACCGACGCATCGAGGACCGCAGGCTGCACTGCACTGGTCGCCAAGGCCCCCTGCGCAGCCGTAGCGAACGCAGACGCAGGCTGGAAGGCAGCAGAGTCGAGGTTCTCGGCGACGTTCTGCAGCGCTCCCACCTTGAAATCCAGCGATTCGGGATCGGAAGAGTTATCGATGCCGACCTTCTGCTGTACCGCCTCGATCGAATCGTTGGCATCACCGTGCTGCTGCGAGTGAGTGCGCACCGTGGCCTGGCTGGTATCGGGTCGAGGATTCTCGAACTGATCAAGTTCAGCGGGGAATTTCGTAGTCATCGGGCTACCTCAGGAGATGCGGACGCAGAGGACGGAACCGTTGCGGTACATCGCACCGACGGCCACACCAGCGGCTGCGGCTGCGGCGTCATCAACGGCGCTGGGAAGGGTGACGAGTGAAGCGATGGCGACGAAGTCGGCGGCGGCGTGCGTGGCGGCAGTGCCCAGGCCGAGGGCGTCGGCGATGTCGGTCGCGGTCACGTCGCCCTGCAGGCCAACCACGGAACGAGTTGCGCCCACGGCTGCGGCGTTCAGCGAGACGGTGCCGGTCTGACCGTTCACCGACTGCACCGGCGCGGCCGGCGTCAGCAGCTGCGTCCAGTCGGCCATCGTGCCACTGGTGCCGCCGTTCTGAATGTAGGTGCGGTTCTGGTCCGTACGCACGGCGACATCGCCTTCCTGCGCAACCAGCGCCAGCTGGGCGGCCTGGCTGTTCACCACGAAGGTGGACGTGATCGCGAGCGCCGGCAGGTACTGCGTGGGGATCTTGCTGGCCGCGTCGAGCGGCGCCAGGCCGTTGGCTGCACCCTTCTGCGCGGCGATGCGCGCATCGGCCCGAGCATCAGCACGCGCGGCGGTGAAGTACAGATTGCTCCCGTCCTCGGCCAGATCGTCGGTGGTTGCCGCCGCGGTGGCGATGACGCGGCCGTATACGTCACGGGTGATCTTCACCAGCGCCTGGCCGTCTTCGGTGTTGCCGACTTCTTCCAGCCGCACCACGGTGTCGCCATCGCGGCCATTGCCGTTGACGACGGTGATCCCGCCGCCGGCACGGAAGGTGCGCATGCGCCAGTCACCTGGACCGACCAGCACCGGATAGCCAATACCCGACAGCTGGGCCAGGGCCACGATGTTGCGCGGCACGCCAGACAATCTGTCCCAAGGCGTGCTGCTGCTGCCGGTACCACCGCCGAGTTGAGCCGGATCGATCAGTGTCTTGCCGTCGGCCGCGTACAGGTTCACGCCCACGATGGCGCCCTTGGTGGCATCAGCATTGATGTTCACCACACGGCCGAGGTTGTCCTGGAGCTTGACCTTACTCACGGCTGGGTCTTCCCCTCGCCCAGGCTGCGGATCTCGCCCATGCGGTTGTCGCAGTCCTGCAGCACGATCAGGTTGGCGTTGTAGGCGTCCACCACCGCCTCCACCGTGCGCGACGTGGCGCGCTTGGCCGGGCACGGCTTGGTCAGGCGGGCGTCGATCGGTACCTGCTTCTCGACGGTGACGTGCACCACCTCGGGTAGCTTCGGCCGCTCAGGTTCGTGGGCACAGCCGGCCAGCACCAGCAGGATCAAAGCAGCGGGATGGAATCGCACAGGGTCTGCTCCAGTTGTGCCCGGCACGCGGGCTGGGTCTTGGCGGCCTGTAGGGCCTTCTCCGCGGCAGTGGCCCGGCGCAAGCCATCCGCCGCCGCCGCTTCAGCACGTCGGGCAGCGGCATCGGATTCCTTGCGCGCCGCCTCGGCAGCATCGATCGATGCCTGGATCTGCCGGTTCACTTCCTGCAGCAGCTCGCCGGCGGCGTTGGCCGCGCGCAGGTTCTCCGCAGCCTCGGCGCGTGCGCCATCCAGCTGTCGCTGCACGGCCTCGATCTGCTCCCGATCCTGTGCAGCCTGGCGGTCCTCGCCTCGCTGGCAGCCGGCCACGAAGAGGCCACCGGCCAGCAGGCACCACAGGCCGAGCCTGATCAGGTTCGCGTAGGGCGCCAGCGGGTCAGGGATCAGCATCGTCTGCACTCAGCTTGGGCTGCACGAAGATGCGAGACACCGCAGCCAGGAATGAGGTCATGCCGGCCGATGCCAGGGCTGCATATGCCACCATCTGCTTGAATCCGTCGTGCACTACGGGCAGCCAATCCGCCGGCAGTAGCACATAGGCGCCGATGATGCCCAGCGCTGTGGCGCTGATGACGCCGGCCAGCAATGACAGACGCACCGACCAGAACCGCCAGAAGTGACGCCGGTCGCTGGTGAGTTTCACGTTCTTCACTTCAGCCCCCTGAGCTGCTTCAGCTCCTTGATGTCGGCCTTGTTCTGCTCAACCTGCACGGCCAGCTTGGCCAGTTCGAGCTTCAGCGCCGGCACGTCGGCCAGCTGCGTGTTGAAGGTCTGCAGCTGCTGCTGCACGGTGGCCATCTGCTGGTTCGTGACCTGCTGCTGGGTCAGCACCGCCTGCATGGAGCTGATCAGCCAGTACCCGCCGGCGACCATGAAGCCGGCGAAGGCACCCACGATCCATTTCTCGACCGGGCCGAGCGAAATGCGGGTGCGGCCGTCCTGGCTCGGCTGGGCTTCCATGCTCATACGCCCCCACCCAGAGTGCCGCCGGCCTTCTTGTAGATCTGCCGCAGCTTCTCCAGGCTCTGTTCGTGCTGGCCGTAGTTGGCGCCCGGAAGGCTGGCCCATTCCTTGGCGCACAGCGCCACAGCACGGTCGAACTGGCCGGCCTTCACCGCGTCGAGCGCGCGGCGGCCGCGGATCAAATCAATGCAGGCCCTGTCCTGGCTCAGCGGGCCGAAATCGGGCAGCTTCAGTCGCGCCTGCAAGGTGGCCCAGGTCCGCTTCAGGAACTGGTACCGGCCGGCAGCGGTGGAGCTGAGCGTGGAATTCAGCCGCACCAGCTTCTCGGGGTGCTTGCTGAGGTCGGAGAACAGACCGCCGCCCACCAGGACGTCATAGCCTTGCTGCTGGGTCGGCTGCCGGCCGTTGTCGGTCCCCTCGGACCAGGCCAGCATGTCCAGGAACGCCACGACGTTCTGGCCGCCTGCCTCCTGTGCTGTGATTCGTGCCACTGTCGGCCCCCTTGGAATTGATGGGCCTACGGTGCCTTCAGGGGGTTCCGGTTCAATGGGCGCTGGACGCGCGGACCGGCGCGCGGGCTAGAATCCGGGCTCCAACCAAGGAGATGGTAATGGCGCTTCCACTGAATTCCTTTGAGCGTATTCCAACGGCCGAGGCCTCGGCAGGTGATCTGGTCTACATCTTTAAAGGCTGGTGGCTAAAGCTCGAGAACGAAGAAGGTGATGACAAGCGGGGACTCATCTTGTCCGGGCCCGAAGCTGGAAAGATTGGAAAGTGGCCTGTGGCTAATGGCATTCGCATCGCACATGGGAACGGATGGCAGGTTCTCGCGAATATTGGTCTCGCAGCTACTGGGAAGCTTCCGGCCGTATCCATTGGCGAAGAAGGAGTGACCTTCCACGGCCATGAGTGGCACATTCCACAGATGCAGTCATCCTTCTCGTCCCTGGGACAAGAAACGCTGGATCGGCGAGAACCATGGGAGTACATCAGCACTTTCAGCATCTGGCTGACGGACGATGATGGGAAACCCTTCGGGACCGAGGCTGTATTCACAGTGGGCGAGTGACGCAAAGGCCCGGGCAACCGGGCCTTTCCTTTTGGTGCCGGGTCTGCCAGTGGTGGGTGATACCATCCGCCCCATCAGACCAGGAGGGTTGAAATGATCATTTCTCTGTTTCTCGCCGTCGCCACGGCCCAGACTCCCGCAGCACCAGGTCCGCTGCGAAACCGATTGAACGCCTATGAGCACGCCGAGAGCGTCTGCAAAGCCGTGATTCTCTCGGACAAGACCTTCTCGTCGTCAATAGTGCGCGGGACCAAGGGTATGAATGCCGTATGCGAGTGCGCTGCAACCATGACGATTGGTAGCTTGTCTGATGAACAGGCAGCAAGTGTGACCGACCCAGTTGTGGCAAAAGTGCTTGCTGATCGCCTACAGGCGAACACCCTTTCCTGCATCGATATTCGAGGGTAAAGCTATGCAAGACGATCGATTCAAGGATGCCGGGCAATTCCACCCCGAAAAGGCCTGGAGCGAGATCCGCCGCAAGGACTGGGAGCGCGAGCACGAAGGGGGCCTTGGGGTAAAAGGCTGGGCCCTCGTGATAGCGCTACTGTTGTCGATTGTCGGCACCGTTGTTTGCGCCCTTCTGTTCGTCGGGCATTACTTCCTCTAGTTCTGCGGCAATGTCCGCCAGTCTTTGATCGCCAGTGCTGGACGCAATGTTGCGCAAGGACGCGAGCGATCCGGTCACCGAGCCTGCTGGCGCCGTGGTTGCTCGAGAAAGCCAGCGCACCGCTGGCGGGTAAGTCAAGATGCGGGCAGCGACATTCGCCCCTGCTCCGCCCAGCAGCAGAGTACCTGTGGATGTGCCAGTAACGTCCATCAGCGATGCCACCAGCGCTGCGCCGTAGGTATACGCCGCAGCTCGATTGCCTGTGCCACTGGGGTTGGCGAACACCTGCGATCCGCTCTTGATGTTGTCGGCCACCCGAGCGATCTGGTCCATATCCTTGGCGAAGCCCGGGCCGTAGTGGCCGAACAGCTCCCGCCGCGCCTCGTCGGACAGCTTGCTCCAGTTGGTCATGAACGTGCCCGGGCTGAACTGCTCGGCAGGCAGCCCAGCCTGGCCCGGCGTCGGGCGCCCCATGCGGTTCAGAACGGCGGCCGTCAGGGACTTCTTCCCATCATCCGGCAACGCCTCCATCACTCGTTTCAACGTGGTGCCGCCTTCGCCAGCACCGGCCATAACCGCGTTGTAGACCTTTTCGGGGCCGCCAGCCTTGTTCACCACCCGCTCCAGCTGCTTCAGCTGCTCCTGCGTGGACTTGAAGTAGGCGTTCGCCCGCGCCAGCGCCGCCGGAGCCTTGCCGCCCTGGGCCTGCACCGCCGCCTCGATGTCGTCGCCCATGGCGCGGTAGACCCCGCGCAGCTGCGACGTGGCGCGGTCAGGGGTCAGGGTGAAGTCGAACAGGCCGTTGCCCAGGTTGGAACGCAGATCCTTGAAGGTCTGGTAGGGCAGCGCAGTGCCACCCTCGCCCAGGTCAGAGGCGATGTTGCGCGCCAGCTGCGTGACCTCGTCTGGGATCATCGACGCGGCGGAGGCCGGTGCGCCTGGATCGACCGCAGTCAGCCGTGCCAGCTCGGAATTGGTCCGATCCAGGCGCACCGGGGTATCCGATGGCACCAGCTGGTCGACGGCGTCATACAAGGCTCGGCGGCGTGCAGTGACGTCGCCCTTGAAGGAAGCGACGCCCTTTTCGATGGCCATGCCAGCGTTCTGCCGGGTAGGGTCTGCCGCCAGTGCGCGAGACCGCTCGCCGAGGTTCTTGGCGATGTCATTTCCCTGCCCTTCGGCGAAACGGCGCATCACGCCCGAGCTGGTCGGAGCGCCCGACAGCAGGTTCTCCACGCCCTGCAGGTTGGTGTTGCCCGATGCCTGGCCGACGGAAGGGGTAGTACCCAATGCCTCGAAGTCGGCGATGGTGTTCCGCATGGCCTCGCCGGAACGGCCACGCACGGCACCGCGCACTGCTGCCGCTCCGCCCTGCATGAGAGCCGCCGGGCCGATGCCGCCCGCGAGTGCGGCCGCCAACTGGCCAGCAGGACCTGCACCGCTCTCGCGCGCCAGGCCGGCCGCACCAGAACTGCCAACCGTGCTGATCGCCTGCAGCACCGGCTGCGCAGTGAGGAACTCTCCAGCGTGATCGGCGAGGCCAGGAACAGCAGTGGGCGCAGGCGCAGCTGTAGTCAGCGTGGGCGCCACCGCACGCCCAGCGTTTAGGGCAGCGCCACCGCCAAGGGTCAGCGCGGTACCGGTCAGCGCTTCGCCGACATCGCCCAGCACGCGGTCGCCGGAGGTCTGCGCCTGCGGCAGGCCAAGCACATCGGCCAGCCGCGCAGCGTTGTCCCTGAAGCTGGCTACGGGCCGACCAGTGACCTGCGTTTCGAGCGCCCCCAGCGCGTCGCCACCCAAGGATCCCAGGAGGCTACCTCCTCCCTGCAGCACCGAGCGCAGGCTGAACGCCGCATCCCGCAGCGGACCAGCGCGCCACCCATCGGCCTGCCGGCCGGTCGCCGTGCTGTCTACGGTAGAGGTGACGTCCGAGAAGTCTGGCGGCAGCGCCTGCACCGCGGGCAGATCGATGACGGGCGTCTGCCCTCCGCCGAACTGTCGCTGCAGGACCGCATTGATCTGGTCATCAGGCATGCCATCGGGAAATTCGACGATGCTGCCGTCGGGCAGCTCAACTTCGATAGGCATTACTCGATCCTCCCCTTGGCCGGGTTGAAGCGACGGCGCGCAGGAACAGCTGGCACCGGTGCTGGTGGAGCACCACCGCCGAACGCCTCAACCGCGCTGGGCATCGCGCCGGGGCTGGTGGTGCGACCGTAGTTGCCGTTGATCAGTCCCGCCTTGCGCTGCTGCAGCTCGACCGCCTGCTGGTTGAAAGCTGCCAGGCGCTTCAGCGCAGCCGCTGCGGTGGCCGGGTCATTGGCGCTCTTCAGCTCATTGGCAGCGCGCTGTGCATCACCTTCGGTCTGCACGCCCTTGTTGAGGCGCAGCGACTCGTTGACGATCTTCGTCAGGTCGGCCTGCCATTCGTTGTAGTTCACGTCGCCGGGGGTAGCGATACCGGCGAACGTGCGGCCGCGTGCCAGCAGAGAGCTGGTCGGACTGACCCGCAGCGACCCATCTGCGAGCCGCTGAGCGTTCTTGCTGATGATGTCGGCCAACACCTGCGTGCCGCCCAACGCATCCTCCACTCCCAGCAGCTCCTTCAGCGCAGACACCGGCAACGGGGAAGCACCACCGCCGTTCCTGCCGCCGGGGTTCCACCTGCCGGCCACCGAAAGCGCGTGCTGCTGTCCATCCAGTGCCATCGCCTGCCGCGTTTTCGCTGCGGTAGCGTAGGAGCTGGACGCGCTGGCGTCGGAGGCGCGGGCGCGCGCGGCGTCGGCGGCGATTGTTGCCATTCCCTGATCGGTGGTGCTGATACCTCCACCGCCAGGCAGCAGCCGGTTGTTGATCAGGTTTTGGCCTTGGATGGTGGCCAGCTCCACCGGACCATTGGCCACACCCACCAGGTTGGCATTGGCTCCGGCCCAGTCGCCGGCCAGAGCCCGGGTTACGGCATCGCCGCGGAATCCCTGTTCCTGCACATCGCCGGTGTAGCCGGTGATTTTGGTCGGGTCGAAACCGCCGCGCAGCGCCGTGGCCAAGAGACTGGCCTGCGCAGGGTCGGCGACCACGCCTCCAATGCTTGCCTGCAGCTGATCACGCGCCATCGCCTCGTCGCGTTTGATCTGTGCGCCGGCCAGCAGCGTGGCCAGCTGTGCAGCACGCGTCTGGCCGGCCTGATATGCCCGCTCTTGCCCTGCGCCGCCACCGGCGAAGGCCTCGCCCAGCGATGCCCATCCATTGCTTGCCATCAGCCACCCCCTTGCAGACGAGCGAACAGGCTCGCGTTGTTCGCCTGCGTGATGTTGTTGGCCTGGTTGCTCAGGCGAGCCGTGCGGCCGAAGTCCGGCAGACCGTTCATTGCGATGCCCGAGGCCGCCCCATTGGCGGCCTGCGCGGCAGCACTCAGCCACGGGTTTTGCTGGACCGACTGCAGGCGCAGCCGGGACAGGAAGTCGTCGGCCTGGGATTGGCGCCCGATCAGCCCCAGTCGGGTCTGAAGATCGCCCTCTTCCAATGCCTCGCGGTTTCGCCGCTGCTGCGGTGCGTCGATCCGCCCCATCAGGGTGGCGGCCGTTTGGCCGTAGTCGCTCACGCCCAGCGCAGCATCGTTGGCAGCAGTTCGGTATGCGTCGCTCACGGCTCCGGACTGCCCCAGCCCGTTTGTAGCGGCTGCCTGCGCCGCTCGCGCCTGTTGGAGGTACTGCTGGGAAATGCTGCCGCGCTCCGACGCCCCGTCGCTGACGGCGCGCTGAGCCAACAGGTCGGTAACCGCGCGGTCGGCTTCGTCCTGCCTGCGCGACTGCTGACGGATCTGCGCCGCAGCCTCCCGGTCTTGGGATTTCGCTACGTTCCTCTGGTTGACGTAATTGAGCCCTCCGCCCAAGAGGGCAAGGCCTGCAGCGGCTGCCAGTTCAACGCCCATCAGCGGGTACCTCCTGCTCCAAAGCCGGGCTGATACAGCTGCCCGTAAACGTCACGGAAGCCGCGGCGATCCGCGGCAGATTCACGGCTGCGCCTGTAGATGTCGCTCAGGCCGCCGAACACGTCACCCAGCGCATCAGTCTTCAGGCTCCCCTGTGCGGCCTGCAGATTGTTGCGGAGAGCGCTGGCGGCCTGTGTCGCGCCACCGGTCAGGCTCAACCCGCTGCCTGCTTGCGCGATCAGGTTCTGCCTGGCCGCCTCGTCCGCGTTGCGCAGGTCAGAAACTGCGCCCTGGGCCAGCCGCTCCGCAGATAGAACGCCGCGCTGGTAGTCCTCGCCGAGCGTTCGGTTTGCGTCCGCTGAGGCAGAACCACCGGACAGGCCACTACGGGCCATGGCGAACTTCAGGCTGCGATCTGCGACGCCCTTTTGTCGCTCCAGTTCGTTGGTGTAGAACGAGCGAGTGGCGCCCAGGAAGTCATCGATCCCCGCCTGGCGACTGGGCGAACCGTAGATCGAGTTGATCTGGCCCACGGCGCGGTTGATGTTCGACGTCCTCCATCCCTCCGCCTGTGCCGCCTCGTTGGCCGCCTTGCTGCCCTTCTGTGCGCCCATCAGGCACCTCGCATCTTGGAAAAGTGGGCGATGTCCTCGCCATTGGCGCCGTACCCGCGCCACACGCCCTCTGGCTGCATGCCAAGCGAACGCTGGAACCATCGAATGGCTTCCGTGCGGCTGGTCAACGCGTTGGTCTGGACGCGTCTGGCACCGTTCTCGAACAGGCGATCCATCAGCCATCGGCTCGCCTTGGTCATGGCCCGCCACTGCTCGGCCCAGCCTTCTTCATTCCCGACCATCCACGATTGCCAGACACCGTTGCCGATGAATTCGAAGCCGCCAGCAGCAGCGGGAGTGCCGTCACGCCGCAGAGCTGTTACCGCATACGGGGCGGATCGAGACCAGGCGCCAATAAGTGCATGTGCGGCGGTGTACGGATCGAACTGATCGCCGCCGGTCACCGCGAGGAACTGTTCTTGCTCGCTGACGCGCATCTGGTCGGCCAGTAGCACCAGGTGCAACGGCCGACAGGCGACGATACTGCTGGGAAGATGGGCTGGAATCATGCGGAAATGCTGACTTCCAGCCCACCTTGATCAATGGTCATGCCATGGGACGGAAGTCCTGCACGTACAGGCCGAAGGCATTCCATTGCCACGCCTCGGTGCCGTCGTAGACCAGCCGCACAGCGAACGTCGGCGCCGCCATCGACATTGGTACCGGGCCACCGGTGAGCGTGTCCGGATCGACCTGGTATGCAGGCGTGAATGCCCCGCCATTGGTCTGGTCGAAGCCGACCTGGATGCCGACCTTGCCCCGCCCCACCACCTCGAACCCGTACAGCATCTTTGTGACGCCCGCCGGGCCGAAGTCCAGCCACGGCCACTGGATCACGCCTTGGAACGGGGTGAACACACCCGGGGAAAGCTCGTCCCCGATCACGCCGTCGACCATCCGATAGATGCGGTTGGCCGAACGCAGGTAGAGCGCGTCGCCCTGGATCGCCCAGGTGTGCACCTCGAACGGGAAGACGTACCGCGACCACGCGCCCACCTGCCCGATCTGGGTCATGGTGTAGACGAACACCTCCGTTTGCCCACCACGGGCGAACATCAGCCAATACTGGCCTGCCGCGGGAAAGTAGAGCCCGCGCGGCACCACCGCAGGATCGGCCAGCCACGCCTGCACCAGCGGGTCGATCGGCATGCCTACGTCGCCTGCCTGGAAGTTCGTGCTGCTGGCGGCGATGCCCACGCTGCGCACGCCCTGGCTGGCCAGGAACAGCAGATCGTTGCCAACCGCCGCAATGGCGCGGTGCTGGGTGCTGCCCACCGGCAGCGCATCCAGCAGCGACATGCTGGACGGATCTTCATCGATCTGCCACAGCTGGAACGCCTCAGCGTTGAACACGGTCAGGTTGCCGCGGTAGAGGCCCATGGCCGCCACCGGATTCGCGCCGTAGTTCTGCAGGCCGGTGGGCAGGAACCCGGCATCATTGGCGCTGCTCCAGTCCTTCGGCGCCACTGTGGCGCTGTATGGCACGGTGTCGCCATTTCCGGCGAACACTTTCGAGGCGCCGATCAGCACCACCTTGCTGTTGGGGCAGTTCGGGTCCTCTACCCGGCGGCTCACGGCCTGCCAGGTCACACTGCCATCCACCACGGTGCCGCCCACGTTGGTTGGCCACGCCGGCTCGCTGCCGCCGCTCACGTACAGCGGAGACGCTGTCCAGGTGACGCGGGTGATCGCCACAGCTTCCCAGGTCACGCCGCCATCCACTACGCGCTTGCCGAGGATGTTCGGCCAAGCCGGTTCGGTAGCACCGGTATGCGCCACCACGTCCTGCACGGCGCGGTACACCAGGCCTGCAGGGAGGCCATTCACGGCACCGCTGACAGAGAGGTTGTCGGCACCGGTCACGTGGTCATGGTCACCAACCGACCACAGAGCGATGACGCCCCGGGCATACGACGCACCGGCTGGCTTCGGCGAGACCGCAGTGGAGATCGCCGCATCGCTGCTGACGATGTTCCCCTGCGTGTAGCTGATCATCACGTCGTCCTTGTCGTACCACCGGACCTCCACCCAGCCGCGCGTGGCGCCGGCCTTGGCCGGGCCCTGCTCGATCAGGCAGTTGGCCGTGAGCGACGCCCCATCAGCGACGACGAAGCGCGCCTGGTTCACCGCTGCGCCATCGCTGATGCGCCCGGGCAGCTCCAGCTTGCCCGAGATAATGTGCGCACCGCCTTCCAGATCCCAGCCGGTGTTGCCGTCGGTGAAGTTGCCGTTGATTGGAGCCGTCGCCGTCGGGTTGGGCAGGTTCACTGGCCTGATCAGATCGCCCTTGGCCGCCTGCTTGGCAGCAGCCCACTGCGGGACCGAGCCTCCTGCCGTGCCGCTGCCCGCATTCCCCAGCGGGTTCTCCAGCGGAACGTCCTCGTTCACGGTGCCGCCAGCAGTTGCCGGCCACTGCGGTTCGGTGTCGCCGGAGCGCGCGTTGGCACCGCTCACCGAGCTGACCGTGTACTTGAAGCCGTTGTTGGCCGACGGCACCACCACATTGCCCACAGTGCGCGCCGCGTAGGCCTCCCATGTTGCGTGGCCACCACCGGTGTCCACCAGCGAATAGGCCAGGCCGTTGGGCGCTGTCGGGCTGACCAGCGCACCCGGCAGGTACGTGGTGTTGGGTGCCCAGGGTTTCCCCTCTTCCAGCCAGTAGTGATAGATCGAGCCGTCGGAGAACTCGGCCACCACGTACAGGAACCCCAGATACGGCAGCGAGTAGTGGATCTCCTTCAGCGTGGCCGCGCCGTTGCTCGGATGTTTCAGCACCACCACCGAGTAGCCGGGGCCAGCCGGCATCACCTGGTCGGCATAGACGACGAACGCTCCCTTGAAGGAGGTCAGCCCAATCGTTCCGGGCGGCAAGTCCAGCTGGATCCGCGCGGCCTGGCGCATGCGGATGGTGCGGGCAGCGGTCACGTAGCCGTTGAGCAGATCGAACAGCGCATCCTCCGACGCGCCGCCCTTGTCGCGCAGGCGGGTGATGCCGGCCTTCACAGCCGTCAGGTAGGTGGCGCGCATCAGTTGCCCTCCGGCCAGCCGCCAACGGGAATCGGACGCCGCGCGGGCGGAATCTGTCGCGTGCCGGGGATGTAGCGCCGGGTGCCGTGGGATCCGGCGATCAGCTGCCGCACGTAGGCCTGAGCCTGCTGAATGTAGTTGCCGGCGTCGGATTGCTTGTAATGGGCCTTGGCGTTCGCCAGCGCGTGCAAGAACACCGCTCGGCTGTTGACCGTCAGCAGGTCATCGTCACCGGTGAGCCACTTCAGCCCCAGATGCCCCCGGATCTTGACCGTGTAGGCGCGGTCCGGCGCCGGGAAGATCTCGATGCAGCCCGTGATCCGGTAATAGGCCGGTTTGCTCAGCGAGGTGCTGGTGTACAGCACCGGGTCGATGCCCTCGATCAGCGGCGTCCACTGCACGTCGTCCTGAATGCCCGCCCACGTGATGCGCCGGAAGTCCAGATACTGGTCCAGGTCCAGCGGCACGTCGTACAGGTTGGCACCGGGCACGCACTGGATGGTCCACCAGCGCTCGGTGCGCAGTTCCTTGTACTGCTGGTACAGCTGGTCCTGGGCGTCACGAATGAAGCTGTCGACCATCGCATCGAGGTCGAACGGCCGGCGCTGGGCCATTTCCTGCAGGCGGCTGTAGTAGGCCTCGGCATCCTTCTGGCCGTACTTCGCCTTCGCATCGGCGATCGCCTGCATTTCCACGGCCACGCCGTCGATCACGGTCTTGTCGTCGCCTTCGATCAACGGCGCCTTCCCGTCGCCGCAGCGGTCCATGGCGTACCGCTGCAGCAGCGAGTCCTGCGCGGTGTTGATGATCTGGTCCACGTCGGCAGACTTCGCCACGGTGGTGATGTAGCCGCCCAGCTGGTCGTAGTAGGCCTTCGCGTCCTGCTGGCCGTGGTGGGCCTTGCCGTTGGCCAGCGCCAGCAGGAAGACGGCCCACGGGTCGAGCGTGGTCACGTCGGCGTCGTCATGGAACGGGGCAAGCGGCGTGCTGACGCTCAGCCGGTATTGGTGCTGCAGCGCCACCTGCGCTTCGGAAAGGAAGTTGGTCAGCAGCTCCTTGACGCCAGGTGCCCAGGCATCGGCAGTGGCCTGCGCAGAGAAGCCAAGCCGGCGCAGCAGGTCCAGCCGCAGCGATGCCATCGTGCGCGGTGCAGGCGTGCCTACGTAGGTGAAGCCCAGCGCCGTCGATACCGTCTGCCGCAGCTGGTCGAATGTGCGCTGCACCTTCACCGGCTCGACCACGAAGCCGAGGCGGCGGATCACTTCCTGCCGTGCCTTCTTCAGGGACCATTCCACGCCCAGCGATGACAGGTTCACTTGGCCGGTGTCGTAGTTGATCGGCGCGTCATACCCCAGCGGGCTGTCGTAGACGTTGCCGCCGTTGACCATGATCGGTGCGTTGTTGCCGCCCATATCGTTCTCCAGAAAGAAAAACGGCCGACCGAGTCGCCCCGGCCGGCCGCCAGCCCGCCGCCAGCGGACTTAAACGGTTTCGCTGCCCTGGTCGCCCAGCGCCGCAGCAATGGCATCCAGCACGCCCTTGCGCGGCTTCTCGCGGGCGTTCTCGATCGCCGCCAGCTCGTGCAGGTCCTCGTCGGTCAGGTTGTCCAGCGCCGCTTCGATCTCAGCGACGGTCTTGCCGGCAAGGGCTTCCAGCTCGGTCTGCTGGTCGTCTTCTTCCTCGTCGTCCTGGTCGACCTGCTCGGCTTCGTCCTTGGCCGAGTCGATGCTGGCCTGCACGGCCTTGGCGAACTCGCGCTCGTTGCGGTAGGCGTGCTTCAGCGCCTCGGCGCCTTCCGCGGTGCGGCCGTACTTGTTCTGCAGGCCGGCGAAGACTTCCGAGACGTCGAAGTCCTTGACCTCGATGGCCTCGCGCTTCGACTCGCTGATGGATTCCGGCGGATACAGCTCTTCCACGATCGGCAGCTCGTAGTCGAAGATCTGCACCGGCAGTTTGGTGGTCGCGTCGCGGTCGATGACCAGCGTCAGCAACAGCAGGGATACGGTCTTGGCCATTACTGCACGCCCTCCAGGGTGATCGGCGACGTAGCGGCGGCACCGGTGCGGATGAAGTCCGGCAGGTCGGCGATCTCGACCACCGGCGCCAGGTTGGCGGCTGCGCTCAGCAGGGTGAACCAGCCCGAGCTGCCGGCGGCCGGGGTGCTGCCGTCGGCCGGCGCTTCATGGCCCTGCAGCAGAACGCCGGTGGTCACGGCGGTGTTGTCGCCCAGGTTGGCCAGGCCTTCGCGGCCCCAGCCACCCAGCAGGGGGGTCTTGTTGAGTTTGACGATGGTGCCCCCGGTCGGGAGCGTCTTCAGGTTCGGCATTTCGTTCTCCTGCCGGCGAGGAATGCCCCCGCCGGCGTTGCGTGGGGTCAGGCGATCGAGAAGACCGCGTTGCTGTTGCCCTTCTTCAGCGTCAGGCCGTAGTGCGCCGTCATGCCGAAGTAGTGGGTGTGGCGGTCGTACACGCGCGGCGGCGTGCGGCGGACCATCCAGCGGCCCTTAACCGGGCGCAGCTTCAGCGACTTGCTGTTGAGGAAGTAGCCGCGCTTCTTCCACGGCACGGCGATGGCGCCCAGCAGGTCGTCCAGGGCGTCGAAGGTCGGATCCCACACCACCGGCACGCCCTTGAAGGCCAGCGCCTTGGTGGACGGGTCCAGGGTGACGCCGCCGGTGGCGGAGGTACCCATGGTGATCTGGCGGCTCATGACCTTCAGCGCGTCCGCCTGGATGGCGTCGTACATGTCCGAGCCAACCACGATGAAGTCGGGCGCACCCAACTTGCCGTAGGCGATGGACTTGCGCCACAGGGTTTCCAGGTGCGAAATCAGGTTGCCGGCGGTGGCGGTGCTGATGCCGATGTCGGCCCAGTTGCGCCAGTAGGCAGTGGCCGCGCGATCGATGCCGCCCACGGTACCTACGGCCGGGGTGGTGCTGACCAGCGCGTCCAAACCCGGAACCGCCTTGGGGTTGGTGGCGCCGTCCAAGTGCACTTCGATGTCCCAGTTCTCCTGGAAACCGTCCTTCAGGGTGGTCCAGTTCTCCTGGAGGATGTTGACGATCTGGATCTTCTCGGCTTCGGTCATCAACGCATTGCGGTCATCGGTGAGGATGATGCCGTTGTTGGACAGCTCGGTTTCGTTGAGGGTGAAGCCGTCGAAGGCCTCATACGCCTGGAACGGCGCCAAGCGCACGGTCTTCTTGCGGTTGTAGGTGACCTGATCATCACCGGTGTAGTTCTGGTAGTTCGAGTCGTTCGTGTAGCGGATCTTCTCGTTGAAGACGCCGTTGCCGAAGATCGAATCCTGGCGGTTCTGGATCAGCCAGTTGGCCAGCGGTCGCTGGGTGGTGAATTGGTCGATGGGGTCGTTGGTCGCATAGGTCTGGAGCTGGGTGTTTGCACCAGACACCATCTGCGCAGCGGTAAGCGGCATAGGAATGGCCTCGGAAGGAAAGATGGCCAGCCCGCAGGGGCTGAGGGTCTTTCCGCGTTCCGAGGGCGCGAGGCTCGTTACAGCGCTACCGGCGGCGAACCCGGCTTACGTCACACGCGGGGCGGCTGTGTGCCGCTCGGTGGTCAAGATGCCAGCGCTGGTGGGCGCGTCAATGGGCGCTGGCGGTAGAATCGGGATGCCGGGATAGTCCGGCCAACAACCTCATGGATCAGGGGATCATTGGATGATTTTGCCTTTCGACGCTTTCGAAGATTCTTCGGCTTCAAAACTCACCCCCGGGCAGTTCTTCTGGGCCGGCGGCAACTGGCACCTTGCAGTTGAACCATACCCATTGGTCGGTCAGCCGCCGTGTCTCGCCATCGTACTGACTGGCCCTGACACCGGCACTTTGATTTCGCCGATCGGCGACTGCCTCATCATTGCTGCAGGCTACAAAGTGCGAGCCCTCATCGACTACACGAGTTCGACGGGGCCAAATGGGTTCAAGGCTGCGGCTTTGATGATTGGCCTGGATCGTTCGATCTGCGCATATCGACCGAACGGCGCACCGGTGCATTACAAGCTTGACGGCATGAAGGCTATGACCACAGCTCATCCCAAGAACGTTTTCCCGAACTGGGATGCGGTGCTGGTCGACCCGTCTGGGCAAACAATCAGTTCGGGACCGCTATTTACCGTCGTCGCAACGAAGTAGAAGCAAGGGGCCAAAAGGCCCCTTGTCCGTTACAGCCCCTTCGCTCTGGCTGCCTGTACCCCTACGTCGAATGCGTTCTCGGGTGTGATCTGCGGCGCCACCGGGGCGGCAGAGTTCGCCCTGATCGGATTGGGGGCGTTGCGGGCAACTGGTGCTGCTGCAGCTGGCGCGGCAACCGCGGTGGCGGGCAGAGCCAGGTAGGCGCGGTGGATCTCGGTCTGCCACTGCGCCGGCGGCAGCGTGCGCTGGATGATGTCGATCGTCGGCGCCAGCAGCGCCAGCTTCTGATCGAACTGCGCATCACCAGCGCGGAGCTGCGTGCCCAGCTGCTGCACGGACGCGAGTCCCTGCTGGTAATGCAGGTCCTGCTGCTGGCGATCCTGCTGCGCCTGGGTGTGTGTCTGCTGCAGTTGGCCGGTCTGGCGATGCTGGGCCAGTTCCAGCGCCACGTCGCGGGTGATGTCGCCGGAAGTGACGCGGCCAGCCAGGTCCGGATGTGCGCTCAGCGGATCGAACCCAGGCGCCTCGCGGCCCAGCTGCTGACCCAGCCACTGCAGCTCGCCCTGCATGCGCTCGTAGGCGTCGGCCATGCGCTTCGGATCGCCCGAGTTGATGTCGGACAGATAGCGAAGTGCACCGCCGAACTGCTCCGGCGTGGCACCGGTGCTCTGGACCGTTTCCTCCCACTGGCCGACCCGCTCACGTGCATCACGGGCCTGGGTGTGCAGCTCCTGGAAGCGCTCGGCCGCGCGTTCCTTCAGGCCCAGCTGCTTCACCTCGTCATCTACCGTCGGCTGCTGCGGCTGCTGCGGCTGCGCGGGCTGTGCTGGCGGCTGCTCATTTGCGGGCGGTGCGTTCGGGTCGGCGGCTGCCGGCGTGGCCGGTGCGCCGTCCTGCGGCGGCTGGCCGTCTGCTGCCGTCGGGGCAGCGCCAGGCAGTGCGCCCTCCAGCGCCTCCTGCTCGCGTGCAGCTTCGACGCCAGCGGAGAACGCGTCGAGTTCGGCGGCAGCGGGCTGCGGTGCGTCTCCGCCGTCGGCAACCGGCGGTGCGCCAGTGTCGGCCGGCTGGACGTCGGTCGGGGTGGTATCCGGCGTGGCCGGAGTGTTCGGGTCTTCGATGTGCATGGTGGTACCTCTGTTGGCGGCGGGTTAGAGAGGCGGGGCGACAACGCCGCCCACGGGTGCTGCGGTGGGTACCGGCGCTTCGGCCGGCGGAAGGGCTTGTATCGGCTCGGTGGGCGGCATGCCGGGCATGGCCGGTGCATCGATCACGGCGCCCGGCGCAACCTGCGGCACCTGCGGAATGAATGTGTAGGCGTCGATCGACGTGTCGCCGGTGCGCTCGATGGTTTCGACCATCAGCTGTTCCAGGCTGTTGGCGATGTCCAGGGGCGTGGCGCCTCGCATCTGGCCGATGGTGACGACGGCCTCCTGCAGCTGCGGCAGGATCGCGCCCCACTGCTGCCGGCGAAGGTTGGATGCCGGACGGCCCGAGCTGCCCGCGCGAATGTCGACGTTCAGCAGCGCGGTGACCAGCTCGGGCAGGGTCGCGTTGAACCACAACGCCTCTGGTCCGGCGATGTCGCTCACTTCTTCCGGCGACAGGCCGGCGGGTGACATGGCTTCCTCGGCGGTGTACTGCGCGACCTCGCCCAGCACATCGTCCAGGCTGTCGCGGCTGTAGCCCAGGCGGGATTCGGTGCCCTGCTGCTGGATGTCGGCCTCGGTGGCCGTCTTCGCGGTCTGGATGCTGGAGGACAGCGCCTCCTGGATGCCCCAGATCAGTTCCAGCTCGGCGCGGATGGGCGCGGTGTCGTACAGCGCGGCGTCGATCTGGTTGTACTGGATGGGGAACAGCACGTTGCCGGTGGGTTGGCCCTTCAGGTCCAGGCCGACCATCTCCCCGATGCCGGCGCCCTCCAACTTCACCGCGTCTTCCGGCTCTACAGCGCCACGGTCGAAGCCCAGCTTCGGGATGGCCCGGCGGCGGTGCTCGCGGTAGTTGGTGCGGGTGCGGTTGTACTCGTCCAGCAGGGCGCGCGAGCGGTCCACCAGCGACTGCGGATGCCGCTCCCCATCCACCCACAGCGGCGCCCACTGGAAGAACGGGTAGAAGCGCGTGCTGCGCTGGTCGGGGGTGTACGGCTGGCGCAGGTTGCGGCGCAGGCCGGGCGTGATGGTGCGCACCAGGTTGGTGGTCAGGTCCCACACCTCCCAGACACACAGGAAGCGCGGGCCGGCATCACTGCCCTGCCCCGCTGCGGTGGCGCTGCGGAACACCTCGGCATCGCTGTCGCTCACCACGCCATCGGCCGGGGCGAAACCGCCTTCGCGCGCGCGGCTCTCTGGCTGAACGTGGTAGTAGGCCTCGGCCTTCCCCAGCTCGTCCCGCAGATCCGGGAACGTGGCCTGCGCCTTGTCGTACGGCATGAACGTGCGGTGGGCGATCCACGGCGAGATGGCGTAGTCCTTCAGGGTGGCCACGTCCATGGACACCTGGATGTCTTCGCCGCGCACGAAGTCGAAGACCAGGCCGTTGTAGATGATGTGCTCGACCTGGGATTCCAGCGTCTGCATCTGCTGCTCGTACTGAGCCTTCAGCAGGTCCGGGTTGGCTGCGTTGCCCTCAGCCAGCTCGGTTTCCATCAAGGCCAGGGCTTCGAGCTTAGCGCGCAGGTCGGCGATGCGCTGGTCGGTGGTCGGGTCGCGCTCGGTCTCGCGGTGCCATGCCGCCTTGATCCAGCCGATGCCGATGCTCAGGCCCGAACGCACCATGGCGTCGGCGGCGTGCTTCAGGCGCCCGCGCTTCCACAGCGAAGCGATGACGATCTCCAGCGTGCGGCCGACCTGCTTGGCCAGCTTCACCCGGCTGGAGCCGACCGACTCGGCGGGCTGCACGGCGGGCTCAGGGTCGCGTGCGTACAGGAACGACGTCAGCAGGTTCACGTAGGTGCCGGCGATCGGCACGCTCACGTCATAGACCGGATCGACCTGGTTGCGGCAGTAGCGCCGGTCCTGCGCATAGCCCTTGCGGGCGTTCTTGTCGAATTCGCGCGATTCCTTGATGCGCTTGTGCCAGTTCGCGACGTCCGCCTCTTCCTGTGCCAGCGCCTGGGCCTGCGCCTCGCGCTCTGCGTCGGCTGCCTGCTCGGCCGCCAGTGCGTCGGTGAAGCTATCGGCGGTGGGCATGGTCACAGGGCGGATCTCCTACGTTCGGCGGGTGAGGGCTGGTCGGAGTGCTCCAACCACTGGCGGCTATGGGGCACCAGCACCCGAGGCCGTTCAATGGACGGTCGGTCACGCGCGCTTACTGCGGCGGGGAATTTGCTGTGGATGAAGTAGCCCAGGGCGTCCGGCGGATGGTCGAAACCGGTCGTCTTGTCGGGCAGCCCGTTGGCGTCGTACGGCTGCTTCTCCAGCGCCTCGGTCAGCTTCGGGCAGTTGCGCACGTTCACCAGGAAGCGGCGGCGGCGCTTGGCGTTGAGGATCATGGCGTTGACGCTCACGACCCGGGAGCGGATGCGCGGGTTGGCCGCCGGCACCACAATGGTCATCGACCGTTCGGCGCGGATCAGACCCAGGTCGGACGTGCTGGCGTTGTTTGTGTGCTGGCTATCACCGCTGGCGTCCGGGTAGATCGTCATGCGGTGGCCGCCGAACTGGTCCCGCAGGGCCTGGATCATCGCAGGGGTGTCGCGGATGCCAGTCAGCTCGGCCAGCGCCATCGGCTCGCCGTCGCGGATCACGCAGACGATGGCCGTCATGTTCAGCACGTTGAAGTCCATGCCGATGTGCAGCGCCTCGCCGTCCTGGATCTCGGCAGTGGTGTTGTTGGCCGTGCGGGAGAAGGCCGGATACACCGAACCCGTGGTCAGGTTGACGAACATCCCGTCGATGTAGGCCTGCACCAGCTGGGGCGGGTAGCTCTCGAACAGCGACTGGATGTAGTCGTCCGGCAGGTTGGCCTCGTTGTCGTAGGTGCTGGCGTGCACCAGGCCGTACAGCGCCTGCAGCTTCGGGTTCTCGCTGGGCAGCTGGTGGAACTGCTCGTAGACGAAGTTGAACCCCTCGGGGGTGGTCGTCACATCGATGCCGTTCTGCAGGCCGTCGGCCTTCACGCGCAGGCGGGCGATGATCTTGCGCCAGGCGTCCTGGGCCTTCCGCTTCTTCAGCGTGTCGATCTCATCGACCAGGGCCTTGCCGACCTTGAAGCCGACGATGCTGGCCGGGTTGTCCATGGACCGGCAGATGATCGTGCCGCGGTACTGGCGGCCTGAGTACAGGTGGGCCTCCTTGTTCGACTCGACAATGCGCGCGCGCAGACCCCAGTCGTAGGCCACTTCCTCGATGGTTGGATAGAAGATGTCGCGGATCTGCGGATAGCTGGGGGCGAAGTAGCCGGCGGGTACGCGCGGATGCGTCCAAACATGGCTGCACAGCGAGCCGCAGCCCACCCAGGTCTTGCCAGAGCCGAACCCACCCACGAAGGCGCGGAACTTGTGCGGCAGCTGCAGGAACGCGGCCTGCGGTTCGTTAAGGGTTGGCATTCCGGCGGCGCCCGCTGACCACGTTCACCGTGACCGCGACCGGTGCTGGTGTATCTCCGTCGTCCTCGCCCTCTGGCTTGTCGCGCCAGCTGCCCGGCTTGCGGTTCTTCAGCCAGAAGATCGCCGCAGTGGTGTCCGGTGGGAACTGCTTGTCGGTCGAGGTGACCACGATTTCCCCCTCCACCACCCGGACGTCGTCCTCTCGGCAGCGGTAGCCGGTTGCCCGCTCGAACAGGGCGCGCTCCACCCGCAGGTCGGCCTCGGCCTTACTCAGCTTTAGGGCTTCCGAAAACTCGGGGTGCTTGATCTTCCACAGGTTGACCGTGGACAGGGCCACGCCGAAGAACTCAGCCACTTCCGGGTCAGTGCAGCCCCTGCGGCCCAGCAGTGCAGCCTGGCGCGTGAACTCCGCGCGGTACTTGGTTGGTCTGCCGCCCTTCGAAGGGGCTTTGGCCGCCTTCTTGGCCGGTTTGGCCTTCGGCGTGTCTGGCTTCTTGCGGGGCATCAGCTCGCCCCTTGCGGGTAAGGCTGCCGATTCCCGGGGGCATGAACGTCACCATGGAGAGGCAAGTCCCCATGGCCGCCGCAACGCGGCTCTCCCCGTGTCGGCTGCACGCTGTTGTCGACACCTGCGTGCTGGTCGTCCCGGTACTCGCCCCGGATGGCTTCCTGACTGGATGGCGTCTGGCGGTCGCTCATGCTGCTGTTATCCCAGCCTGAGCATTCCGATCAATGGCGATCAGGCAGCAGCGAACAATTCCAGCTGCATCGGCCAGCGGATGGGCTCGGGCTGCTCCCAGCCGTAATGCTCCCGCAGGTCCTCGGCGATCTGCTCCGGGCTCGGGAAGCTGACCCGCTTGCCGTCGGCGGTGTCGGCGCCGTAGAGCCCGAACAGCCAGTCGGGGTGCTCCCGCAGCATGCCCTCCCCTGCTGCCGAGCCAATGCGGAGGGCGAAGATGCTGCAGGCCTGGTCGCCGAACACGTAGCTGCCCTCTCCCTGGGCGTTGCGGATGTCGCGCACGCGGGAAAGCACCTTCCTGGCCACCACCAGCACGTTCGCCTCGCTGGCCACGGCAAGGCCGACCGCTGACCGGCGGAACTGCCGGTGCGGTGCTGCCTGCCTGGTCGTCTGGTTGTCGGTCTTCTTGCGCATGGTCGTTCCCCCGGTGGGGTTCGTCGGGATCAGGCTGAGGCCTCGTCGGTGATGTGCGAGGCCAGGTGGGTGTTCTCGAACCACAGGGCGATCAGCAGCGCGTCGGCGCGGCCGTTGTCCTTCTTGCGGCGCAGTGACGGCGCGGCGGATGGGAACCGCGTGATCGCCAGAACGCGGGCGGCGTCCTTCTCCCGCTTCAGCAGACCGAACGACCGCTTCCAGCTGGCTGGCTCCGCCCTGGTGGTCGGAATGCCCAGCAGCTCCAGCACGGCCTTGGCCTTGCCGTAGGTGTCACCGAAGTTCATGGACGACTGCGCGCCCTGCTTGCGGCCCTTTGCAGGCATCGCCCGCACCCGCTCGATGCAGGCCGAGACGTGGGCACCGGGGCTCATCTCCTTGGCCGCGCGGATGAACATCGCCATCGCGCGCGCATCGAGCTCGGTGTGGCCGTCAACTTCCATGGTCGGGGTGTCGATCACCGGCCCGGCCTCGCCATCCACCAGCGTAGCGATGGCGCCGCTCAGGCCCGGGTCGATGCCGAAGGTCAGGCTGCGCGCCATGGCCGCACCCTCCCCCAATACTGGTCCAGCGCGGTGTTCTGCAGGTCCAGCAGGTAGGCGTCGTTGCCGATCTCCTGCCGGAACCGTCGCGGCTGCTTGGCGTAGGACGGGCCGAACAGGCGCTCGCAGGTGTCCGCATCCATGCCGCCGAATGGCTCGCCGCGATGCGACCACGGGTTCAGGCCGATGGTGAAATCGTGGCCGCGCCGCTTCTGGCCGTGCTTGCCGCCGACCGTCAGGTGGTGCACCTCGCATGGGATGTAGCCCAGGCCAAGGGCATAGGCGACCACGCAGCCGATGTCCTTGATGGCGTCCATGCGCTGTTGCTGCTCGACGGTGGGCTTGCCAGTGCTGCGCCCGCGCTTCATGCTCTCCCCCAATTCACGGAGGAAATGGCATGTCTTGCGAGTGGGTGGGTTGGTGTGGTCTCTCGGCTTCGGAACAAGCCGCTTGGATTCAGGCTGGAGGCTCCATTGCAGCGCTGATCGTGGCGGTTAGCCTCGGCTACTGGCAATGGAACGAGGCTATGAAGTTGCGCAAGGAAGACACGGAGCTTCGGGAAAAGAAGGAACTCGACATCGCTGTAAGTCTGACCGCCAAACTCTTCAAGGCGATCAAACTCTTCAAGAGCAACGTGGACCTTGCCCACGACAAGTACTACAGCCGAGATTCGCTTAAAACGGAATGGCCAATGGATTTTCTTATTGCGCCAGAGGAAATCCGCGAATCCAACTCGTACCTTCACGAGATGGGCGATCCTGGGACAGCTCTGAACAAGGCAATCTACCACTGCACCGAAATGAGGGAGTACCTCTCCAACGATGGTGCCTACTTGCTTCATAACAGTAAAACCCCTCATTACGAGACACACCTCAACGCGGCGAAAAAGTACGTGGACCTCGCTTATGAAGCTGCAAAGAAGCTTCTTGCCTAGAGCCCTCATGCCGCATACCTCTGCAGTCGCTTCGGGGCTTGGTCGCTCAGGCGCACGTTGTTCTCCACGGTCCAGGCCTGCGCGAAGGTGATCAGCTCCGCCATCTGGCCCACGGTCATGCGCCGGGTCTGGATGGACAGGTTCACGATGCTGGCGCCGTCGAGGGATGGCACCACGTCGCCCTGCTGGCGGTTGGACTCGCGCGCCCAGGCGTCGACCAGCAGGCGTTTCCAGCCCTCGGCGTCGATGTAGCGACCGGCCCACTTCAACTGGGTGGCCATCTCGCCGCAGATGGCATGGAACATGGCGTTCTGCTCCAGGCTGCGGCTGGGCTTGTACTCCTTGACGGTCACACACACGTCCTGCCCCAGCTCCAGGAACTGGCAGGCGAAGTGCCATGCAGCTGCCATGCGGTCGCGGGCATTGCCGGCGCGCAGAATGAAGGTTCCCAAGTTCATGCCGCACGCTCCTCTTCCGTTGCCAGGATGGTGGCCATGCCCCTGCACCAGCCTGCGATTGCGTAGCCGATGGGGATCAGATCCAGATCGGCGTCGACTGACGGTAGGCCTGCCTCGATCTCCTCGGCCTGCTGAATGCACCAGTTCGCCCTCTCGTTTGGTGTCATGCGCGCTCTCCGGTTGCCATGTCCTTGCCGCTCCTGCGGCGATCGCGCGGCGCGTCGAATCCGCCGCTGTCATCGTCTGCATCGCGCAGCACGGTTTTGAGCGAGTAGTTCGGCTTCTCGCCGTGGTAGTTCTCGAATCGGCTGCATTCGAGGTGGTGCCGCAGGTATGCGGTGCCGGTCTCGCCCTGGCGGTTCTTGGCCAGGATGAATTCCGAGATGCCTGGAGCGCCGCAGACGTCCTTCGTGTAGTAGTCGTCGCGGTAGATGAAGGCGATCACGTCGGCGTCCTGCTCGATGCCGCCGGACTCGCGCAGGTCGGCCATCACTGGGCGCTTGTCGGTACGCGTCTCCAGCGAGCGGTTGAGCTGCGACAGCGCGATCACCGGGCATTCCAGCGTCTTGGCCAGCTTCTTCAGCGTGCGCGAGATGTAGGAAACTTCTTCGGTGCGATTGCCGGCCTTGGCCGGACCCGACAGCAGCTGCAGGTAGTCGACCGCGACCACGCCCAACCCGCCCTTCACCTTGGCGTGCATACGCGACGCACGCGCCACCAGCGAATCCACCGGCAGCGAGCCGCAATCGTCGATTGCCAGCGGCAGGCCGTGCAGGAAGTTGCGGGCGATGCTCAGCTTCTGCCAGTCGTCGTTGGTCAGTTCGCCTTTCACCCGCATGCGCGACAACGGCACGCCCGAGTGCATGCTCATCAACCGCGCCAGCAGCTGCCGGCGGGCCATCTCCAGACTGAACACCGCAGCGTGCTTGCCCTGCACCGCCACGCTGTAGACCCACT
>Ga0105243_10000832_pt1 | contig 29323 bp, 21 predicted proteins | sample KBSM34metaG_FD_81525 | JGI IMG/M metagenome (GOLD analysis project Ga0105243, IMG submission 81525) | Miscanthus rhizosphere microbial communities from Kellogg Biological Station, Michigan, USA - KBS M3-4 metaG | ecosystem: Host-associated > Plants > Roots > Rhizosphere > Soil | place... | reverse complement strand
TCGTCACCACCTACGCCGAGCTGCGTGCCCGGCCGAACCTGGTGATCTGCGTCGGCGGCGGCATCGGCACCCCTGAGCGGGCCGCCGACTACCTGACCGGACGCTGGTCCACCGAGGCCGGCTACCCGGCGATGCCGGTCGACGGCATCCTCGTGGGCACCGCCGCCATGGCGACGCTCGAGGCCACCACCGCCCCCGACGTGAAGCAGCTGCTGGTGGACACCCCCGGCACCCCCGACTGGGTCGGGGCGGGCACCGCGACCGGCGGCATGGCCTCCGGCCGCAGCCAGCTCGGCGCCGACATCCACGAGATCGACAACGCCGCCTCGCGCACCGGCCGCCTGCTCGACGAGGTCGCCGGTGACGCCGACGCCGTCGCCCAGCGCCGCGACGAGATCATCGCCGCGCTCGACATCACGGCCAAGCCGTACTTCGGCGACGTCGCCACCATGACCTACGAGCGCTGGCTGCGCCGCTACCTGGAGCTGGCCGTCGGGATCGACTCGGCCAAGACGTTCGACTGCGGCACCGACTGGGCGGAGGCATACGCCGACGCGACCGAGTCGGTCTGGCTCGACGGCACCTGGCGCGACCGCTTCGCCGAGATGCTGCGCCGCGCCGAGGCCCGGCTGCACCGCAACGACCGCGGCCCGATCCGGACCCTGTTCAACGACGAGCTGGTCCTCGAGCGCCCCGAGGCCGCGCTGTGCGCCCTCAAGGCCGCCTACCCGGACGCGGGATCGGTCGTGCTGCACCCGGCCGACGTGCCGTTCTTCACCGCCCTGTGCAAGACCCCGGGCAAGCCGGTCAACTTCGTGCCGGTCATCGACAAGGACGTCCGTCGCTGGTGGCGTTCGGATTCCCTGTGGCAGGCACACGACCCGCGCTACACCGCCGACCAGGTGTGCATCATCCCGGGCACCGTTGCCGTCGCCGGTATCACCGAGGTGGACGAGCCCGTCGGCGACCTGCTCGACCGCTTCGAGCGGGCCACCACCGATGAGCTGCTGGCCGCGGGTGCCGCGCCGACCGCCGTCGCGAGCCGCAGGCACGCGGCCACGGCCCGCGGTCTGCTCGGTGTCGTGCTGTCCGCGCCCGACGTCCTGTGGGCCTCGCGCCTGACCCGCAACCCCGTGCACCGTCTCGGCGACCTCGCCGACTGGACGGTCGACGGCGACAGCGCCACCCACGCCCGGACCGGCGCCATCCTGAACGCGGTGGACGCCGAGCACGCCGAGCTGACCGTTCCGCTGCTCGCCGACCGCGCCGTGCGGATCCGGATCACCGTGCCCGCCTCGACCCGTGACGGCGGCGCCCCGGTGGTGACCGCGGCGGACGCCGAGGCCGCCATGTCGGCGCTGCTCGGGGTCGCGGCAGGCCAGGACCTGCCCGCCGTCAAGAACGGTGCGGCGCGCGTCAATCTCGCCTGGGTGCCCGACCGGGTCGCCGACCACGCGGGCGTCACCGGCGCCGGGTTGCCCGAGTCGCTCGCCATCGGCACCAGCGCGGTGCCGGACGTCGTCGTCGGTGCCTGCTGGCCCGCCGTGTTCGCGGTGCTCGGCGCCGCCACCACGGCAGAGGGCGCGCACGTCATCGAGGGCATGCTCGACCTGGTCCACCTCGACCACGCCGTTGACCTCGTCGGGGCGATCCCGACCGAGACCAGCGTGCTCACCGTGAAGGCCGAGTCCGTCGCCGTCGTCGACACCGACATGGGTCGCGTCGTCGAGGTGCACGTCGAGGTGGGGGCCATGCGCGAGCACGGCACCGCCGCGCCGACCTTCGCAAAGCTGGTGGAGCGCTTCGCGATCCGCGGCCGCACCGGTGCCGGCGAGCTGGCCGACCCGGCCAGGGCCGGCGGCTCGCTGACCGATGCGGTCACCGACACCCCGCGCCGTCGTCGCCGCCAGGCCACGATCGTCGCGCCGCGGCACATGGGCGCCTTCGCGGGCGTCTCGGGCGATCACAACCCGATCCACACCTCCGACGCGGCCGCGCTGCTCGCCGGGCTCGGCAGCCCGATCGTGCACGGCATGTGGCTCTCCGCCGCCGCCCAGCAGGTCGTCACCGCCATCGATCCGTCGGCGGTCGTGCCGCCGCGCAGGCTGACCGCGTGGACCGCCCGCTTCCTCGGCATGGTCCGACCCGGCGCCGAGATCGACGTCCGCGTCGACCGCATCGCCTACGACGGCGGCGCCGAGGTCATCGAGGTCGGCTGCCGGGTGGACGGCGACCTGGTGATGGTCGCCTCCGGCCGCACCGCCGCGCCGAAGACCGTGTACGCCTTCCCCGGCCAGGGCATCCAGCGCCCCGGCATGGGCCTCGACGCCCGCGCCCGGTCCAAGGCCGCGCGGGAGATCTGGGACCGCGCCGACAAGCACACCCGCGAGGCGCTCGGCTTCTCGATCCTGGCCGTGGTCCGCGACAACCCGACCGTCCTCAAGGCGCGCGGGGTCACCCACAAGCACCCCGACGGCGTGCTGCACCTGACCCAGTTCACCCAGGTCGCGATGGCCGTGCTGGGCGTCGCCCAGGTGGCGGAGCTGCGCGAGTCCGGCGCCTTCGTGGAGGACTCGCTGCTGGCCGGCCACTCCGTCGGCGAGTACAACGCGCTCGCGGCGGTCGCAGGCGTGCTGCCGCTCGAGGCAGTGCTCGAGGTCGTGTTCCAGCGCGGGTCCGCGATGCACGCCCTTGTGCCCCGCGACGAGGCGGGCCGCTCGAACTACCGCCTGGCCGCGATCCGGCCGTCGCAGATCGGCGTCGCCGACGAGGACCTCGCGGAGTTCGTGGCCGGCGTCGCCTCGGAGACCGGTGAGTTCCTCGAGATCGTGAACCTGAACCTGCGTGGCTCGCAGTACGCGATCGCGGGCACCGTTGCCGGTCTGGACGCGCTCGAGGTCGAGATCGACACCCGCCGTGAGGCTTTCGGTGGCAAGCGGGCCTACATCCAGATCCCCGGCATCGACGTGCCGTTCCACTCCACCGTGCTGCGCGGCGGCGTGGACGACTTCCGCGAACGGCTGCTCGCGCTGCTGCCGCAGGAGATCGATCCCGCGATCCTGATCGGGCGGTACATCCCGAACCTGGTGCCGAAGCCCTTCTCGCTCGAGCGTGAGTTCGTGCAGGAGATCGCCGACCTGGTGCCCTCGGAGCAGCTGGCCGCGGTGCTCGCCGACTTCGACGCGCACGCCGCCGACCCGTCCGCACTGACCCGCGTGGTGCTCGCCGAGCTGCTGGCCTGGCAGTTCGCCAGCCCGGTCCGGTGGATCGAGACGCAGGACCTGCTCTTCGGCGACGAGGCCGACGGCGGCCTCGGGGTCGAGCGCTTCGTCGAGATCGGTCTCGGCGCGGTGCCCACCGTGGCGAACCTGGCCTCGCAGACCCTCAAGCTGCCCGGTCGTTTCGGCAACCCGGTCGAGGTGCTCAACATCGAGCGCGAGGCGGGCATCGTCTTCTCGACCGACACCGACCCGGCGCCCGTCGAGGACGACGAGCCCGAGGCCCCCGTGGCCGAGACCGCAGCGCCCGCAGCCGCGGCCGCGCCCGCACCCGTCGCCGCCCCGGCGGCGGCCACCGGCGGCCCGCGCCCCGACGACATCGCGTTCTCGGCCTCGGACGCCACCGCCGTGCTCATCGGGCTGTGGACCAAGCTGCGTCCCGACCAGATCGGCCCCGTCGACACCATCGAGGCGCTCTGCGACGGTGTGTCCTCGCGCCGCAACCAGCTGCTCGTCGACCTCGGCGCGGAGCTGTCCCTCGGCGCCATCGACGGCGCGGCGGATGCCGACATGGGCTCGCTCGCGGTCACCGTCAACAAGCTGGCGCGCACCTACAAGCCGTTCGGCCCGGTGCTCACCGACTCGGTGAACGACCACCTGCGCAAGGTGTTCGGGCCCTCGGGCCGTCGCCCCGCCGCCATCGCGGAGCGGGTCGCGAAGGTGTGGGAGCTCGGATCCGGCTGGGCCAGCCACGTCACCGCCGAGGTGGCGCTCGGCACCCGTGACGGGTCGAGCGTTCGAGGCGGGGCGCTCGGCGGCCTGCACGAGGGCGCCCTCGCCGACGGCGCCGCGGTGGACGCGGTGATCGACGCCGCCGTCCAGTCCGTCGCCTCCCGTCGGGGCGTCGCCGTGTCGCTGCCCGCCACCGGTGGCGGGGCAGGCGGCACCGTGGACGCCGCCGCGCTCGGCGAGTTCACCGAGCACATCACCGGCCGCAACGGCGTGCTGGCCTCCGCGGCCCGGCTGGTGCTCGAGCAGCTCGGACTGTCCGACGAGGTCACCTCCGGCCCCGCCGACACCGACTCCGCGCTGGTGGACCTGGTGTCCACCGAGCTGGGCTCGGACTGGCCGCGTCTGGTCGCGCCGGCCTTCGACGCACGCAAGGCCGTCCTGATCGACGACCGGTGGGCGACCGCCCGCGAGGACCTGGCCCGGCTGTGGATCGGCGACCACGCGACCGTGGTCTCCGTGACCGAGGCGGACTTCACCGGCGCGGGCAGTGCCGTGGCCGCGCATGCGGACTGGTGGCGTCAGCGGGCCGAGGCCGAGGGCCGTGAGGAACTCGTCCAGGTCTACGCCGACATCGCCGCGGCGGCCGCCGTCACCGACGACGAGCCCGGCGTCTGGTCCGATCAGGTTGCCGTCGTGACCGGAGCGAGCAAGGGCTCCATCGCTGCCTCGGTCGCGGGTGGCCTGCTGCGCGGCGGCGCGACGGTCTTCGTGACCACCTCGCGCCTGGACTCCGAGCGGCTCGGCTTCTACCGGAAGCTGTACCGCGCCAACGCCCGTGCCGGCGCAGCCCTCTGGGTGGTGCCCGCCAACATGGCGTCCTACGCGGACGTCGACGCGCTGATCTCCTGGATCGGCGAGGAGCAGACGGAGACCGCAGGCGGAGCCAAGAAGCTGGTCAAGGAGGCCGTCACCCCGACGATGCTCTTCCCGTTCGCCGCGCCCCGGGTCGGCGGCGAGCTCTCCGACGCGGGGGCCCGCGCCGAGATGGAGATGCGGGTCCTGCTGTGGTCGGTCGAGCGGCTGATCGGCGGGCTGTCGAAGATCGGCTACGACCGCGACGTCGACACCCACCTGCACGTGGTGCTGCCGGGCTCCCCGAACCGGGGCCTGTTCGGTGGCGACGGTGCCTACGGCGAGTCGAAGGCCGCGCTCGACGCGGTGGTCATGCGGTGGAACGCGGAGCGGACCTGGGCCGAGCGGGTCACCCTCGTGCACGCGCTGATCGGCTGGGTGCGCGGCACCGGGCTGATGGGCGGCAACGACCCGATGGTCGAGGCCGTCGAGGCCAAGGGCGTGCGCACCTGGTCCACCGACGAGATGGCCGAGCAGCTGCTGGCGGCCTGCACGCAGGAGACCGTCACCGCGGCCGCCACCGCGCCGGTTCAGCTGGACCTGACCGGCGGCCTGGCGGAAGTCGACCTCGACCTGGTGGCCCTCGCCCGCGAGGCGGCCGACGCCGAGAAGGCGGCGGCCGACGAGCCCGAGGAGGACGCGGCCGACACCGTCGACGCGCTGCCCGCGCCGCCGCGGATCGGGGACGCCCCGGCCGCGCCGTCGTGGCCCGAGTTGGACGTCGCCCCGTCCGACCTGGTGGTGATCGTCGGTGCCGGTGAGCTCGGACCCTACGGCTCGTCCCGCACCCGCTTCGAGATGGAGGTCGACGAGCAGCTCTCGGCGGCAGGCGTTCTCGAGCTGGCATGGAACACCGGTCTGGTCACCTGGGAGAGCGACCCGGTCGCGGGCTGGTACGACACCGAGACCGGTGAACTCGTGCCCGAGGCGGAGATCGCGGACCGTTACCACGACACCGTCGTCGAGCGGTGCGGCATCCGCACCTACGGGGACGAGGGCGCCATGGTCGACAACACGGCCCCGCTGCTCACCTCCGTGTTCCTCGACAAGGACCTCACGTTCGTGGTCGGCAGCGAGGCGGAGGCCAGGGCCTTCGTCGACTCCGATCCGGAGCACACGGTCGCGGCGGCCGTGCCGGACAGCGGCGACTGGCAGGTCACCCGCAGGGCCGGCACCGAGATCCGGGTGCCCCGCAAGGCGAAGCTGACCCGCACCGTCGGCGGCCAGATCCCCACCGGTTTCGACGTCACCAAGTGGGGCATCCCCGCGGACATGGCCGGATCGGTGGACCGGGTGGGCCTGTGGAACCTGGTCACCACGGTGGACGCGTTCCTCACCGGCGGCTTCACCCCCTCGGAGCTGCTGCGCTGGGTGCACCCCTCCGCGGTGGCGAACACCCAGGGCACCGGCATGGGCGGCATGACGTCCATGCGCTCGCTCTACATCGACACCCTGCTGGGCGAGTCCCGCGCGAACGACATCCTGCAGGAGGCCCTGCCGAACGTCATCGCGGCGCACGTGGTCCAGTCCTATGTCGGCGGCTACGGCGCGATGGTGCACCCGGTCGCGGCGTGCGCCACGGCGGCGGTCTCGGTCGAGGAGGGCGTCGACAAGATCCGCCTCGGCAAGGCGCAGCTGGTGGTCGCAGGCGGCTTCGACGACCTCGGCATCGAGGGCATCGTCGGCTTCGGCGACATGTCCGCGACGGCGAAGTCCGAGGACATGCTGGCCAAGGGGATCGACGAGCGTCGGTTCTCCCGCGCCAACGATCGTCGTCGCGGCGGCTTCGTCGAGTCCGCGGGCGGCGGCACCATCCTGCTGGCCAGGGGAGACCTGGCGCTGGAGATGGGACTGCCGGTGCTCGGTGTGGTGGCGTGGGCGGGCTCGTTCGCCGACGGCGTGCACACCTCGATCCCGGCCCCCGGAATCGGCGCGCTCGGTGCCGGACGCGGCGGCCAGGACTCGCAGCTGGCGCTCTCGCTCAACGCGCTCGGTGTCACCGCCGACGACATCTCCGTGGTGTCCAAGCACGACACCTCCACGGCCGCAAACGATCCGAATGAGGCCGAGCTGCACGAGCGGCTCGGGGCTGCGCTGGGTCGCAGCGCGGGGGCCCCGCTGTTCGTGGTCTCGCAGAAGAGCCTGACCGGGCACGCGAAGGGCGGCGCCGCGGCGTTCCAGCTGATCGGCCTGTGCCAGGTGCTCGCCAAGGGCGTCATCCCGCCGAACCGCAGCCTGGACTGCGTGGACGAGAAGATGACCGAGTTCTCGCACCTGGTCTGGCCGCGTGAACCGCTTCGCTTCGGCGAGCGGCTCCCGCTCCGGGCGGGCCTGCTGACCAGCCTCGGCTTCGGTCACGTGTCCGGCCTGATCGCGGTGGTGCACCCGCAGGCGTTCGTCGAGTCGATCCCGGCGGCCGCGCGTGCGGACTACCTGGCGAAGGCTCAGGAGCGCACGATCGCCGGGCAGCGTCGACTCGCGTCGGCGATGTGCGGGGGAGCGGACCTGTACGAGCGGCCCGCGGACCGTCGCTTCGGCGGGGATGCAGTGCCCGCGAAGGCGGCTCGTCAGCTCGAGGCGGACATGCTGCTGCACGAGCAGGCCCGGCTCGGCGCCGACGATGTCTACCGATCCGGATTGCCGGGGTGCCAGTGATGGCCATTCTGGGAATCGGATACGACCTGGTCACCGTCACCGAGTTCGCGGAGCAGATGAACCGTCCGGGAACGGCCATGCTGTCCAGCTTCCGGCCGGGGGAGCGCCGCTACGCGGAGTCCAAGAGCCCCGACCCGGCCCGCCACTACGCGGTGCGCTGGGCGGCGAAGGAGGCGGTGATCAAGGCATGGGCGTCGTCCCGGTTCGCCCGGCCGCCGTCAGTGGGTGACAACGCCTACGCGCAGATCGAGGTGGTCAACGACGCGTGGGGCAGGCCGAGCATCAAGCTGCACGACGAGGCCGCGGAGTTCCTGCCCGGCGCGATCATCCACCTGTCGCTGACCCACGACGGCGACATGGCGGGCGCCATGGTCGTCATCGAGGAGCCCGACCTGGTGGTGCCGGTCGCCGACTAGCGAACGGACGACGGATTGACGAGGCCGGCCCGCGGAGCGATCCGCGGGCCGGCCTCGTCCCCGTTCGGCGGCCTTGCACCTGACGCGACGTGAGGTCCTAGCGTGGCGGCATGACTGCAGACGAGAACGACGGGATGTTGACGGAGCAGGACGTGATCGACGCGGCGACGCGGTTGCCGGGGGTGGTCGTGGTGACCGCCGACGAGGCGAGCGGGGCGCCCGAAGCCTCCTGGGGTGACTCGTTCGTCCACCTCGACCCGGACCGGAAGTTCCCGTTCGCGACGATCGTGACCCAGGACGTGCCCGGTTGGGACACCTACTCGGCGCTGGATCGTGACGGTGCGTTCCGCGTGAACTTCGGCGTCGGTCGGGCCGGGTTCGAGGAGCTGCTCGGCTACCCGCCTGCCGCACACGCCGCGCACGCGGACTGGATCGACTTCACCGTCGGCGACCGGCTGCTGCCGCACCCGACGTACGCTGCACAGTCCTGGGTGTCGATCGTGTGTCCCACGCGGGCGAGCCTCCCGCTGGTGCAGGACCTGTTCGACCGGGCCCGCGCGCACGCCGCGCGCCGTCGCCGGACGGGTGACGGTGGGCGATGATCGGAGTATGGACGACGGGTACACGGTCGGGGAGCTCGCGCGGCTGTCCGGCGTCTCGGTGCGGACCCTGCACCACTACGACGCCATCGGGCTGCTGACGCCGCACGCGCGCAGCACCGCCAACCACCGGCGGTACACGGGCGCCGATGTCGCGCGGCTGCGTCAGATCCTGTTCTACCGGGAGCTCGAGTTCGGCCTCGAGGAGATCGCGGAGATCCTGGCCGATCCCGCGGTGCACCCTGACGCGCATCTGCGCAGGCAGCACCGGCTGCTGCGCGAGCGCCGGGCCCGCATCGACGGCCTGCTCGACGCCGTCGAACACGAACTGCGGGCGAGCGGCTCGGGCATCGCGCTGACCGCCGCCGAGCAGCTCGAGATATTCGACACCGACCGCTTCGGTTCCGCGCTCGCGGAGGTCGAGGAGCAGTGGGGGGTCGACGCCCACACGGCGGCCTATACGAAGGAGGACTGGGCGGCGATCAAGGCGGAGGCCGATTCCGACATCGCGTCCTTCGCGGCCGCATTGGCCGCGGGCGAGCCCGCCGACGGCGAGGTCGCGATGCGGGCCGCCGAGGATCACCGGACGCACCTGGCGCGCTGGTTCTTCCCCTGCAGCCATCGGCAGCACCGAAAGGTGGCCGCGCACTACGTGTCCGACCCGGCGACCGTCGCGCAGTGGGACGAGATCGCACCGGGGTTCGCGTGGTACGTGCACGACGCGATCGTGGCGAACGCCGATCGCGCCGGTTCGTGACCGCCCGCTCAGGTGGAGCGCGATTCCTTCTCGGCGACGAGGAGGTACGCGGCCATCAGCCGCTTCAGCTCGTCGACGGCGTCCGCGTGGCTCTGCCCGTCCTGGACCGAGAAGTTGAGCATCGAGTACACGACGTGGACGAGGACCTCGGCCATCATCGTGCGGCGGTCGCGTTCGGTGCGCGGGGTCAGTGGCGCGAGCATCCGGGAGATCTGCTCGGCGAGCTGGCGCTCCTGGATCTTTCCGGTGGCCCGCGTCGACGGGGTGGACTGCATCGCCAGCCACACCTCGCGCCGCGACGGGTCCGAGGTCCACAGCTTCGCCAGGTGATCGACGAAGTTGTTCAGGAACCGCAGCCAGTCGAGTGAGGGCACCTCGCCGTTGAACTGCTCGAGTTCGTCGCGCACCGAGGTGAAGTCCTGCCGGTTCAGTTCGCACACGATCACGTACTTGTTGGCGAAGAACTGGTAGAGCGTGCCGATGGGGACATCGGCCCGAGACGCCACCTCCTCGCAGGTGAACGACTCGAACCCGACATCGGTGAGCAGGTCCCGCGACGAGGCGAGCAGGGCGTCGAACTTTCGTCGGCTGCGCTCCTGGGTCGGCCTCTTGCGGGGGAGCAGTTCCTCCAGCGCGGCTGGGTCGGCACCAGCCTCCAGGGCCGGGTCCGCGCGGCGCGAGGTTCGGCTGCTGGTCATGGACTCCACCTGTCCAGGTTATCCGTCTTTGTCGCCGGATCCGATGAACCCCGGGTTCTGGGTGTTTCCCGGGGTATCGGATACCCGGGGGAGCTACCGGGTGACGCGGTTGCGGTACAGGACGTTCGCCCAGACGAACCCGACCGCCGCGATCACCGCGCACCAGGCCACCGCGAGCCAGGCACTGTTGCCGATCGGGGTGCCCATCAGCAGGCCGCGGACCGTCTCGATGATCGGGGTGATCGGCTGGTTCTCTGCGAACCACCGCAGCCAGGTCGGCATCGTCTCGGCAGGCACGAAGGCGCTGCTGACGTACGGCAGGAACATGATGACGAAGGTGAACCCGCCCGCCGCCTCCGGGTTCTTCGCCAGCAGGCCGAGGGCCGTCGACAGGTACGACAGGGCGAAGACGAAGGCCGCGATCATCCCGATCACGCCGAGCCACTTCATCGGGTCGCTGGTCGGGCGGAAGCCCATCAGCAGGGCGACCGCGAAGACGATCGCAGTGGTGAGCAGGTTGCGGACCACGCTGGCGAGCACGTGCCCGGTCAGGAACGAGGACTGGGCGATGGGTAGCGTCCGGAACCGGTCGATGATGCCCTCGGTCATGTCGGACGAGACGCCGACCGCGGTCGTCGAGGCGCCGAAGGCGGCGCACAGCAGGATGATCCCGGGCACCACGTAGTTGATGTATGCGGTGCCGGTGTCGATCGCGCCACCGAAGACGTACACGAACAGCAGCATCAGCATGATCGGCAGCGCGACCGCCATGATCATCGAGTCCGGGCTGCGCAGCAGGTGTTTGAGGCTTCGGCGCAGCATTGCCAGCGAGTCGGCGGCGACGGCGGTGCGGGGCAGGGTCTGGGTGCTCATCGGGCTGCTGCTTTCGTGGTCGGGGTGTCGGCGTCGCGGGGCGAGCCGGTGAGGGCGAAGAAGACGTCGTCGAGGTCGGGCGTGTGCAGGGCGAACTTCTCGACCGAGATGTCGTCGTCGATGCGGTCGAGCAGGGCGCGCAGGGACGCGATGCTGCCGTCGGTTGGCACCTCGACGGTGAGGGTCTCGGGGCGCGTGACGGACCCGGGCAACGCGCCCGCGGCCCGGTCCAGCTGGGCGGGATCGGTGAGTTGCAGCTCCATGTGGCCGCCATGGACGAGCCGCTTGAGCTCGTCGGCGGTGCCCTCGGCCACGATCCGGCCCCCGTCGATGACGGCGATCCGGTCGGCGAGCTCGTCGGCCTCGTCGAGGTACTGGGTGGTGAGGAAGATGGTCACGCCGCTCGCGACCAGCTCACGGATGACGATCCACATGTCGCGGCGGCTGCGCGGGTCCAGACCGGTCGTCGGCTCGTCGAGGAACACCACCTTCGGGTTCGCCACCAGGCTCATCGCCAGGTCGAGGCGCCGCCGCATGCCGCCCGAGTAGGTCTCGGACCGCCGGTCCGCCGCGTCCGAGAGGGAGAAGCGGTCCAGGAGTTCGGCTGCGCGGCGCCGCGATTCGCGCCTGCCGAGGTGATGGAGCTCGCCCATGAGCGCGAGGTTCTCCCGGGCGGTGAGCAGCTTGTCGACCGCCGCGTACTGACCGGTGACGCTGATGCTGCGGCGCACCTCCTGGGCCGATCGGGGCAGGTCGTGCCCTGCCACGCTGACGGTGCCGGAGTCGAAGGGCATCAGGGTGGACAGGATCCGGACGGTGGTGGTCTTGCCCGCGCCGTTGGCGCCGAGCAGTGCGAACACCCCGCCCTCGGGCACGAACAGGTCGAGTCCGTCGAGCACGGTGTGGTTGCCGTAGGACTTGGTGAGCCCGGCGACGGAGATCGCGCCGGTGGATTCGGGTCTTGTCATGGGATAGTCCCTTTCACGAAACTGTGTATGTCATACACTTTGGTTTATAAGGTACACAGTTTTACGATGAGCGCAAGAGGTGACGACGGGAGCGGTACGGATATGGATACGAGTGGTGCGGACAACGCGGGGGCCGGGGATCTGCCACGGGCCGTCAAGCTCGCCTGGGGGCTGGCCGAACCGGGCAGTCGGGGTCCGCGCCGCGGACTGAGCATCGAGAAGATCCTCGACACCGCAATCGAAGTCGCGGATGCGGAGGGTGCCGCAGCGCTGTCGATGGCCCGCCTGGCGAAGGAACTGGGCTTCACGACCATGTCGCTCTATCGGTACGTCAAGAGCAAGGACGAGCTGATCGAGCTGATCACCGACCGGGTGGTGGGGCCCGCGCCGCACATCGAGCCGGGTACGCCGTGGCGGGAGGCGTTGGCGCAGTGGGCGACCTCCGAGTACGAGGCCTTGATGCGGCACCGGTGGTGGCTGCAGCTGTCCCTCGGGGGGGTGCCACCGACCGGACCCAACAACATGGCGTGGCTGGAGGTCGGACTCGGCTGCCTGGCCGACACGCCGCTGCCGAAGCCGCTGCGTTTCCAGATCGTCCTCAACACCTCGCTCTACGTGATCGGGCGCGCCCGTTTCGCAGCGGACTTCGCGGCTGCCTCCGCCACCGTGTCGCCCGAGTACGCCGCCGCACTGGACTATCCGGTGCTGCTGCCGCGCCTGCTCTCCCCGGCGGAGTTCCCCCACCTGACCGGGGCGCTCGCGGACGGCATTTTCGACGCCGACCCCGAGGTCGACTGGGAGGACGCGGACTTCGCCTTTGCGCTCGGCCTGATGCTCGACGGCATCGAGAAGTTGGTCGACGCGCACCGCTGACGGGCCGGTCCTCAGCCGTTGTTGCGGGCGCGCACCCCTCATCCGAACCGGGTGAATTCGCGCGCTGGACGTGCATGATCCGCTGCAAATCCGTTGCGCCGGGGGAATAGTGCAAGGGGGAAGCCCGCGGTCGCGTCGGTGACCCGGTACGACGTCGATTGGTGGGAACCGATGAGCGTTGACACAGAGGGTCCGGCGGACAGCGCCGCGACGCCGAGGCGACTCCCCGTCGCGCCCCGGCAGCAATACATCACCTGGATCGCGCTGGCGATGATGACCACGAGCTCGGTTGCCAGCCTGCGCTCCGCGCCGTCGATGGCGATATACGGCCTCGCGTGCGTGTTCCTCTACATCGTTCCGGCGATCGTGTTCCTGCTGCCGACCTCGCTGGTGGCGGCCGAGCTCGCCTCGGGCTGGTCCGGCGGGGTCTACCGCTGGGTGGGCGAGGGCATCTCCGACAAGGCGGGTTTCCTCGCCGTCTGGTGCCAGTTCGCGATGACGATCTTCTACTACCCGACGCTGCTGGCCTACGTGGCCAGCACCTTCGCCTACGTGATCAATCCGGCGTTGGCCTCGAACGGGCTCTACACCGCGATCATCATCGTCACCCTGTTCTGGACCGGGGTCTTCGTCTCCTCGCGAGGGATGAAGGCCGTGGCCGGACTCTCGAGCGCCGGACTCGTTCTCGGCACCCTGATCCCGGGCGTGCTGCTGATCGTCATGGGCGTGGTGTTCCTCGGGCAGGGCAACCCCTCCGCCGCGCCGATGGAGTTCAGCGCGCTGCTCCCCGCGTGGACCGGCATCGCGAGCCTGGTGCTCATCGTCAACAACTTCCTGTCGTACTCGGGAATGGAGATGAACGCCGTCCACGTCTCCAGCCTGCGCAAGCCGGCCAAGGAGTTCCCGCGCGCGATGTTCGTCGCGATGGGCCTGGTGCTCGCCATCTTCATCCTGCCCGCCATCGCGATCAGCTGGGTGGTGCCTGCCGAGAAGCTCTCGCTCACCGCGGGCGTGATGCAGGCGTTCGACATCTTCTTCGCGCACTTCGGATTCGGATGGGCGACACCGATTCTGGCGTTGATGCTGATCGCAGCATCGCTGGGCGGGATGCTGACCTGGTTGGCCGGGCCCTCCAAGGGGCTGCTCATGATCGGGAGGCAGGACGGGTTCCTGCCACCGATCCTGCAGCGGTTGAACAAGCACGGGGTCCAGCAGAACATCCTGGTCGCACAGGGTGCGGTGACCACCCTCATCGCGTTGCTGTACGCCTTCATCCCGGAGGTCTCCAGCGCCTACTGGATCCTGTCGGTGATCACCACCCAGGTCTACCTCGTGGTGTATCTGCTGATGTTCGTGGCCGCGATGCGGCTGCGCAAGAACCGGCCGGAGCAGCCGCGTGGCTACCGCGCGCCCGCGCTCTTCCTGCTCTGCTGGGTCGGCATCGTCTCGAGCCTCGCGGCATTCTGCATCGGGTTCGTGCCGCCCTCTCAGTTCGGCGGCGGCAGCGTCTTCGTCTACATCCTCATCGTCGGTGGCGGGTTCGGGATCGTCGGGATCGGGGTCCCGCTCCTGATCCTGGCCCTGCGCAAACCGTCATGGAAACAGGAAGTCTCGGCAGACCCGTTGGAGAAGGAGGCGTGATGACCACACCAGAGGACGGCGACACACGGCCAGAGGTCGGCGAGGTGAGCGTCGCCCCCGTCGACGATCTGCACAAGCGGCCGGAGAACAGACACTGGATCCTCTACCTGGCGGCCTTCGCGGTGTTCGTCGGGCTGGCGGCCTGGGGTCTGGTCACCTTCAACGAGAACAAGCGCACCGACGAGGCGGACGCCAAGGCCACCGAGCTCGCGGCGCAGTTCGAGGCGGCGGGCCTGGGCGCTCTCGACGTCGAGGCGACAGCGCGGGTGCTCGGATCGGATGGCGGTGCCGCGTGCACCGATCCCGGCAGCGCACTCAAGGCCGGTGTGCTCAATCAGCAACTGGTCAGCGGTGCCGCCGGACCCGGCCAGCGTCCCATTCTCGCGACCCACGACGCGGTGGCGGGGGCACGGTTGGTGATCGAGGTCTACTGCCCGGAGCAGTCGGCCGAGTTCGAGGAATCCCTGAACGATCTGAAACTTGTCGACGGCAATTAGCGGGAGCCGTCGGTGACAGCCCAGGAGGTGGCAATGCCGGACGAGATTCGCTCCAAGGTAAGGGACTTGATGCCCACGGCGCGCACGGAGCTCGCGACGCTGGTGGGCTTCAAGTCGGTGGCCGATCCCCGTCAGTTCCCGCCGCAGGGGTGCACGGACGCGGCGAACTGGGTGCGGGACGCGTTCGTCGCGGCCGGGATCGGGCAGGTCGAACTGATCGAGACCCCGGACGGCTCGAACGCTGTCGTCGGGCACCAGCCGGGGCCCGAGGGCGCTCCGACGGTTCTCCTCTACTGCCACTACGACGTTCAGCCACCGGGCAACGAGCAGCTGTGGCACACCCCGCCGTTCGAGCTCACCGAACGCGACGGCCGCTGGTACGGGCGTGGTGCGGCGGACTGCAAGGGCAACATCGTGATGCACCTGCTCGCATTGCGCGCGCTGGGCACGCCGTTCCCCGTCGGCATCCGGGTGGTGGCCGAGGGTTCCGAGGAGATGGGCACCGGTGGCCTCGAGGAGCTGGTGCAACAGCGCCCCGAACTGTTCGAGGCCGACATGATCCTGGTGGTGGACACCGGCAACGCCGAGGTCGGCGAGCCGACGGCGACGATCACCCTGCGGGGGATGGCGAATGTCGTCGTGCACGTCGAGACGATGGCGGGGGAGGTGCACTCCGGGATGTTCGGCGGGCCCGCGCCCGACGCCCTCGCCGCGCTGGTACAGATGCTGGCCACGCTCCGCGACGAGGACGGCAACACCGTGGTCGAGGGCCTGGACTCCGGGCAGCGGTGGGACGGCGCCGAATACGCCGAGGCGCAGTTCCGCACCGACGCCGGGGTGCTCGACGGGGTCGGCCTGCCCGGATCGGGTTCGGTCGCGGATTCGGTGTGGGCCAGGCCCGCGCTGACGATCCTCGGGATGGACTGCCCGCCGGTCGTGGGGTCTGCCGCCGCGATCCAGCCGAGGGCGTCGGCGCGACTGAATCTGCGGGTACCGCCCGGGATGGATCCGCAGAAGGCGCAGGACGCGCTGATCGCACACCTGGAGGCCGCCGCGCCGTGGGGTGCGCGGGTGACGGTCGAACCGGAGCAGATCGGATCGCCGTTCCGCGCCAGTACGGACGGGCCCGGCTACGCGGCCCTGGCCGACGCCATGGCCGAGGCTTTCGGGAAGCCGCTCGGCACGGTGGGGCAGGGCGGCTCGATCCCGCTCTGCAACGTCTTCGCGACCATGATCCCCGGTGCGGAGATCGTGATGCTCGGGGTCGAGGAGCCGCGCTGCCTCATCCATGCACCCAACGAGAGCGTCGACCCGTCCGAGATCGAGAACCTCGCGGTCGCGGAGGCGCTGTTCCTCGGACGGTTCGCCGCCACCCGTTGATCTACGCGGCCGGGCTCAGACGGACAGGTCGCGGCGCAGCTTGGCGACGTGACCGGTGGCCCGGACGTTGTACTGGGCCACCTCGATCTTGCCCTGCTCGTCGACCAGGAAGGTGGAGCGGATCACGCCCTGCACGGTCTTGCCGTACATGGTCTTCTCGCCGAACGCGCCCCAGGCCTTGAGCGTCTCGCGCTCCGGATCCGACAGCAACGGGAAGGTGAGCTCCTCGTTGTCGCGGAACTTGGCCAGCTTCGCCGGCTTGTCGGGGGAGATGCCGATGACGTCGAGGCCCGCGCCGTTCAGCTCGGCCAGGTTGTCGCGGAAGTCGCAGGCCTGCTTGGTGCAGCCGGGGGTGCTGGCCGCCGGGTAGAAGTACACGATCACCTTGCGTCCGCGGTAGTCGGCGAGCGAGACCTCCTTGCCGTCGGCGTCGGGCAGGGTGAATCCGGGCGCGGTGTCCCCGGCGGCGAGTCTGATGTTCTCGGTCACGCCGACCAGGTTACTGGCAGCCCCGGCCGTGACACCGGACGTCGGCGGTTCCTCCCTGCGCACACGCGCGCCGCACCGGTACGGTCATGACCAAGCAAGATCGACGATGAGAGAAAGTGGGATCCACGTGCCCAGGGACACCGAGAGCATCGAGCGCGACATCGAGCAGGCGCGCAACCAGCTCGCCAGCACGCTCGACGAACTGAGCGTCCGCACCAACCCGAAGCGACTGGTCGAGAACGCCAAGGCGGGCCTGGTCGCCAAGATCAACGAACCGCCGGTCAAGTTCGCCCTGATCGGCGCGGGCGCCTTGGTCGCGGTACTGGTGCTGCGCAAGATCTTCCGCTGATCGACGCGGTGTCCACCCGATTCCGCACCTTCGAGCGGACCTCGGTCGTCGAGGCGCCGTGCGAGGCCGTCTGGGCGCGGATCGTCACCCCGCAGGGCATCAACGACGAGATGATGCCGCTGCTGCGGATGGCGATGCCCAGGGGCGCTCGGGGGCTGACGGTGGACACCGTAGAGGTCGGCCGCAAGGTCGGACGATGCCGGCTGTACCTGTTCGGCATCGTCCCGTTCGACCATGACGACCTGATGCTCGCCGAATTGGAGCCGGGCCACCGGTTCCTCGAGCGCTCGACGATGGCCTCGATGCGGACATGGGAACATGAGCGGACCCTGACCGCCGAGGGCGCGCGAGCGACCCTCGTGCACGACCGCGTGCGTTTCGAGCCGCGCGGTCCGATCGCCGCGGTCCCCGGGCTGCCCGGGCTGCTGGAGCGGGTGATCGGCGGGTTCTTCGCGCACCGGCACCGAAAGCTGCGACGGCACTTCGCGAACTGAGCACCGAACCCCGGTCTGCCCTTCCCTCAACGATGCCGGCCCCCAACCGACAACAAAGAAGGCCCCGACCGTGATGGTCGGGGCCTTCTCGTGTGCGCCCACAGGGACTCGAACCCCGGACCCAGTGATTAAGAGTCACTTGCTCTACCAACTGAGCTATAGGCGCATTGTCACTCGCTCGGGACTCGCGCCCCGCTCTCTGCGACGTGGAGAACATTAGACGAGCGATCCGAGCGAATGCAAATCAGCCCCCCGTCGGCACTCGACGGGCTGGTCAGGGGCCTGTACGGGGTAACACTCGCGGCCCGGGCGGCGATTGGAATGTGAACGTTATTGGGTCGGCCGGGACGCTGTTGGCTGGCATGGCGCCGAGCCTGGCATCATGGCAGTTCACAGCTCTGCGCGTCCGGTGTGCGCCCTGTGGCGGCCGGTTGTGGATGGTGTGTTTAGTGGCTTCGAGTACATGAGGGTGGGGATCAGGGTGGCGACCATACGGGGAACGCTGAGTGCGGTGGCTCTCGCAGCGGCAGCGATGCTCGTGGCGACGGGGTGCACGGTGCAGTTCGGTGAGGATGCCGAGGCGGCGCCCGCGCAGGCGGCCATCGACCTGAACCCGGTGTTCGAGCTGATCAAGCCAAAGGTGACCTCCGCCGTCGCGGACGGCGCGGTCGGGTACTCGCCTGGCGACCCCGTCGCGGTCCGGGTGGCGGACGGCAAGCTGTCGAAGGTGACGCTCCTCGACGAGTCCGGCGACCCGGTGGCAGGCGCCATCGCCCCGGACGGTCAATCCTGGGTGAACACGCAGCCGCTCAAGTACAACGGCGAATACCGTCTTCAGGCCGACGCTTTCGGGCTGGGCGGCGCGAGCACAACGGTGTCGAGCTTCACCACGAGTTCGCCGGGCAACATCACCAAGCCGTACGTGATGCCGGGGGACGGGGACGTCGTCGGCATCGGTCAGCCCGTCGCGGTGCAGTTCGACGAGTCGATCCCCGACCGCAAGGCCGCGCAGGAAGCCATCACGGTCGTCACCAACCCGCCGGTGCCGGGCGCCTTCTACTGGGTCAACGACCGCGAGGTGCGCTGGCGCCCCGAGAACTACTGGGCCCCTGGCACCGCGGTGACCGTGGACGTCAACGTCTTCGGCCGTAACCTCGGCGGCACCCTGTTCGGTCAGGCGAACGAGCACCGCGAGTTCCGGATCGGCGACTCGATGATCGCGTACGCCGACGACAACACCAAGCAGGTCACCTTCGAGCGCAACGGCCAGGTGGTCATGACGATGCCGACGTCCATGGGCAAGGACAGCTCGCCGACCGACAACGGTGTGTACATCATCGGCGACCGTTTCGAGCACCTGATCATGGACTCGTCCACGTACGGCGTCCCGGTGAACTCCCCACAGGGATACAAGACTCCCGTCGACTACGCGACCCGAATGTCGTACAGCGGCATCTTCTTCCACTCCGCGCCGTGGTCGGTGGGGGAGCAGGGTTCCACCAACACGAGCCACGGTTGCCTGAACCTGAGTCCGGCCAACGCCCGATGGGTGTTCGAGAACACCAAGCGCGGCGACCTGGCGATCGTGAAGAACACCGTCGGCGGCACGCTGCCCGGCACCGACGGCCTCGGCGACTGGAACATCCCGTGGGCGACCTGGAAGGCCGGCAACGCCTGATCTCGCGGCCGTAGCGAGGGCCCCGCACCCACAACAGGGTGCGGGGCCCTTCGCGTTGTACGGACCGGTGCGCCGGGTCTCAGGGTCCGTGCATGCCCCGGAAACGGAGAACGCCCCCCGACCGGAGTCGGGGGGCGTTCTCTTCGGGTGACTGACGGGACTCGAACCCGCGACAGCCAGGATCACAACCTGGTGCTCTACCAACTGAACTACAGTCACCATTGCCGGCGCGGTTTCACCCTCGCGGGCTGCTCCGTATCGGCGTGCACGATATTAGCCTGACTCGTCGCCGGAATGCCAATCGATATCTATTCGGCGACCAGATCCTCGACGACCGCGGCGATGTCGTCGGTGGTGGGACCGGGCTCCGCGACGAACGCGGTCCGTCGGTAGTACTTGAGTTCGCGGATGGATTCCTGGATGTCCGCCAGCGCTCGGTGTGCGAGCCCCTTCTCCGGCTGACCGAAGTAGATCCGGGGATACCAGCGGCGGCACAGCTCCTTGATCGAGCTGACGTCGATCATCCGGTAGTGCAGGTACTCGTCCAGTGCGGGCATGTCCCTGGCGAGGAATCCGCGGTCGGTGGCGATCGAGTTGCCGGCCAGGGGAGCGGTGCCCGCGGCGGGGATGTGCTCGCGGATGTAGGCGAGCACCTGCTGTTCGGCCTCCTCGAGCGTCACCGTCGACCGGCGCACCTCCTCGGTCAGTCCGGAGCGCTCGTGCATCTCCTTGACGACGTCGGGCATGTCGGCCAGCGCGGCGTCGTCGGCGTGGATGACGATGTCCACACCTTCTCCGAGCACGTTCAGATCGCTGTCGGTGACCAGCGCGGCCACCTCGATCAGCTTGTCCGTGCCGAGCCGCAGTCCGGTCATTTCGCAATCGATCCACACAAGTTTGTCCTGCACCATGAACACAGTAGTCAGCCGATGGCCGGGTTAAGGTCAACTGGTCGCTTCGCGGGCCCGGTCGGCTGGGCGGCGGCGGACACATTCGACGACGTTGTCGCTCCGAGGAGGGCATGAATGACGGTGGATCCAACCTCATCCGGTGAATCCGCTCCACAGGTGGACTCGGTATCGCTCGAGGAGAAGGCCAAGGCCGCCAAGGCCGCTGCCGAGGAGGCCGCCCGCGTTGCGGCGGAGGCGCTGGCGGCGGCAGAGGCCGCGGAGCAGGCCGCCGCAGAAGCAGCGCGGGTCCAGGCGGCGAAGACCCCGGCCAAGCCGGCGCCGGTCGAAACCGCTCCCGCCGACGGTCCGGCGGCCGAAGCCACGCCCGCCGCAGCGGCCCCCGCCCCGGTCGAGACCGCCGCCGCCCCGAGCCCTGCCGCGCAGGAGATCGCCGCGGGCTACGCGTTCGAGGGCGCGGCGCTGGAGCTGGGCACGGTGATCGTCGACGGCGTCGTGGATCCCGCTGCGCGCGTCCGGATTCCGCTCGCCACGATCAACCGGCACGGACTGGTCGCGGGCGCGACCGGCACAGGCAAGACGAAGACCTTGCAGGGCATCTGCGAGCAGCTCTCGGCCGCGGGCGTGCCCGTGGTGATGGCCGACGTCAAGGGCGACGTGTCCGGGCTCTCCGCGCCAGGCGAGTCGAGCGAGAAGATGGTCGCGCGGGCCGTCTCGACCGGCATCACCGACTGGGTGCCGACCGGGTTCCCGGTCGAGTTCCTCTCGCTCGGCACCGAGGGCATCGGCATCCCGGTGCGTGCGAGCATCACCAGCTTCGGGCCGATCCTGCTGAGCAAGGTGTTGGGGCTCAACGAAACCCAGGAGTCCACGCTCGGGTTGATCTTCCACTGGGCGGACACCCAGGGCCTCGCGCTGCTCGACCTCAAGGACCTGCGCTCGGTCATCGCGCACCTGACCTCCGACGAGGGCAAGGCCGACCTCAAGGGCATCGGCGGTGTCTCCTCGGCCACCGCGGGCGTGATCCTGCGCGCGCTGGTCAACCTGGAGGCGGACGGCGGCGACACCTTCTTCGGCGAGCCGGAGCTGGAGACCGAGGATCTGCTGCGGGTCGGGCCGGACGGCAAGGGCATCATCACGCTCTTCGAGCTGGGCGCGCAGGCGGCCCGCCCGGTGATGTTCTCCACCTTCCTGATGTGGGTGCTCGCCGACCTGTTCCAGACGCTGCCCGAGGTCGGCGACGTGGACAAGCCCAAGCTGGTCTTCATCTTCGACGAGGCGCACCTGCTGTTCACGGACGCGTCCAAGGCGTTCCTGCAGCAGGTGGAGCAGACCGTCAAACTGATCCGCTCGAAGGGCGTCGGTGTGTTCTTCTGCACCCAGCTGCCCACGGACGTTCCCAACAACGTGCTCTCGCAGCTCGGCGCCCGGATCCAGCACGCCCTGCGCGCGTTCACCCCGGACGATCAGAAGGCGCTGAACAAGACGGTTCGCACCTACCCGAAGACGGAGCACTACGACCTGGAGAAGGCACTGACCTCGCTCGGCATCGGTGAGGCGGTGGTGACCGTGCTGTCCGAGAAGGGCGCGCCGACGCCGGTGGCGTGGGCGAAGATCCCGCCGCCGCGGTCGCTGATGGACACCATCGGTGAGCCGGCGATCAGGGCGGCGGCCGCGGCGAGCCCGCTGCACGCGAAGTACGGCCAGACCATCGACCGGGAATCGGCCTACGAGAAGCTGACGGCGAGTGTGTCCGGCGCGCCGAACGTAGACGGCCTCGACCTGCCGCCCGCCCTGCCGGATCTGCCGGACCTGCCGCCCCCGCCGCCGGACGAGCCGAGCGCGGTGGAGAAGATCATGGAGAACGCGGCGGTCAAGAGCTTCCTGCGGTCGGCGGCCACCGTCGCCGGACGCGAGATCTCGCGCTCGATCTTCGGCACCGGCCGCCGCCGCAAGCGCTGACGCACTGTGCGCGGTTGACGAGTCCATGGACTCGTCAACCGCGCACAGGCGGCGCAGCCGCCTAGCCCTTCGGGAGCAAGCGGGGAACTACCTTGCCCGCCGGATTGCGGGGGAGTTCGTCGAGGAACGCGACCTCGCGCGGGACGCAGTGCCGGGCGAGGTGCGCCTTCACGTGCGACTTGATCCCGTCTTCCGTCAGGCCCGCGCCGTCGGGGTCGTCGGTGCGCACCACGTAGGCGGCCAGCCGCGCGCCGAACTCCGGATCGTCGATGCCGACGACCGCGTTCTCCAGCACCCCGGGCAGCTCGCTGAGCAGGTTCTCGACCTCGCGCGGGTAGACGTTCTCGCCGCCCGAGACGATCATGTCGTCGCTGCGTCCGTCGAGGAACAGCAGACCGGTCGGGTCGAAGTGCCCCAGGTCGCCGGTGGACATCAGCCCGCCGCTGATCTCCTTCTCGCTCCCGCTGCGGGTGTAGCCCTCGAACAGCATTCCGTTGCCGACGAAGACACGGCCGACGGTGCCGTGCGGCACCTCGTGGCCGCGATCGTCGAGGATCCGCACCACGGTCCCGAGTGGGGGACGGCCGGCGGTGGTGGGGTGCTCACGCAGCTCGTGCGGCTGCGCGATCGACGCCCAGCTCACCTCCGTGGAGCCGTAGAAGTTGTACAGCACGGACCCGAACACCTCGAAGGTCTTGTGCACCACCCCGGTCGGGATCGCCGAGCCGCTGGCCGCGATCACCCGCAGCGTGGAGAGATCGACGTCCCGATCACCGGCAGGCAGGTCGGTGATCCGCTGCAACATCGTCGGTACCACCCACAGCGCGGTGGCCCGGTGTGCGGCGACCTGGGCCACGGTGCCTGCCGGGTCGAATCGGCGGGTGAGCACCATGGTCGAGCGCAGGGCAAGGCCGACCTGAGCGGCGGCCAGGCCCCAGGTGTGGAAGATCGGCGATGCGACGACCGTGGTCTCGGCGCTGCGCAGGGGCAGCCGCGAGAGCAGGGCGGACGCGGGCATCCAGCTGCGCGGTTCCGGCCGGTTTGCGCCCTTGGGCGTGCCCGTCGTGCCTGAGGTGAGGACGACGATCCGGCCGCGCCTCGGACGGCGGGCCAGCGGCGCGGTGCTCCGCCGCCCGTCCACGAGCAAATCCTTGAAGCCCACCAGGTCCGAGGCCTTCGCAGCCTCCACGGGCTCCGCGTCGGCGAACACCGCGACGCTGGGGGCCGTGTCCGTCAGCAGCGGGGTGAACTCGGAATCGACCAGCAGCCAGTCGATCTTCTGTTCCGCAAGCACCTCGGCGAGCTGGGTGGTCGAGGCCCCGGTGTTCAGCAGCACCAGGTCGGTGCCGAGCCGTGCGGACGCGCCCATCGCGATCAGGAAGCCGCGGTGGTTGCGGGCCAGGATGCCGATCCGCCCGCGTTCGCGCAGCCCACGCCCGTGCAGCGCGGCGGCGAGCGCGTGGGCGTCCTCATCGAGCTGCCGGTAGCTGATCGGCCCCCGGTCGTCGATGACGGCGATCCGGTCGCCGTCGCGGCGCGCGGCCACCGCGAGCAGGCCGCCCGCGGTGAAGTCCCACTGGTACCAGGCGGAGACGACGCCGGCGAGCCTGCTCGGGCCCATCGGGCCGACGATGCCCGCCTTGGTGACGGGGACGAGTCCCTTGAGTAGGTCGGTTGCTCCGGTAACGCTCGGCATCTCGGCGGTTCCTCCTCGATCTGGGGTCTTATGGCGACGGCCACAGCCCCCCGGTAACTTACTCGGCGGTAAGGATCGTGCCAATGGGCGTGTGCCCGACTGCTCGTGTGGGTGACCGATGGCCGGCGGGTGGACACCGTCCGCGCGCATGGCCGACCATGGGGCGATGACACTCAGTGCCGACGAGGCCGACCTGTTCGAAGCCTCCCGGGGTCGCCTGGAGGCGATCGCCTACCGGCTGCTCGGGTCGGCCGGTGACGCCGAGGACGCGGTGCAGGAGGCCTACCTGCGCTGGCACGCGGCGGACCGGGACCGGATCGAGACGCCCGAGGCGTGGCTGACGAAGGTGCTCACCAATCTCTGTCTCAATCAGCTCACCTCGGCCAGGGCCCGGCGGGAAACCTATGTGGGACAGTGGCTCCCCGAGCCGGTGCTCGCCGGAGACCGGATGCTCGGTCCGGCCGACACCGCCGAGCAGCGCGAGTCGGTCTCCCTCGCGATGCTCCTGCTCATGGAGCGCCTCTCGCCCAACGAGCGCGTTGTCTACGTGCTGCGCGAGGCGTTCGGCTACCCCCACCGCGAGATCGCCGAGATCCTCGGCCTCAGCGAGTCGAACTGTCAGCAGATCTACCGGCGGGCCAAGCAGCACGTCACCGGGCGTTCCCGCGCCACGGTCGACGAGGCCGCCACTCGGCGGATCGTCGAGGAATTCCTCGCCGCGGTCCTCAGCGGCGACACCGATCCGCTGATCCGGATGCTCGCCGACGACGCGGTCGGCATGGCCGACGGCGGTGGCCGGATCCCGGCCCGCAAGACGCCGGTCCTCGGTGCGCTCGAGATCGCGCGCTACCTGAGCCACGCCTTCCGTCTGACCGACGCCAAGCGCCGCTATGTCGGTGGCGATCCGGTGTTCTATGCCTGCGTGGTCAACGGTGGTCCCGGTGTGTTGGCGCAGGTCGGTGAGCGGGTCTTCGCCGTCTTCGCCCTCGACGTCACTCCGGACGGCATCGCGGCGGTCCACATCCAGGTCAACCCCGAGAAGCTGGGCCGCATCACGCGCCAGTGGGAGGCGGAGGGTCCGCACAGCCCGCTCGCTGTGACGTGGTGACCCACATCACATAGCGTTCGTGTCAGGGATCGCGCGCCTATCCGGTTCATGAGGTGAGTCCACACCGATAGGAGCGAGCCATGAAGCACCGCATTGTCGTCCTCGGAGCCGGGTACGCCGGAGCCACCGCCGCCGGCCGTCTCGCCAAGCGACTGCACAGCGACGACGCCCTGATCACCCTCGTCAATGCCGACCCCGACTTCGTCGAACGGGTGCGCATGCACCAACTCGCGGCCGGTCAGGATCTGCGCCCCCGCCCGCTGCGCGAGTACTTCGCCGGCACCGGCGTGCAGGTCGTGACCGCGCTGGTCACCGCGGTCGACGTCGATCGCAAGACCGTCGATCTCGACGGCGGCGATTCCCTCGGCTACGACAGCCTCGTCTACGCCCTGGGGAGCGTCGGCGCCGACCACGGCGTCCCCGGTGTTTCGGAGCACGCCCACAGCGTCGCAGGCAAGCAGGCCGCGTTGCGGCTGCGCGCGCGGCTGAACGAATTGTTCCCGGGCGCAACGGTCGTGGTCGTCGGCGGCGGCCTGACCGGCATCGAGGCCGCCACCGAGATCGCCGAGACCCGCCCGGATCTCGCGATCTCGATCGCCGCTCGCGGAGGCGTCGGCGACTGGCTGAGTGAGAAGGCCCAGCGTCATCTGTGCGGCACGTTCGACCGGCTCGGCATCACGGTCCACGACCACATCGACATCACACGCGTCACCGCCAGCGCCGTGATCGACGGTGCCGCAAGGGAGATCCCGGCCGATATGACCGTGTGGACAACGGGTTTCGCCGCGCATCCGCTCGCGGCTGCCACCGCACTCCAGGTGTCCGGCAACGGACAGATCGTGGTCGACCGCAGCATGCGCTCGGTCTCGCACCCCGATGTCTACGCCGTCGGCGACGCTGTGCTCGCCGAGGGTGCGGGCGGTAAGCCACTGCGGATGTCCTGCGCCTCGGGCGGTCCGACGGCGTGGCAGGCCGCCGATGCCCTCGCCGCACGTTTGACCGGTCGCGAGGTCCCCGAGACCACGATCGGCTACAACTTCCAGTGCATCAGCCTGGGGCGCCGCGACGGAATCATCCAGCCCGTGACTCCCGATGACCAGGCCAAGCCCACCGCGATCACGGGCAGGGCCGCCGCATGCATCAAGGAGCTCGTCTGCTCGGGCGCGGCCTGGGGCATCGGTCATCCGACCCTGCTGATGCCGAGCCGCCGCCGGCACGTTGCGGCAACCGGCGTAGCGGAGTCCGGCCTCGTCACCCCGCGACGCGGCTAGAGCGAGGATTCCCTTCGGAGCAGGTCGTCGATCGTCTCGCGACGGATCAGTTCGCGCGCCGACCCGTTGCACACCGCGATGATCGGCGGCCTGCCCACCGAGTTGTAGTTGGACGCGAGGCCGTGGTGGTAGGCGCCGGTGCCGGGGATCGCCAGCACATCGCCGGGGCGCACGTCCGCGGCCATGGCGACGTCGACGGCCAGCTCGTCACCGGATTCGCAGTGTCGACCCGCGACCGTGACCGGTATCTGGGCGCCCACCGGATGCCGGTTGGCGAGGGCGACGCTGTACCTGGCCGCATAGAGGCAGACGCGGGGGTTGTCGCTCATGCCGCCGTCGACGCAGACGAAGGTGCGCCCGCCCTCGATCTGCTTGACGGACACGACCCGGTACACCGTCACGCCCGACCTGCCGACGATGGCACGGCCCGGTTCGAGGGTGATCCGCGGCCGCGGGAACCGGTGCCGCGCGCAGGCCTCGTCGAGCGCGTCCTCGATGGTCGCGGCGAGCAGGGTGAGGTCAAGGGGCATGTCGTCGAATCCGTACGAGACCGCGTGGCCGCCACCGAGATTGAGCTCGGTCAGGATCAGTCCGTGATCGTGGTACACCTGAGCCATCTGGGCGATCATCCGGTGCACCGCGGCGCCGAAGTGCTCGGGATCGGTGATCTGCGACCCCAGGTGGCAGTGCAGGCCGATCAGGTTCAGGTGTTGCTGGTCGAGTACCCGCGCGATTGCGGCGTCCGCCTGGCCGTGATCGATGGGGAACCCGAACTTCTGGTCCGCCACACCGGTGCGGACCGCGCGGTGACCGTGCACGTCGATGTCCGGGGTGACCCGGACCAGCACGTCCTGCTTGTGGTCGAGCGCCGAGCCGAGGACCGCGATCTCGGTGTGCGAGTCGATGACGATGCGGCCGACGCGCGCGTCGAGGGCGGCGGTGAGTTCGGCGGGGGTCTTGGCGTTGCCGTGCATGATGATCCGGCGCGCGTCGACGCCCGCCGAGAGGGCGATGGCCAGTTCCCCGGCCGAGCACACGTCCAGGGCCAGGCCCTCCTGAATCACCCAGGAGGCGAGCGCCCGGGTCATCAGCGCCTTACCGGCGTACGCGATCTCGGCTTCAGGGAAGATCTCGCGGTAGGTGCGACAGCGGTGCCGGACGTCCAGCTCGTCGATCACGTAGCTCGGCGTTCCGTACTGGTCGGCGATATCCGACAACGCGACGCCGCCGACGGTGATCCGGCTGTGCTCGTCGTGGTGGGTGTTGATCGGCCACACCGCGGGATCGAGCCGCGGGGACATGGCCGAGCGGAGTGACGGGAAGATGTCGAGAAGGGTCACCGGGTTCTCCTAGGGGTGGTGGTTCACCCTCCGGAGTACTCGCGTTCGGGCGCGTGGACGCGGCCCCTGACGCGACCTTGACGCCGAGCCGTCACGGCTTGACGTCATCCTGACGAATCGGCGTTCACGGGCAGCCTGACCACCTGCGCGGCGTAGGACAGCCCGGCCCCGAACGCGATCAGCAGGGCCGTGCCGCCCGCGGGGGCCTCGCCGGACCGGAGCAGCGTGTCCATCGCCAGCGGGACCGACGCCGCCGACGTGTTCCCGGATTCGACGATGTCGCGCGCGACCGCGGCATCGGGCGAGAGGCCCAGCCGCTTGGCGATGATGTCGGTGATCCGGAGGTTCGCCTGGTGGGGGACGAAGGCGTCCAGCTGCTCGGGCACGACGCCCGCCCGGTCCAGCGCGGCCCTGGCGACCTTCTCCATCTCGAATGCCGCCCAACGGAACACGGCCATCCCGTCCAGCTTGACGGTCGGCCGCGGGCCGGTGGGATTGTCGCGGTATACGTCCCAGGACGGGGCCTGGCAGATCACGTTCGCCTGCGACCCGTCCGAGCCCCACTCGACCGGTCCGATCCCTGGAGTCTGCGACGGTCCCACCACCACGGCCCCGGCGCCGTCGGAGAAGATGAACGCGGTGGTCCGATCGGTCAGGTCGAGGCACTCGCTCATCCGCTCGACGCCGATGACCAGGACGTGCTCCGCGCTGCCGCCGCGGACCATGTCGGAGGCGACCGCCAGCGAATGACAGAAGCCGGCGCACCCGGCCGAGACGTCGAAGGCGGCCCCGTAGACACCGAGCCGGTGCGCGATCTGCGGGGCGACGGCGGGCGATTGGTACAGGTAGGTCGACGTCGCGACGATCACGCAGCCGATCCGCTCGGGCGCAACCCTCGACGACGCCAGAGCCCGGTGTCCCGCCGCGACGGACATCTCGAGGATCGACTCCTCCGGCCCGGCGAACCGACGCGTCTTGATCCCGGAGCGGGTCTGGATCCACTCGTCGCTGGAATCGATGCTCTGACAGATCTCGGCGTTGTCGACGATGCGGGACGGCCGGTACACCCCGAGGCCGAGGATGGCGCTGTGTGGTGAGCCGGTGGTGGCGGTGATCGGGGCGGCCATCGTTCATCTCCTGATGCGGCGGATGTTGCCTTGCCGCTTCAGCATGGGTCCTGGCCGGGCCAGACGATAGGCACCCTAGGGGGCATCGATCGCACCCTAGAGGGTGTCTCCTAGATGGTGGCCCGTTCCGCGCCAACCGCGAGGTCGTCGAGGGCATCAACGGCCCTCATCGCTCCTCCAAGAGCCCGCGCAGGTACTCGGCGGTGTCCGGGCGCGCGGCATCGACGGCCATGACGATCCGTTCGCGGCGATCGTCAGCGAGCGCGGCGAGCGCACCGATGAACTTCGGGAGTTCGTTCCTCCGACGCATGAGCAGCGCGTTGAGGAAGTCGGGCACCTCCCGCCAGCGCGCGCCGTGGCCGAGCTCCATGATCGCGAACACGCGGTCGAAGTTGCTCGGGAAGTCCTTCTCGTTCGTCCAGGCGCGATCGACCCGACCGCTCTCGCGGAACGCCTCGGCCGCGGATCTCCAGTCCTCGGGCCAGTCGTCCGGGATCGGATCGAGCACCGGCTTCCTGTTCGTGCCGCCGAGTGCCTCGTGGATCGGTTCCCACTCCTCGTCTTCGCAGACCCAGCGGCCGAGCGTTCGGCGCACGAGCGCGCGCTGCGCATCGCCCCAGGTATCGGTCGCCGTGAGGAACGTGCGGCTCGCGTCCTCGCTACCCGTGACGAACATCGAGCC
>Ga0105243_10000827_pt1 | contig 29411 bp, 30 predicted proteins | sample KBSM34metaG_FD_81525 | JGI IMG/M metagenome (GOLD analysis project Ga0105243, IMG submission 81525) | Miscanthus rhizosphere microbial communities from Kellogg Biological Station, Michigan, USA - KBS M3-4 metaG | ecosystem: Host-associated > Plants > Roots > Rhizosphere > Soil | place... | reverse complement strand
GGGTCAGACCCCGAATTCTTTTTCGCTGACGCGAAAACCGAATTCGGGGTCCGACCCCAGCGCTACGCGGCGCGGCGCTTCAGGCTGCTGCGGCCGACGAGGTGGATCGCGGCCATGTAGGTGCGCATCGGCGGCGTCGCCTCGCCGGAGAGCCACTTCGACAGCGCTTCGGTGGATGTGCGCAGTGCTTCCGCGAGCTGCTCGTCGCCGCCCGCCACCCGCCTCGCGTTCTCGAGCGGTCGGATATACGGGTTCTCGCGCGCGACTCGGACAATGCTGGTGTCGTACATGCGGGGCCTCCCTCCGTTATGCATGGGAAGCTAGCACCGCGCGCGAAGGGAAAGACGCGCAATCTTTCACGGCGAGGCAACAAAACCGAGACGTTTTGCCTTCCGAAACCCGCCCTGTCGCCGGTGCCCGACGTTTTTGGGGTCAATCAGGGCTTCAGCGGCTGGACTTCCCGGGTGCGGGGGCGGTCACCGGGATGACCTCGGTCCCCTTGTTGTTGAGGTAAGGCGCGGCAAAGAGCGCATCGATCTGCGCCAGCTTTGCCGGGTTGTTGAACACCGCTTCCGTGCCGTCGACGCCGCAGGGTGCGCCGTTGGCGAGCTGCTCGTCCATGCGCTGGCGCGTGGCCCGCGAGAGCACCCACCCGAGCGGCACGTTCGCCGAGCGGCGGCAGAGGCCGAAGTGCAGATAGTTGGGATGGCCCACCGCCCACGCCGCGCTCTCCCGCGCGTAGTAGCCGCGGGCGTTGCGCGTGGTCAGCAGCGCCGAGAGGGGCGACAGCGCTTCGTTGAGGAAATCCTGCGGGCGGATGTTCGGGTTGTCCGGCGCGAGGGTGAGGCTGTCGTTCGCGTACCTGGGATCGATCGGCTCGTTGCTGATGTGGATGACGTAACGCTCCACCAGGTTCCAGCGCGGGTCGGTCTCGGCGAGCTGGTCGATGGTCTGCAGGATCGCGAGCGTGGTGGTGGCGCCGGAGTTCTCGAAGTAGCCGCCGTCGACGACGCGGCCGTAGGTGCGGCCCCCTTTCTCGAGGCTGCCAGCGGGGCTCACGTAGGTGAAGCGCGCGCTCATGTGCGCCGCGGTCGAGAGCGAGATCGAGCGCGGCGCAAAGAAGGCGTTCGCGTCCTCGACGTCGACGAAGTCCTCGCGGCGCCTGCCGGCGGCGACGCGCATGTTGCTCGCGATGATCCGCTTGCCGGTCTCCACCCAGGTGGCGTTGAGAAGGAGCGCCGGGGTCCACTCGCTGCGGCCCTCCCAGAGCCGGTCGAAGGGCTCGCTCATGCGGTTGCGCCCGCCGACGTGCTTGTGCCATGCGCGCTCCCAGGACTGCTCGAGCGTGGTGGCGCGGTCGAACATGGAAACGGGCAGCGGAAGAAAGCGCTGCACCAGGTCGGGGTAGAGGATGGCGGCCACCGCCGGCGAGAGAAAGTCTTCGCCGAGGATCTGCTGCCCCTTCTTTTTCAGGTCGAAGGGCGCGGCGCTCTCGCGCGATTCGTTGAGCAGCGCCACGAACACGCTCGCGCCGAGGCTGCCGCCCGAGACGCCGCTGAGCGAAAACACGTGGCTCGCGAAGGACGGGTGGCGGTTCTGGATTTCGCCGAGCACCGTGACGGTCCAGTAGGCGGCGCGGATGCCGCCGCCCTCGGCGTCCACCACGAAGAACGGCACTGTCCCTCCGCTCTGGATCGCGGCGTCGTGGCGCGCGATCCACGCGCGCAGGCTAGCGCGCAAGTTCGGCCGCTGCGCGGGCTGCGCCTCGGGCAGCGTGCGCACGGCGTGGTTGTCGTTCCACAGGCTGAAGACGACCGCGGTCGCGAGGAGCGCGGAGAAGACCGGCAGGTGAAAGCGCATGCCGAGATAGTCGAGAGCGCTCGCCACCGCGATCCAGCCCGCCGCCGCGAGGAGCACGATCGCTGCCGAGCCGAGGGCCGGCGCCACCTCCTGCACCCTGAACACCATGAGGTCGAAGAGCAGAATCGACGCGAGGATGGCGCCGACGAGGATCGAGCGCGTGAGCATGCCGAGCTCCCTCAGGCGGAGCGCGGCGGAGTCCTGCTCGTGGACATGCGGCAGGTTGAGGAACTCGAGCTTGACGATGCGGTAGGCGGCGCGCGAGACCCTGCGCCTCGCCGAAACCGCGACGAGGAACGCGACCGCGCCCGCGGCGCACCAGAAGCCATAGAACTGGAGGAGCTCCTTCACCTCCTGGTGCTCGTCGATCGCGTAGCCGCCCGCGGCCTTGTAGAAAGCCGCGGCCACGCCGAGCGGGGCGAGGAAGCCGAGCAGCCGCGGGGTCCAGATCCGCACGCCGTGCGCGTGCCTGGCGACCTCCATCCCCGGGAGCCGCAGAGAGAGCATCGTTCGCGCCCAGTACCAGGCCGAGACCGACCAGGCGAGGACGGCCGCGAAGAACCAGAACGCCTGCGAGGAAATCGCGTCGTTGGTGCGCCGCTCGGCGAGCGCGCGGGCCACGTCCTCGCCCTGCGAGGCGAGGAGCAGGAACGCGAGCCCCGCGAGCACCAGCAGGATCGCGACCCGGCAGGGCTTGAGCGCGTGCACGCGTTCGCGCAGCCGCAGCCACGCCTCCCACCAGCGAGTGACCATATCGATCCTTCCCCTATGGGCGACTACGCTACACCGGATCGTGCCGAGGCGTTTATCGCCTCGTCCTGAACGGCATTCCTCGTGCTAGCGGATGCGAGTCTTCGCGAGCGTGCCCGATGGATCGAACAGGAGCACGAGTTCGGCGGCGGGCGGCTTACTCTTTTCGGCCGGCCGCTCCCGGTAGACCCAGACTTCGTAGCCGCTCTCGAAGTCGAGCACCACGGCCTCGCCGAGCGCGGCGCGCACATCGGCCTTGGTGCTCTTGCCGACGGCGATCTTGTCCGCGGCGGCCTGGGCAAGAGGTTTTGATTTAGAACCTTGTGGAAGGGCGCTACAGCCGGCCACGAGCACGCACGCGATCAGGATGAATCTCAAGAGCGGCCGTCCATGTATTCGAACTCGACCCGCGTGTCGTCGGGCCAGCTCGAGTCGCCGAGCGGCATGAAGTAGGCGCGATCCACCAGCACTTCGCAGTCGCAATACCGAAGCTCTTCCTTCCACTGCGGGTCGCGGCTCGCGCCGCCGTAGAGCCGGTCGACCGGCAGAGCCTCCCTGCGATCGCCGGCGACCAGCGTGACGCCGAAGATCGGCCGCTCGGCGAAGAAGAGGTAGCGCGGATCGGTCCGGCGGCAGTACTCGGGGCCTTCGCGCAGGAACGGGTCGAGCAGGCCGAAGAGCATGGGGCGGTAGTTGGAGATCAGGCCGGCCTGCATGCCGACCTCGCATTCGAGGCGCAGGTCGCCGAGACGGCGGGTGTCCGGCGGCAGGCCGGGCGTGCGGATCTCGGCGCGCCAGGTCATGGTCTTCGCCTTGCGGTTCGGGCGCACCGAGGCGTTCTCCTTCAGCGCGGCCGCGCGGCGCTCGAGCGTGAAGGTGTTGTCCGGCGCGAGCGCGACCGGCGCGGTGAAGCTGTCGCCGACGACCTCGACCCGGACCTCGCGCATGTCGGTGTCGCGGTGGCGCGGCAGGAGCTTGAAGCGCAGCGCGGCGTCAGGCGCGAGCCGGTGGCGCTTCTCGAAGAGCTCCATGCCCTCGACCATCCGGCGGTAGGACTTGTCGACCGGATTGCGCAGCGCGGTCACCGCTACGGCGTCGTCGCTCGGAGATTTGGTCTGCGCAAACAAGTTCGCATGCGCCGCGAGGGCGCAAAGCGCGAGGCCGCGAAACGGGTTCATGTCATCCCGATTTTAGCGGCCGGCGGCGCATCGAAATTGTCGCTCGGCCACGACCCCGGCCGAGCGACCGCTGCCGAGCGTCTACAGCGAGGCGGCGTACTCCTTCTCGAGCTCGCCGTGCGTGCTCCAGAACGGGCGCGGCTCGACGCCGTTCAGGACGTCTTCGAGGATGCCGGTGTGCACGTCCCAGCCGCCCATCACCGAGGGCGTGAGGTCCTTGCCGAGGCGGCGGTGCACGATGGTGAGCAGCACGTCCTTGCCCTTGGGGGTGAGTTCGTAGCTCACCTCGGTATCGCCGCCGTTCCAGGCCCAGGTGTGGGCGAGGGCGCGCATCGGCTCGAGGCGCGTGATCACGCCGTCGAACTTGCCCATCCCGCGGTCCCTGTATTTCTCGGGCGTGGTCTTCTCGGAAGAGAGGCTGCAGTTGTCGAACTCCAGGCGGATCGTCCCGCCGAGGCGCAGGTCGAACTCGCCGGACGCCAGCCACTTTGCGCGCTTGTCCGACTCGGTGATGTAAGCCCAGACGCGCTCGAGCGGCCCGGGGAGGAGGCGTTCGAGGCGGACGGTGCCGGGCTCGACGAGGGTAACGGGTGCCTTCATTGCTTTCTCCTTCGCTTGGGATGGGGAGGGGTGGAGGATTTCCTGCGTGCGGCCTCGATCGCGTCCTCGGCGCGCAGCGCCGCGTCCAGCGCATCGAGGCGCGAGGACCAGAACTCGCGCGTGCGCTGCATCCACTGCGTGAGCTCGTCAAAGGGTTTGGGGTCCACGGACAAAAAATGGTCCCGCCCGGCAACGCGCCGCCGCACCAGGCCGGCGCGCTCGAGGAGGCGGATGTGCTTCGACACCGAGTTGAGCGAGATCTCGAACGGCGCCGCGACCTCGGTGACGCGCGCCTCGCCGGCGGCGAGGCGCTTCAGGATCGCGCGGCGGGTATCGTCGGCCAGCGCGATGAGGGTGTCGTCGAGGTCCATGGGCGAACATTAACCCATATGGGTGAATAAATCAAGTGCTATTCTCGGCGCCCCATGAGGTTGGGATTCTTCACCATGCCCATGCATCCGCGCGAGCGGGATCCGGCGGTCACGCTGCAGGAAGACCGCGCGGCGATCGTGCTCGCGGATCGTCTGGGCTTCTACGACGCCTTCGTCGGCGAGCACCTCACCGACCCGGAAGAGAACATCACGAGCAGCCTGATCTTTCTCGCGAGCCTGCTTTCCGAGACCGGGACGATCAAGCTCGCCACCGGCACCTCGAACCTCTCGCACAGCCACCCGGTGCTGATCGCCGCGCACGCGGCGATGTTCGACCACCTGGCGCAGGGCCGCTTCATCTTCGGCGTGAGCCCGGGCGCGCTCGCCTCCGACGCCGAGGCGCTCGGCATCCTGGAGGAGGACCGCAACCGCCTGTTCGCCGAGGCGATGGACGTGATCCTCGCGATCTGGGAGCGCAACGCGCCCTACGACATCGCGCTCCCCGGCAACCGCTTCAAGGTGTCCACCGCGAGGACCCAGGTTCCCGAGGTAGGCCGCGGCACGATGTACAAGCCCTTCCAGAAGCCGCGCCCGGAGATCGTCGGCACGGTGGTGGCGCCGCATTCGAAGGGCGTGATCGCCATGGGCGAGCGCGACTTTCATCCGCTGTCGGCGAACTTCCTGCTGCCGCACTGGCTGCCCAGCCACTGGCAGAACTATTGCATTGGTAAAACAAACGCGGGTAAACGCGCCGACGGAAGCGAATGGCGAGTCGCGCGCACCATCTTCGTCGCCAACGACGCGCACACGGCGCGCCGCTACGGGCGCGACGATCCGAAGAGCCCGTACCGGTTCTACTGGGAAAAGCTGCGCGCCAACATGATGCGCGCGAAGCGCCACGTGATCTTCAAGCGCCACGAGGGCGAGGACGACGCCGCGGTGAGCCTCGAGCGCCTGCTCGACGAGCTCGTCATCTGGGGCACCCCCGACAAGGTGGCTGACGAGATCCTGAAGCTGCGCGAGGCGGCCGGCCCCTTCGGCGAGATCGTCTACGCGGGCATGGACTGGGTCGATCCGGCGCTCGCGCGGCGCTCGATGGAGCTGATGGCGACCGAGGTCATGCCGCGCATCGAGCGCGCGTAACTTCTATCCCGATTCCCGGCGCTATGATCCGGGCATGACGACGGACGCGCCCGCGCTCCCGCCACGCGCGCCGACCCCGGTGCAGATGCGCACGTTCGCGCTGCTCTCGGCGACCTTCGTCGCGCTTACGCTCGCGGCGGTGCCCTGGGCACGCGAGCTGGGGACCGCGGACCCGCATGTCGTCGTCATGTACGGCTTCGCGGTCGCCATCGCGGACCTCTGCACCGCGCTCATGCTGGGGGCGCTCTACCGCGACACCGGCCGCATCGCGCACCTGCTTCTTTGTTGCGCCTATTTCTACGGCGCGCTCATGGCCGGCGCGCACGTGGCGACCTTTCCCGGCGCGCTCTACGAGCAGCCGCTCGTGGGCGATCGCCAGACGGTGAGCTGGCTCTACCTCGCGTGGCGCCTTGGCGCCGCGGCGCTCTTCTTCGCCGCGCTGCTTCTCGCGTCGAAGGAGCCTTCGCCGGACGCGCGCACCCGGCGGCTCCTGGTCGCGCTCGCGCTGACCCTCGCCGGCGCTGCCGCCGTCGGCGCGCTCGCCGCGCACGCTCGCGTCGAGGGCCTGTCGGGCGACCGGTTCACCGAGCTCGGCACGACGGTCCAGTGGGTCGCGGTGTTCCTGAACGCCGCGGCCTTCGCGCTCCTCTGGGGCCGGCGCGCGTTCGGCGACCTGCTCTACCTCTGGGTGGGGCTGGTGCTGCTCGCCTCGATCGCCGACCTCACGCTCTCGAACCTCGGCGGCGCGCGCTTCACGATCGGTTGGCACGCCTCGCGCGTGAACCTCGCGGTCTCGGCGTGCCTGCTGCTCGCATTCCTGCTCGGGGACGCCGTGGCCGAGCGGCGCGCGATGTCGAAGATCGCGGGCGTCGCGGCCTATGGCGGAGCGGTCGCGGTGACGCTGACCGCCATGCACCTGCGCTGGGTCCTCGATCCGTGGCTCGGCGACGGCATTCCGTACGCCACGCTGTACGGCGCGGTCGCGATCGCGGTGTGGTTCGGCGGCCTCGGGCCCGCGGTGATGGCGATGGTGATCGGCTACGCCATCGTCAACGTGCGCTACATCGCGCCGCTCGGCGAGATCGCGATCAGCGGGCCGGCGGACGCGCTGGCGCTCGGCGTGTTCGCGCTGTCGTGCTCGCTCATCATCGTGCTGGGCGAGGCGATGCGCCGCGCGCGCGACCGCTACCGCGTCTCGGAGATCGAGCTGAAGGAGCGCGCGGCGCAGCTCCAGCGCGCAGACGCCAACAAGAGCCAGTTCCTGGCGGTGCTGTCGCACGAGCTGCGCAATCCGCTCGCGCCGCTGCGCAACGGCCTGACGCTCCTCAAGATGCAGCCCGAAGGCGCCGCCACCGCGGAGACGCACGACATGCTGGAGCGCCAGATCGTGCAGCTCACGCGGCTCATCGACGACCTCCTCGACGTGAGCCGCATCGACCGCGGCAAGCTCGAGCTGCGCACCGCGCCGGTGGCGGTGGCCGAGGTGATGCGCGTCGGGGTCGAGACCGCCACTCCCAACATCGACGCGAAGGGCCACACGCTCGCGGTGAGCTATCCGGAAGCGCAATACGTGGAAGGCGACGCGGTGCGCCTCGCGCAGGTGGTGGCGAACCTCCTCAACAACGCCGCCAAGTTCACCCCGCCGAAGGGCCGCATCGAGCTCTCGGCGCACGCCGAGCTGGGCTTCGCCGCGGTGCGCGTCGCCGACAACGGCATCGGCATCGCGCGCGAGCACCTGCAGGAAGTGTTCGACATGTTCGTGCAGGTCGACGAGCGGCACGTCTCCGCCACCGGCGGGCTCGGCCTGGGCCTGACGCTCGCCCGCGCGATCGTGCGGCGCCACGGCGGCGAGATCGAGGCACGCAGCCCCGGACGCGGCAAGGGCGCCGACTTCATCGTGCGCCTGCCTCTCGTGACGGCGCCGGCGGCCGAGGAGACGAAGGCCGCGCCTGCTTCGCCTCCGGTGCGCCGGCGCGTGCTCGTGGTCGACGACAACGTCGACGCCGCGCAGACCCTCGCCCAGTACCTGCGGCTCACCGGCCACCGCGTCGAGAGCGCGCTCGACGGCGAGGCGGCGCTGCGCATCGCCGAGATCCTGCACCCCGACGTGGCGTTCATCGACCTCAACATGCCGCGCATGGACGGCGCCGAGGTCGCGCGGCGGCTGCGCCTCACGCCGTGGGGACGCAAGGCACGCCTGGTCGCGCTGACCGGCATGGGACAGCAGTCCGACATCGATCGTACGCGCGAGGCCGGCTTCGACGAGCACATCACCAAGCCCGCCGACCTGCAGCGGCTCTCGCGCCTCGCGGCCGGCTAGAAATCGGGGTCAGACCCCAATTTGTTGAGGCAATTCGGGGTCAGAGCCCGAATTGGCTGCGCGTACGCAAAAACGAGATCGGGCTCTGACCCCGATTTCACATCGCTTACTTCGGCTTGCTCAGACAGTCGTAGCGCTCTTGTCCGCTGAGGCCGGCACACTTCGAGCTCGTGGACGAGCTGCTGCTGTCGCCCGAGGTGGCGCCGCTGCTGCTCGAAGGGGTCGACGAAGAGCTCGACGAAGAGCTGTCGCTCGGCGTGCTGCTCGTGCTGCCGGCGCTCGGCGACGGGCTGTCGGAGCTCATGCTGCCGGTGCTCGGCGCGCTCGTGCCCGAGCTCATGCTGCCGCCGCTCGGAGGCGCGCCGGCGTCGCCGCTGGACGAGGACGCTCCGCTGCCGCTTGCGCCCGACGCTCCGGAAGAGCTATCGCCCGACGAGCTCGAGCCCGCACTGCCACTGCTCGCGCCGGCGCTTGCGCCGCCGCCAGCCGCGCCGCCCGCGCCTTGAGCCCAGGCCGCCGTTGCAAAGGCGACCATGGCGGCGGTAACTGCTGCGCTGATGAGTTTCATATTCATCTTCAATTCCTCTAGGGTTGGGATGGAGATGGACTGCGGCGGAGGGGGACGCAAGAACAATGCCTTGTCCTGGAAAGGTTTGCGTCAGCTTTTGGAGTATTCTCCGGCGCCAAAAGGGGGAACCATGAAAACAGGGACGGACCCTATTTTTCTTTTGAGAACGGGAACCGCCGTGTTGCTGGCCGCGACCATGCTGGGTTCGTTCTCACCGGTCCACTCACAGGATCGAAGCGTCCCGCAATTCCAGGTCGACGCCTCATGGCCGAAGCCGCTGCCGAACCGCTGGATTCTCGGCCAGGTATCGGGCATCGCGACCGACCGCTACGACCGCATCTGGGTCGTGCACCGCCCGGGCTCGCTAACCCCGCGCGAGCGCGCGGCCGAGCGCACGCCGCCGGAGGCGAAGTGCTGTATCGCGGCGCCGCCGGTGCTGGTGTTCGACCCGTCGGGAAACTTCCTCTTTTCCTGGGGCGGGCCGGGCGCGGGGTACCAGTGGCCCGAGAGCGAGCACGGGGTCTACGTCGACGCGAAGGACTTCGTCTGGCTCGCCGGAAACGGCAAGAGCGACGGACAAGTGCTGAAATTCACGATGGAAGGCAAGTTCGTGCTGCAGATCGGAAAGCAGGCGAGCGGCAACGACAGCAACTCGACCGAGCGGCTGGGCTCGCCGGCCGACGTCGCGGTCGACACCGCGGCGCGCGAGGTGTTCGCCGCCGACGGCTACGCGAACCGGCGCGTGGTGGTGTTCGACTCCGAGACCGGGGCGTACAAGCGCCACTGGGGCGCTTACGGCAAGAAGCCTGTCGACGAAAAACTACCGCCGTACGATCCCGCGCGGCCGCCTTCGGCGCAGTTCGGCAACCCGGTGCACTGCATCCGCCTCTCGAACGATGGCCTGGTGTACGTCTGCGACCGCACCAACGACCGCCTGCAGGTCTTCCGCAAGGACGGCAGCTTCGTGTCGGAGCACGTGTTCGAGAAGGAGACGCGCGGCACCGGCTCGGTGTACGACCTCGTGTTCTCGCCCGACCGAGAGCAGCGCTTCATCTACATGATCGACGGCATGAACGGCGAGGTGCGCGTCGTCGACCGGGCGTCGAAGCAGGTCCTCGGCCGCTTCGGCCGCCCCGGCCGCCAGGCGGGCGAGTTCACCGCGCTCCACAACATCGCGGTCGATCGCCAGGGCAACCTCTATACCGCCGAGGTCCAGACCGGGCAGCGCGTGCAGAAATTCCGCCGCGTCGACCGGCAGGAATAGGAATTCACCCGGCAGAGATTTAACGGCGCGAGTCGATCCGTTACGACGGGGCGATTACTGACCCCGAACGGATCAACCGCCGCGGCATGGGGGTTGCGAGCCCTGCTGGCGTAATGGCGACCGTGTTCCGCATCCGCTGGTTCTTCACTCTCTCGTTTCTCGAGCTCGCCGTTCGCGTCGTGTTCCTCTCCGCGCTTTTCATGCGCGCGGGGCCGCGCCGCGACGGGCGCTAAGAACAACCGCCCGCACCTGGGCATGTGTCTTGCGACGGGGTGTCTGCTTGCACGCCCTTGCGCACCCGCCCGTTACTTCGCAGGAAATTCCGGTCATCCTCAACGGCAGGGCCGGCGGCGGGCGCTCGGCCAGCGCCGAGACGCTTCATGCTGCTTTCTCTGACGCCGGGCTTGACGCGCGGATCAATACTTTCGCGCGCGGCGAGGAGATCCGGAAGCTCGCGCGGCGCGCGCTGAAGGAGCGTCCGGCGGTGCTGGTCGCCGCGGGCGGCGACGGAACCGTGAGCGCGGTGGCCGACGTGGTGCGCGGCAGCGGCACGGCGCTGGGCGTCATCCCGGTCGGAACGCTCAACCATTTCGCGAAGGACCTCGGCATTCCGCTCGATCCGGCTGAGGCTGTGCGCGTCATCGCCGCGGGCCGGCGCGTCGGCGTGGACGTGGGCGAGGTGAACGGCCGCGGCTTCATCAACAACGCGAGCCTCGGCCTCTACCCGAACATCGTGCGCGAACGGGCTCGTCAGCAGCGGCGCCTCGGCCGCAGCAAGCGCATGGCGATGCTCTGGGCGACGCTCGAGGCGTTCCATCGTTCGCGGCTGCTCGACGTGAGGCTCGAGCTCGAAGGGCGCGTGCACGAATTCCGCGCGCCCTTCCTGTTCGTCGGGAACAACGACTACATCCTCGAGGGCTTCGACATCGGAAGCCGTGTGCGCCTCGACGGAGGGGTCCTCAACGTGTACGCCACGCGCGCGACGAGCACGGCGCGGCTCTTCGGCCTCGCGCTGCGCGCCCTCTTCGGCCGCCTGAGGCAGGCCGAAGACTTCGTGGAGGCGAGCGCCCGGTCGCTGCGCGTCGCCAGCCGGCGCCGCAGGCGCCTGCTCGTCGCGATCGACGGCGAGCCGAACGTGCTCGACTCGCCGCTCGAGTTCAGCATCCGGCCGCGCGCCCTGCAGGTGATCGTGCCGTGAGGACGCTCGCGCACCTCTCCGACCTGCATTTCGACCGCGTCGACCGGGGCGTGCTCGAGGCGCTGCGCCGGCGCGTGAAGGCGCTCGCGCCCGACCTGGTGGTGATCTCGGGCGACCTCACGCAGCGCGCCCGCGCGCACCAGTTCCGCGCCGCGCGCGCCTTTCTCGACAGCCTGCCGAAGCCGCAGGTGGTGGTCCCGGGCAACCACGACGTGCCGCTCTACAACGTGCTGGCGCGCTTCGTGGCGCCGTTCGCCGGCTACCGCCGCGTCATCGCCGGGGAGGTCGAGCCCGGCTTCGTCGACGACGAGATCGCGGTGCTCGGCGTCAACACCGCGCGCTCGTTCGTGCTCAAGGGCGGGCGCGTGAGCGAGTCGCAGCGCGCGCGGGTCTGCGCGGCGCTCGGCCGGCTCCGGGGCGAGCGTACCCGCATCGTCGTCTCCCACCACCCCGCGGCGCTGGAAAAGCTCGCCGACTGCGGCGTCGACGTCTTCGTCTCCGGACACCACCACGCCAGTCGCACGGCGCAGCGCCGCATCGGGCGCATGTCGGTGCTGATCGTCGAGGCGGGGACCGCGACCTCGCAGCGGACCCGCGAGGAGCCGAACGCGTTCAACCTGCTGCGCGTCGCGCCCGGCCGGATCGAGGTCGACCAATACGCGCTGCGCGGCGGCAACTTCATGCGCTCGAATGCCGAAGCGTTCGAGCGCCAGCACGAAGGCTGGCGTCGCCTTTAGTCGACGATCGCCTGCTCGACCAGCGCGTTGATCACGTAGCGGTAGTGCCAGCGGATCGGCCCGGGGGTCTGCGCCATGAACACCACCGCCAGCTGCTCCTTCGGATCGGCCCACCAGCTCGTGCCGTAGGCGCCGTTCCAGGAGAATTCTCCGACCGAGCCGACCTTGCGCACGACGCCGGGCGTGGTGCGCACCGCGACGCCGAGCCCGAAGCCCATGTCGGCGCTTGTCGGATCGGCGTTGGCGATGAGGTTCACCGTGTTCGGCGCGAGCTGGTTCGAGAGCATGTACTCGACGGTTTTGCGCGAGAGGACGCGCTTGCCCTCGAGCTTGCCGCCGTCGAGCAGCATCTGCGCGAAGCGGATGTAGTCGCCCGCAGTCGACGCGGCGCAGCCGCCGCCGCACTCGAACTTCAGCGGTTTCGTGAGGTCGAGCACGAACTGCGGCTTGCCGGTGTCTGGGTCGTTGGCAAAGGCCTTCGCGTAGCGCCTCGCCTTCTCCGGCGGCACCGCGAACGCGGTGTCCCTCATGCCGAGCGGCTTGAACACCTGCGCCTCGAGATACTGGCCGAGCGGCTGACCCGAGATTTTCTCGATCACCACGCCGAGGACATCGAGCCCGAAGCCGTAGTCCCAGGTCGACCCCGGCTGGTGCAGGAGCGGGAGCGAGCCCAGCTTGTCGACGAACTCCTTGCCGGTCATGCCGGTTCCTGCCGTGCTCGACGACGCGGGGTAGAGCTTGTGGACCGGCGTCGCGCCGCGGCCGCCGTAGATGATGCCGGAGGTATGCCGCATCAGGTCCTGGATCGTGATCTGGCGCTGCGCCGCCACGGTGTCGAAGCCCGAGCCGCCGTCGCTCGACTTGAGCACCGCGACCTGCATCTTCGAGAGCTGCGGCAGGTAGGTCCCGACCGGCTCGTCGATCTGGAGCTGCCCGCGCTCGAGCAGCGTGAGCGCTCCCACCGCGACGATCGGCTTGGTCATCGACGCGATGCTGAAGATCGCGTCGTTGTGCATCTTCGTGCCGGCGTCCTTGTCGAGGTAGCCGAAGGCCTGGTAGTAGACCAGCTTGCCCTTGCGCGCCACCGCCACCACCGCGCCCGGCAGGCGCCCCTTCTCGACGTCGGCGCGCAGCGCCTCGCCAATGCGCCCGAGCCGCTCCGAGGACATGCCGACGGTTTCTGGTTTCGCTCGGGGTAGCGGATCGGCGGCGAAAGCAACAGAGGCTGTGAAAAAACCGATGACGGCGAAGACGACGGATCGCATGGGACCTCCTCCCGGGAGAGTGCTCATTCTAGGCCAAAGAAATCGAGGTAAGAAATCGGGGTCAGACCCCAAAAAAGGAGAATCGGGGTCTGACCCCGATTTCTTACTACCTAGGGCTTCAGCGCTCGGTATAGGAACGGCAGGCTGACGTCCATCCGGTAGTCGATGTCGGAATGGTTGTCGTCGAACTCTTCGTAGCGGTGCTCTATTTTTGAGACGGAAAGCTGCTTGGACAGGATGCGAGCCCCGTAATGGATGTGGTACTGGTCGCGCCAGCCGCAGTCGATGTAGATCCCGCGCAGCGTTCTCAAATTGCTCTTGTACCGGGCGACAAGGTGGATCGGATCGTGCCGGCGCCACTCGCGCCAGCGCTCCTCGATCGGCTCGCCCGACTCGAGGTTGAACGGCACGCGAAAGCCGTTCGGCGCGCGCGGGTCGGGGTCGTAGGTCGCGGCCATGCAGAGGTTCATGAGGCAGTGGGTTTCGGCGCCCGAGAGCTTCTCTCTTTTCCACACCGCATTCAGGAAACGCCGGATTCGGCCATCGTCCCTGCCCTCAGGCAAACCTCTTCGGCGTGATTCGCGCAGCGCCTCATAGCGTCCCGGTCTGCGCTTCGGCGTGCGGTACTTGGCGAGCTCGTTCAGCGTGTTCGGCCAGTCGTGCCAGTAGACGAAGTCGAAGTAGGCGTCGCCCGAGTGATCCGCGATCGCGCCCCAGTACCTCGCGTACTTCATGGCGTGGATGATCGCGCCGTAGCCGCCCGATGACTTGCCGAAGCAGCCGCGGTGCTCGCGTGAGGCGAGGGTGCGGAACTCGCGGTCGACGAACGGGATGATCTCGCGCGTGAGGTAGTCGGCGTAGTCGCCGATCGCCGGGGAGTTGACGTACTGGTTGCCGCCGAACGCGGTGAAGCAGTCAGGAAACACGATGATCGCCGCGCCCATCTTCCCGTCGCGGATGAGGCGTGCGGCGCGCTCGGGGACGTTGTCGCCGAACGGCTTCCAGCCGACGTGCGAGAGCCCCGAGCCGGTGAAGCCGACCAGATCGTAGAGCACCGGAAAGCGCCGCTTGCCCGAATGGTCGTATCCGGGGGGCAGCCAGACCGCGAGCTTGCGCACGTGCGGATCGCCGAGCGGATTTCCCTTGAGGATCTCCGAGACGTGCTCCAGGACGAGCGTGGTGCCGGCATTGCCTTTGAAGCGCTTGAGGCTCATTTTTCGACGATGACCAGAATGCGTTTTGAAGGATCGAGTGCCAGGCGCGCGCCGTCGGGCACGAGCGCGGTGATATCGCCGTCGAAGCCCGCGAGCATCGTGATATCGCCGAACGCGGCGCCCTGCACCAGGATCGGGTTGACGCTGTTGAAGACCAGCGCGAGCGGCACGACGCGGCGCGAAGCCATCTCGTGCAGCATCCAGGCGCTCGCGACGCCGCCCTTGGCGGTGTCGAGCACGAGGATCCGGCCGACGTAGGACTGGCCGGCGAGCTTGTGCGTCGGGCGGGAGAAGACACCGCGCCCGCGGTCGAGGTCGTAGCGCGCGGAGAAGCCGTCGCGCGCGACGAGCGCCTCTCCTGTCACGGCCGACCCAATGGCGTGGCGCGCACGAAGCTCCATCATCCCAGCTTTCCAGTGCGCGCGGCTTCGACGCATTGCTCCATCGAAGCGAGCATCGGCACGTAGCCGTAGCCGCCGAGGATGTTCACGAGCTTGGCGCTGTTGGTGGCGAGGCGCTTCCAGCCCTTCGCTTCCGCGATCTCGCGCGCGTATGACTGGTAGAAGCACATGCCCGAGAGCACCGTGCCGCCTGCGGCCTCGATCTTCCCGGTGTAGCCCATGCGGTCGGCATCGGGCTTCACCTGCGGGCTGGTGACCGCGAGGAGCGGGATCGCGAAGCGCCGGCCGTCGCACTGCGCGGCGAGCTCGGCGAGCTCGAGGAGCGAGAGCTGCGGCGCCGAGAACACGACGACGTCGACCGCATCGTCCTTGCGGTAGGACTTCTGCAGCGCCTCGATGTCGGCACGTGTCACGCCCACCTGCGGCAAGGGGTCGGGCGCCACGTCGGCGCGGCGCCGCGCCTCCGGCGTCACCTCCGGCATGTGGAAGAGCGCCACCGAGCCGAAGCTCGCCATCGCCGCGCCGAAGTGCTTGAGCGCGTCGGAGCCGGGCGTAGCGCCGAAGCCTTCGACCAGCGGCACCGCCCAGTAGTTGCCGGCGAGGCGGCCGATCGCGCCGCCGAGCGCGCCCCATTCGTTCAGGCTCTTCGGGGCGAAATCGACGCGCACCGCGAGCGTTGCGCGGCGCTGCCCTTCGAGGTGGAAGCCGTAGCGCGGCGTGCGCCCGGTCAGCCCCGCGGCGAGCGCCGAGGGCCCGCCTTCGAAGTTGGAGCGCGCGCCGCACGCCGAGTTGGAATAGATCACCACGCCGGTGTCGCCGAACGCGACGTGCTCGTTCAGCGTCGCGGGCTGGACCGTCTGGTAGTTGATGCAGGTGTCGGTCATCATCACGCCGAGCTTCACCAGCGCGGCGATGACGCGCTCTTCGAGCCCGAGCATCGCCGGGGTGTGGCCGAGGAACGCCGCCCTGGCGAAGTCGGTGCCGCGCGGGTCGGTGATCGTCGGGATGCGCACGCGGCGGCGGCCTTCCTTCGCCGCGGCGAGGCCCTCCAGCCAGCGCACGCCGGCCTCGCCCAGGCTTTCGCCGTCGGCCATGACGTGGGCCTGGGAGACGGCGACGAAGTCCTCCGCGCCGAAGAACTCGCCGACCTTGACCTGGTGCTCGAGTGCGAGCCGGGGCACCGGGCCGAGCTTTCCGGCGAGGATGTCGCGCTCTTCCTCGCTCAGGCGCATGGGGCGGGCATCGTAGCAAGAAAACCGCAGGCGAGGCTGGCGCAGCGCGGGCGACGAGGGTAGATTGGCGAGTCTCGTGGAGGAGATCCCATATGCATTCTGCAATCCCTGCAGCAACTGCCTTTGCTTCCCTGGTTCTTTTTTCCGGAACAGCGCTCGCGCAGAAGGTCGGCGCGTCCGACATCGGCGGCGTGGTCAGCGGTCCGAAAGGGCCCGAGGCCGGCGTCTGGGTGATCGCCGAGACGACCGATCTGCCGACCAAGTACGCCAAGGTGGTCGTCACCGACGACAAGGGCCGTTACCTCATTCCCGAGCTGCCCAAGGCGAACTACACCGTCTGGGCCAGGGGCTATGGCCTCGCCGATTCCGCTAAGGTGAAGGCGAGTCCGGGGAAAACCGTCGAGCTGAAGGCCGCTGCGGCCAAGAGCGCGAAGGATGCCGCCGAGCTCTATCCGGGCATGTATTGGTATTCGATGATCAACATCCCGGGGAAGGACCAGTTTCCGGGCACCGGCGAAAAGGGCAACGGCATCTCGCCGAATATCAAGTCCCAGGAGCAGTGGGTCGACACGGTGAAGAACGCTTGCCAGTCGTGCCACGCGCTCGGCTCGCACGGCATCCGCGTCGTGCCAAAGCAGTTCATGGAAGGCCAGACGAGCTCGGTCGCCGCCTGGGCCCGGCGCACGCAGTCGGGCCAGGCCATGAGCAACATGGCGCTTGGTCTCGGCTACATGGGCGTCGACGCCGCGCTGAAGAACTACGCCGACTGGACCGACCGCATCGCGAAGGGCGAGCTGCCTTTCGACAAGCCGCGGCGCCCCGAGGGCGTCGAGCGCAACATGGTCATCACGATGTGGGACTACTCCACGCCGAAGCACTACCTGCATGACGGCGTCTCCACCTACCAGCTCAATCCGCGCCTCAACCCGAATGGCCCGATCTACGGCGCGCCGGAGGAGAGCACGGACAACATCCCGGTGCTCGACCCGGTGAAGAACCGCGCCTACTCGATCAAGCACCCGGTGTCGAACAGCGAGACGCCGAACTCCAAGCAGCTGCCGATGCAGCCCTCGGCCTACTGGGGCGCCGATCCGATCTGGGACGGCTCGAGCAGCATCCATAACGCGCAGATGGACGCAGAGGGCCGCTTGTGGGTCACCGCGCGCTTCCGCCCGGCGGCCAACCCCGACTTCTGCAAGAAGGGCTCGGACCATCCGTCGGCCAAGGTGATGCCGCTCGACGCATCGCCGCGGCAGGCGTCGGTGTACGATCCGAAGACGCAGAAGTGGATGCACGCGGACCTGTGCTTCCCGACGCACCACCTCTTCTTCGCGAAGGACAACGACACGCTCTGGTTCAGCCAGGGCGGCCCGGCGAGCGGCGTCGTCGGCTACCTGAAGACCAAGCAGTTCCTCGCCACCGGCGACTCGGCGAAGTCGCAGGGCTGGATGCCGATCGTCATCGACACCAACGGCAACGGCAAGCGCGACGAGTTCGTCGCGCCGAACGACCCGGTCGATCCGACGAAGGACAAGCGCCTCACCGCCGGCTTCTACGGCATCATGCCGAGCCCGGCCGACGACTCGATCTGGGGCCAGTCGATGGGCGTCGGCTTTGCACGCATGCCGCAGCCCGGCTATCTCATCCGCACCGTCCCGGGACCGAATCCCGCCGAGACCGCGCTCTCCGAGGTCTATCTACCGCCCGACGGCGTCTGGAGCCCGCGCGGCATCGACATGACCACGGACGGCGTAGCGTGGCTGCCGTACGCGAGCGGGCACATCGCCAGCTTCGACCGCCGCAAGTGCAAGGGACCGCTCAACGGCCCGCAGGCCGCCGAAGGCAAGCTCTGTCCCGAAGGCTGGACGGTCTACAAGATGCCCGGGCCGCAGTTCAAGGGCGTCGACACGTCGGGCAGCGCGAACCACGCGTATTACCTGTGGGTCGATCGCTACAACACCCTCGGCCTCGGCAACAACGTGCCGATCGCGATGGCGAACGGCAGCGAGTCGCTGATGGCGGTGGTCGACGGCAAGATCGTGGATCTCCGCGTGCCGTACCCGCTGGGTTTCTTCACCAAGCTGGTCGACGGCCGGATCGACAACGACAAGGCGGGCTGGAAGGGCAAAGGCCTCTGGGCGACCTCGGGCACGCGCACCGTGTTCCACAACGAAGGCGGCACGGCGAACAGCCCGAAGGTCTACAAGTTCCAGATCAGGCCGAACCCGCTGGCGGATTGACCGCCTTGCGCTCGCGGATTGAGGGGGCCGCTTGTTTACCGTCCTGCTGATCGTCCACGGTCTGCTCGCGGTCGCGTTGCTCGGTGCCATCACGCACCAGGCCGCGAGCGTGTTGTGGCCTGTGACCCGGCCCGCGGGATCGTTCACCGGCCGCTTTCGCTCGGTTGCGGCGCCCGGCTACGCCAACGCGATCGTGCTGCTTTACCTCGCCACCTTCACCCTCGGCGGCATCATCTACACCGAATACCGCGTCTTTGTCCGCCCGCTCGTGGAGGACCTCAGGGCGTGGTCGGCGTTCGGCGCGTTCGAGCTGAAGGAGCACTTCGCCGCGATCGGCATGGGCATGCTGCCGGCGTATTGGTACCTGTGGCGGCGGCCGCCCGATGGACGCACGCGAGCCGTCGTCACCGCGCTCCTCGCCTTCATCGTCTGGTGGAACTTCCTCACCGGGCACGTCCTGAACAACATCCGGGGCTTCGGGTCTTGAGCGCGGGCGCGAATCTCGCCACCGCGGGCGCGAATCTCACCAGCGTGCGCGCTGCGTCCTTCGGTATCGTCTTCGCCGTCGTCTACGCGGTCGCCTACTTCTTCGCGGTGGAGCAGAACTGGGCGCTCGTCACCTACCACCCGCAGATCGCCGAGTTCGGCTTCGGCGTCGAGAAGCCGCGCGAAGGGCCGGCGATGTACTGGTTCGGCTGGCTCGTCACCGCGGGCATCATCGCCGGCATCGCGGGCGTCCTTGCCGCGCTGCTGCCCGACCGTGCGACGCGCTTTCTGCGACCGACCCTGACCTGGGTGGTGCCGCTTTGCGCGATGCTGGCGTTCGGCTGGCTGTTGCGAGCTTACTTTCTGCGGTGAGCAGGCTCGCGCGACTCGCCGTGGCTGCGATCGCGATTGCTTCGGGGGAGGCAATGGCCGGCGGCGAAATGGGCGGGCCGGACGAGCACCCGGACGAAGGGCTGGTCTTCTTCGGTTACGTGAAGGATGCGCGTGGCGCGCCCATCGCCAGCGCGAAGGTCACCGCGACGATGAAGAGCGGCAACACCTTCATCGTCCAGACCACCGCGACCGGTCTCTACCGCCTGCCGACCTTCAGCACGAACATCAATCCGGCGGAGGTCGTCATCGCTTGTGCGAAGGAAGGCTACAAGCAGACGCGCGTGATCCGCCGCCCGATCGCCAAAGCCAATCCGCCCAAGCCGGTCGAAACCGAATGCAGGATGGAGCGCGGCTGAAGGCGCTTTTCGGTTTCACACTGCTTCTGCTTTTCTGCGGCACCGGCGCTGCGGCCGAGCTGCGCGGCCACGTGTCGTCCCGCGAGGAAGGCGCGATGGAAGGCGTCCTGGTCAGCGCGCGCCGTGCCGGCTCGCCGATCACCGTCACCGTGGTGAGCGACGCGAAAGGCGAGTTCCGCTTCCCGGAGGTCAGCCTGCCGCCGGGCAAGTACGAATACTCGACCCGCGCCGTAGGCTACGAGCTCGAGCGCAGCGCGAGCGGGGGCGACGGCACGATCCAGCTGACCCTGCGCAAGGCGAAGGACCTCGCCGCCCAGCTCACCAACACCGAGTGGTTCATCAGCATGCCGGGCACGACGGAGCAGAAGCGGCCGCTGATCGAATGCATGAGCTGCCATACCTTCGAGCGCATCCTGCGGACGAAGCACGGCGCGGGCGAGATGTTCGAAGTGCTGAAGCGCATGACCACCTACGCCAACAACAGCACCCTGCAGAAGGTGCAGGTGCGCAAGGTCGAGCGCAAGTACGAAGAGCAGAACCTGCGGCGGCTGGCGGCCTATCTCGCCACCGTCAACCAGAGCAGCGGCCCCTGGGCATATTCCCTGAAGACCCTGCCGCGCCCGTCGGGCCGCGCAACGCGCGTGGTGATCACCGAATACGACATGCCGCGCAAGACGATCGCGCCCCACGACGTCCAGATCGACGCAGAGGGCATGGCCTGGTATTCCAACTTCGTCGACAACTACCTTGGCCGCCTCGACCCGAAAACCGGCGCGCACGAGGAGTTCGCCTGGCCGGCGGTCAAGCCCGGGGCGCCCACCGGGGCGCTCGCGCTCTCCACCGACCGCGACGGCAACTTCTGGCTGGCGGCGATGTTCCAGACGGGCGTGGTCAAGTTCGACGTGCGGAAGAAAGCCTTTCAGGTCTTTCGCCTGCCGCCGGAGATGAACACCGACGCCTCTCAGCAATCGATGGTCATGCCGCGCCAGTCGCACGTCGACGGCAAGGTGTGGACCAACGAGGTAGCGAAGCAGGCGCTGATGCGCCTCGACATCAAGAGCGGCAAGTACGAGCTGTTCGAGCCGTTCAAGATGATGGGCGGCAGCCACTCCCCGTACGGGCTGGTGGCGGATGCGGCCAACAATCTCTTCTTCATGGACTTCGGCGGCGAGGCGATCGGCCGCATCGACGCAAAGACGGGCCAGGCCATGATCTATCCCACACCTACGCCGCGCTCGCGCCCGCGGCGCACGATGATGGACGCGCAGGGCCGGGTCTGGTTCGCCGAGTTCGCCGCGAACAAGGTGGCGATGTTCGATCCGGCGAAGGAGAGCTTCCGCGAGTGGGACGCGCCGACGCCGCACACCTATCCGTACGACGTGTTCGTCGACCGGAATGGCGAGCTCTGGAGCGGCTCGATGTCGAGCGACCGCATCCTGCGCTTCGACCCGGCGAGCGGGAAGTCGCTCGAGTACCTGCTGCCCCGCCAGACCAACGTGCGGCGCGTGTTCGTCGACAACCGGACGAAGCCGGTGACCTTCTGGGTCGGCAGCAATCACGGCGCCTCGATCATCCGGTTGACGCCGCTCGACGAAAGGCTGGACTAGAATCGAACGCGGCCCGGGGAGGGGTTCGTCATGAAGACAACGCTCGTGAAGAAAATGGTGACTGTCACCATTTTTCTGGTCGGCGCGGCAACCGGTTTTGGCGGCTATGTCCTCGGGCAGCAGAAACAGGCTCCAGAGGTACGGCGCGTCGTCACCAAGCTCGACGAGTCCGGCAAGGCGGTGGTGATGATCGACGAGCGTACGCGGCTTACCGCGCCGCGGCCGCCCAACGCCGCGGCGAACGTCTGGATCACCGACAAGAGCCTGCCCGACTTCTCGTGGAGCGACGACCGCGGCAAGACCAAGATCGGGCTGGTGCCGCCGAAGTCGGGCACGGTGTTCCGCGTGGTCGACTTCGCGCCGGAGTCGGCGCCCGGCCACCCGACCGAGATGAACTACATGATGCGCATCGTCGGCGACGAGGCGCCGGCGAAGGGCCGGCCGCCGAGCCACCCGATGATGCATCGCACGCGCAGCCTGGACTACGCGATCATCATGTCGGGGGAGATCGACATGCTGCTCGACGACAGCGTGGTGCACCTCAAGGCGGGCGACGTGGTGGTGCAGCAGGCGACCAATCACGCGTGGGTGAACCGCGGCAAGGAGCCGTGCCGCGTCGCGTTCATCCTCATCGATTCACGCGAGCCCTAGAAAATAGGGACGGTCGCTGTTTTTCTCACCCTGGAGGAGGACGAGTCATGAAGACAGCAAACACCCTTTGTTCGCTCTTGCTTCTGGCAATGAGTGCTTCCTTCCCGGTGCTCGCCGACCCGCCGAAAGAGGTCATGAACATCTGGCGCTCGGAGGAGGTGAAGTTCAATCCCAGCCCGATCGTGCCGGGCGCTGCAAACGCGGTGATCTCCGGCGACCCGAAGGTCCCGGGGCAGATGTACGTCGTGCGCAACCGCTTCTCGCCGGGCACGTTCAGCCCGCCGCACTTCCATCCCGAGACGCGCTACATCACCGTGCTCAAAGGCACCTGGTGGGTGGGCTCGGGCCCGGTGCAGGACAAGAGCAAGACCACGCCGGTGCCCGCGGGCAGCTTCGTGGTGCACCACCCGAACCAGATCCACTGGGACGGCGCGAAGGACGAGGAAGTAATCGTGCAGATCATGGGCATCGGCCCGAGCGCCACCATCCGGGTCGACGAGTCCGGGAAGCCCAAGAACCCGAATTGATTTCATGGGCCAGATAGGCCGCGCTTTTCTTTGGGCAGGAGTGCTGGCGGTATTCGCGGGCGCCGGCGCGGCCGCCGACGATTACCCGGTCAAGCCGGTGCGCGTCATCGTCGCCGCCGGCGCGGGGAGCGGCGACGATTTCGTCGCGCGCCAGGTCGCGGCCGGGCTCTCCGGGCTCCTCGGGCAGCAGTTCGTCGTCGAGAACCGCCCCGGCGCGGGCGGCATGATCGGCCAGACCTTCGTCGCCAGGTCGCCCCCGGACGGCTACACGCTGCTCCTCGCGGGCGGGTCGATGGCGGGCGCGCGCTACGTGAACGCCAATGTCACGTACGACCTGCTGAAGGATTTCACTCCGATCTCGCTGGTCGAGACCTCGCCGTTCGTGCTGGTGATCGATTCATCGCTCCCGGCGCGCAACGTCCAGGAGTTCATCGCGCTCGCGCGGCAGCGTCCCGGCAAGATGACCTACGCGACGCTTGGCGCCGGCCAGATGCCCTATTGGACCGCGGTGGTCTTCAATCACGTCAACAGGATCCAGGCGGTCGAGGTGCCGTACAAGACGACGGGAGAGGCGCTGGTGGACGTCGTCAGCGGACGCGTCGATTACTTCTTCTCGCCGGTGGTCGGCGCCGTCACGAACAGCGGCAAGCTGCGCGCGCTCGCGGTGACCTCGCGGGTGCGCTCGGAAATGCTGCCCGAGGTGCCGACGATGGCCGAGTCGGGGATGCCGGCCTACGACTTGCCGGCCTGGCGCAGCATCATGGGCCCTGCGGGAATACGCCCGGAAGTGGTCGAGATCCTCAGCCGCGCGATCGCCCGCAGCCTCGGCAACGAGGAACTGCGCGCGCGCTTCGCCAAGGCGGGGTCGGTGCCGCAGGCAAGCAGCCCGCAGGACGTCACGAAGCGCTACGAGGATTGGATGGCGATCTTCGGCAAGATCGCCCAGGAAACCGGAATCAAGCCGCACTAGGGAAAAGCGGGGCCGGACCCCGATTTTCCCAGCAGCGCGCCGGCGCGGCGCGCGATGCGGTAGAGAAGCGCGAGCACGCATTCGTCGGGCGTGCCGGGCTGGCGGTGGTGCACCGAAAGCATGCCGAGCGGCACGCCGGCCGAGCTGACGATCGGGCTCGACTCTACCGCGTGCGCTCCGGCCGAGAGCATCACGTCGCCCGCCGCGGTGCCGCGAAACACCGGATGCGCCTGGACGTCGGGCACGGAGTATTGCCGCCCGAGGATCAGCGCCACGCCGCAGGCCGATTCGGCGCCTTTCACTTCGGCGAAGAACTCGAGGAAACGTTGTTCGAAGCCGCGTTGCGCGCAGATGCGCAGCACGCCGCTCGCGTCCAGGAGCTGCACGTTGCCGAGATCGCTTCCGGTGACGCAGAGGGCCGCGTCGAGCGCGGCTTCGCAAACCTGTTCGCGGCTGGTGGCGGCGTAGTCCGGCGCGAGGAACGGATGCAGCGCCGGCTCCGCCGGCTCCGGCGCCTGCTCCAGCAGGTCGACGAGCTTGAGGAACACGTCGGTCGGTACCGCGGAGCGCGCATCGAGCCACGCCTGGAGCTGCGGCCACGATACCCGCAGCAGCATGCGCAGCTTATCCTCGCCGCCGGCGGCGGCGACGGCCTTGTGGATCAGGAGAGTGTGATCCCGGTAGAACATGGGCGAGCGTCGAACTTTACATCGCGACCAACCCGGCCCCGGCGCTGCGGGTACGCTCGTTACGGTGCAGGGTCTTTCCCGACTCTTCCGGTCGGTTTTTCCCGGACTAGGCGCCGAAGCCGTCGGCGACGCGCACGTCGACCACGTTGGGCGCGCCGCTCGCGAACGCCTCGCGTAGCGCCGGCGCGATGTCCTGCGGATCGGTGACGCGGCGCGCGGAGAGGCCGAACGACGCGGCGAGCGACACGAAGTCGATGTCCGGGTCGCGCAGGTCCATGCCGGTGAAGCGGTCGGTCTTGCGGAACGCCACCAGGCGCTCCTTGATGATGCGGTAGCCGCGGTTGTTCGCCACGATGTAGGTGATCGGCAGCCGCTCGTGCGCGGCGGTCCAGAGGCCCTGGATGCCGTACATCGCGCTGCCGTCGCCCACCATCACCGCGATCGGCCGCCCGGGGAGCGCCATGCTGATGCCGACCGCGCCGGGAACGGCGAAGCCGAGGCCGCCGCTCGCGAGGCCGTAGTAGTCCTTCGGCCCGGCGAGCGGCAGGAACTTCGGCAGGCTGTAGGTGCTGACCAGGCCTTCGTCCACCACCACCGCGTCGCGCGGCAGCGACTCGGTGAAGCGCAGCATCAGGTATAGCGGGTCGATCGGCGAGGTCTCCGCCGCCATCATCGCGTCGACGCGCGCCTTGTCGCGCTGAGCGGTCCAGTTCTTCCCCTTGAGCTCCGACAACCGGCCAGCAGCCAAAGCGCGATCGGCCCTTTGCCTCAGCAAAGGCAGGAGGGAAAGAAGAGTCGCCTTGACGTCGGCCTGTATCGCGAGGTCGGTGCGGTAGTTCTTGCCGAGCTCGTGAGCGCGCTCGGAGATGTGGATCACCGGGAGGTTCCCGGGTAGCGGCTCGAGCGGGCTGTACACCGACATGCGCAGGAGGTCGGCGCCGAGGCACAGGAGCAGGTCGTGGGCCTCGAGCGCGCCGCGCACCTGCTTCTGCTGGCGCGTAAGCGCCCCCATGAAGGCGGGGTGCGCGGTGGGGAACTGCGCCGAGTACGGGACGGAGGACTGGTACACCGCCGCGCCGAGAAGCTCGGCGAGCTCGGCGGCTTCGGCGAAGGCGTCGCGCTGCGCGAGCTCCTGGCCGGCAATGATCACCGGACGTTTCGCGGCGAGCAGCAAATCCGAGATTTTCTTTAACGCCTCACTTGAAGGTTGTGTTTCGGTGTGGAGGCGTACTGGACGGCCCATGTCCACGTCCACCTCTTCGTCGAGCACGTCGCCCGGCAAGCTGAGGAACACCGGACCCGTCGGCGGCGTGAGCGCGATCTTCGCCGCGCGGTGCAGGATGCGCGGCAGGTCTGCGGCGCGCGTAGCCTCGACCGCCCACTTGACCAACGGCTGCGCCACCGGCACGAGCGGCTCGTAGAGCAGCGGCTCGAGCAGGCCGTGCCCCTGCTCCTGCTGGCCGGCGGTGAGGATCACCGGCGAGCCCGAGAACTTGGCGTTGTAGAGCGCGCCCATCGCGTTGCCCAGGCCCGGCATCACGTGGACGTTGGCCGCGGCGAGGCGGCCCGAGGCGCGGCAGAAGCCGTCGGCCATCGCCATCACCGCCGACTCCTGCAGGCCGAGCACGAACTTGAGCTGGGGAAAGTCGGGCACCACTTCCATGATGGCGAGCTCGGTGGTGCCCGGATTGCCGAAGAGATGCGTGACGCCTTCGTCGGCGAGGAGCTGCAGGAAGGCTCTGCGCCCGGTAATGCGGGTCATAGAAAAATAGGGACTGTCCCTATTTTGAGTTGCTCTTGACGAAGTCGGCGCAGACGCGCGCGATCGTTTCCTCGTGCGGCGCCCATTCGGGGAACGGGACGAGCGGCCGGTCCTGGTCTTCCAGTTGCAGCTCGACCAGGCGGCTGCCCGGAATGAGGCGCTGGATGGCGCGCCCGCAGGGCATCGAGTGCGTCTTGTCGTTGCCGGGAATGACGATCGAAGGCACGCGGATCGACGCGAGCTGCGCGTCGGTGACGCCGTACATCGGCGCCACCGGGCCGCGGGTGAAGATCGCGAGCCAGCTCGACATCACCTCGACATAGCGCTTCGGATCCATGCACATCAGGCGCTCGCGGTTGGCGGGATTGGCGGCGATGCGCTCCTGGTACTGCTCGGTGGCGCACACGGCGGCCATGCCGCCTTCGCGTGCGGCCTTGATGAACTGGCCGTAGTACATCTCGGGCAGCCGTCCGGCGGCGAACTCTCCGCCGGTGAGCCGCATCAGGAAGAGCGCGCGCACCGCATCGGGGTGGCGCAGGTAGGTGAGGATCGAGGTGCGCGCGCCGGAGGAGGCGCCGCCCACCACCGCGGGGCGCGCCTCGAGCCTGCCGAGGAGCTCGTAGAGATCGTCGGTCCAGATCTCTTCTTCTCCATCCTTCCCGTCGATGAGGATGTCGGAGGCGCCAGTGTTGCGCCGGTCATGCAGGAGCACTCGGACACCGTGCGCGGCGATCTTCTCGGCGAGAGGAACGAACTCGTTGAAGCCCCTGCGGCCGCCGGTGATGAGCGCGAGCCACGGCCCGCCGGTGCCGAGGACGCGATAGTGGATGTTGACGTCGCGAATCTTGAGTGTAGGCATGGCTGTCCCCATTTTTACACGGCACTAATCAATAGTGGCGACGAGGCGTTCGAGCGTAAAATCGCGGCAAGTCCAAGTCCATCGGCGTACACGGAAGGGGGGATATGCCGTCCTGGCCGCCGTCGCTTCGCGCGCTCGTGCCGGCCCTAGTGCTCGCGCTCGGCCTAACCGGCTGCGCCGCGTTCCGTAGCTATGACCGTGAGCTGACCGGCACGCTCAATTACGCCCTGGCCGGCAACGTCGACGGCGCGATCAAGACGCTCGACTCGAACAATGCGGTCAACGACCGCGACCTGCTCTACTACCTCGAGCTCGGCATGCTGCAGCGCCTGGGCAACCGCTACCCGGATAGCCAGAAGACCTGGATGGCCGCCAACGCCCGCATCCAGGTGCGCGACCCGCTCGCCCAGGCCGCGAGCCTGGTGCGCAGCAGCTCGAGCTACCTCCTGAGCGACAAGCTGCGCACGTACGACGGCTATGACTACGAAAAGGTCATGCTCCTCACCTACATTGCGCTCAATCATCTCGCGCTCGGTGACTACGAGAACGCCCGCGTGGCGATCAAGCAGACCCACGAGCTGGAGGCGCTGATCGCGGAGGAGCGCGTGAAGCAGCTCGCCGAGGTGCAGGAAGAAGCGAAGAAGCGCGGCGCGCGCACCAGCTTCAAGGAGCTGAACGGCTACCCGGTGCAGAGCATCGACAACGCCGAGGTGAACGCGCTCATGAACAGCTATCAGAGCGCGCTCTCGCACTATCTGGCGGGGTTCATCTACGAGGCGCTCGGCGAGCTGAGCCTCGCCGCCCCGGGCTATCGCCTCGCGAACGAGCTTCATCCCGGCGTGCCGCTCCTGGAAGAGGCGCTCTCCGGTCTGGAAGCACGCTTGCATGCGCCTGACGACGGAAAGGTGGACGTGCTCTTCATCGTCGCCTCTGGTTCGGCGCCCGCGATTCACTCGCAGCAGTTCAACCTGCCGGTGTTGTCAGGTTACAGGTGGGTATTGGTGCCGATCTCGTTTCCGGTGATCACGCCGAGCGCCTGGGCGCCGCGGCCGAACGCGCTCGCCGTGGACGGCGCCGGCTCCGTGCCGCTCGCACCCATCACCAGCGTCGACCTGATGGCCCGGCGCCGGCTGAAGGACGACATGCCTTCGATCATGCTGCGCGCTTCGGTGCGCGCTGCCGCGAGCGCCGTAGCGCAGGTGCAGACTCAGAGGTCCGCCGACCGCGGTAACAATGCAGCCGGTCTCGCGGCGATGATCGTGACGCTCGGCTCGGTGCTGGTGTCAGGGGCCGACGATCGCACCTGGCGCACGCTGCCCTCCGACATCTCGATTGCGCGGGCGCGCCTGCCCGCCGGTGTGCACAGTGTCACGATTCAGACACCGCAAGGCCCGCGCAGCGCGCGCGTGGACGTCAAGGGGCGCCACGCGGTGATAGACTTTTGGTTGCTGGGAAATCAGCTTTACGGGTACCACCCGGGAGCACAAACAGGGGAGGCCTCAAGATGAAATACGCATGGGTCCCCGCCGCGGTCCTCGCGACGGCACTGGGCGCAGGCTGCGCCACCAAGAAGGGGTTCGAAGTTCCTGGGCAAGCGTTCGGCTGCCCGATCGGCGAGCAGAAGATCGCCTCGATGGAAGACCTGGTCAAGGCCAAGGTGGTGATGGAGGGCTCGCGCACGACTGTCCTGCCCACTGAAATGCGCTGCAGCCGCAGCGGCGATCTCCTGAGGATCGACGCCAACCTCAACAACGACAGCAAGACCGTCAAGCGCGTTTCCTACAAGTTCCGCTGGATCGACCGCGAGGGGATGCGCGCGTGGGAAGAGGAAGCGTGGAAGCCGCTCATGGTCTACGACAACTCCAACCTGATGGTGAACACGGTCGCGCCGACCAACAAGGCGGCCGACTTCCGCCTCGTCCTGAGGAGCATGGAATGAGCTCGACCCGCTTCTTCCGGGTCGCCCTGCCGCTCGCCGCGGCGGCGCTGCTCGCCGCCGGCTGCGCCGAGCAGGTGACCCGCTACGGCGACGCGAAAGGCGTCGAGACCGTCACCAACGAGTTCGGCTCGACCGACCTGCAGACGATCGCCGAGTCGATGGCGCGCTCGATGCAGACCGCGCCGGCGATCATAAGCGGCAACCTGCCGATCCTCACGGTGCAGGAGGTGAGGAACAGGACGAGCGAATACATCGACACGCGCGCCATCACCGATAGCATCCGCTCCGAGTTGCAGAAGGGCGGCAAGGTCCGCTTCGCCGTGGACCAGAGCGGCCTGAAGCAGCAGACCGGGGAGATCGACCGCCAGCAAAGCGGCTACTACGCCCGCGAACAGTCGGTGGAAAGAGGACAGATGGTGGGCGCGCAGTACCGCATGGAAGGCAACATCACCTCGATCGTGAAGCAGGTGAGGGACACGAAGGACGTGTACTACAAGTTCAACCTGCAGCTCTGGAACATCCGCAACGGGCTGCTCGAGTGGTCCGACGAGAAGGAAATCAGGAAGACCACCACGAGGGGCTAGAACCCCAGCTTTTTTCCAGCATCTGAATCAGGAAAATCGGGGTCAGCCCCCGATTTTTTTTGCGCGGTTTCTTGTTCTTCCAGGATCTGGAATACTCGCGCCGTCCCCACGTTAGCGAACGTATCCCACCCTGGAGGTTTCAAATGATCCGCCCGCTCGCAGCCATCGTCATCGCCGCCATGTCCGCGGCTGTTGTTGCTCAGACACCACCCACCAGAATCCGCGGCACGCTCGAGCAGGTCGACGG